>MDSW01081189.1_pt1 | contig 19237 bp, 17 predicted proteins | sample 811171 | NCBI WGS metagenome assembly MDSW01 (sample SAMN05326641, study PRJNA326480) | marine metagenome | isolation source: seawater | place: Atlantic Ocean: North West | collected 2012 | reverse complement strand
TTTATAAATGGATTTGGTCTTATCAAAGGTTAATATGTAAACAGGTTCTAAATAGGGCTTCATCCTTTCTTTCATCGCTTTCTTTTGTTCAGCAGACATACGATCCCCCCATGATCCTAAATCCATAGCAGTCTGTGTTTTATAAAAAGCTTGACCTTGAAAATCTTGTGCAACAAAAGAAATACTTAATAAAGAGATTAGCAGTAGTGTAATAATATTTTTCATGAAATACTTTTTTTAAAATTATTTAAAAGACTGTTTTGCAGCTGTTAATTTCTAGTTAAATTAATCATAATATTTTTGTACATTGATCTTATGAGGGTACAATTTTTATTCCTTTTTGTTTTTACAAACTTAATTTTTTCTCAAAACAGCCCATCACTAGATAAGATAAGTTCAGAAAAAATTATTTATACAGAAAAAAAAATACATGTAGACATGATGAATAATATATATTATTTGTCAGGATCCGAGCTTTCGAAAAACAAAAAATTATTTTTTTCTGACTTCTCCTTGGGTGATATCTCCAATGTTGATTTATTTAACCCTTTAAAATTAAAGGTATGGTACAAGGACTATAACACCATGGTTGTATTAGACAACTTTTTAAACGAAATAGTTAGGGTAAATTTCAATAATTTAAATGATCTAAATGAAATCTCTCATGTTTCCTCCTCTAATGAAAATACAATGTGGGTCTTTGATCAACTATCAATGAAAATTAAAAAATTTGATTATATAGAAAATAGTTTTGTAAAGGGAGTTGAAGTGCTTCTCACGGAAAATATTATTGATATGAATAGTAATTATAATTTCTTATGGGTTTTGACGAAAAATAATTTCTATATGATAAATTACAATGGGACTATTATTAGCGAATCAAAAAATTTAGGATTTAATAAGGTTAATTTTTTAAAAAATAATTTATTGCTTACCGGATCATATAATATTTATTTATTTGATATTAGAGATTTTACATTTCAAAAAATAAATTCAGAAAAATTATTTATAAAAGATTTTTTCGTAATCAATGAAACCTTGTATATTTATGATGAGGATTTTTTAAATAAATATTTAATTTTAACAAATTAACATGCACATAGCTATAGCAGGGAATATTGGCGCAGGTAAAACAACATTGACTAAGTACCTAGCCAAGCATTATAAATTTAACAGGGAACTTGAAGATGTTGTTAAGAACCCTTATCTAGACGATTTTTATAATCAGATGGAAAGATGGAGTTTTAATCTTCAAATTTATTTTTTAAATAGTAGATTTAGACAAGTAAAAGAAATTCATAAAAAAAATAAAAATGTTGTTCAAGATAGAACAATATATGAAGATGCAAATATTTTTGCTCCTAACCTCCACGCAATGGGCTTGATGACAAATAGAGATTTTGAAAATTACAAATCACTATTTGATTTAATGGAAGAAAATGTTTCTGCACCTGATTTGTTAATATATCTTAGAAGCTCGATCCCCAATCTTGTATCTCAAATACACAAAAGAGGCAGAGAATATGAAAATTCTATTAGTATTGATTATTTAAGTAGATTAAATGAAAGATATGAAGCATGGATTCATAACTATAAAAAAGGTGAACTTCTGATTATTGATATTGATAATTTAGATTTTGTAGAAAATAAAGAAGACCTGAAAAAAATAATTTTACAAATTGATAAAAAAATAAAATAAAAACAGGCCTTAATTAAGGCCTGTTTTTATTTTTAATTTCTTGATTTAGAATATTGATTGATAAATGAAATCTTATCCCCGTCAAATCTAAACGACTCCATCCAACTTAAACTAGTGACGTTTCCGTCATCAGAAACAACTTTTCCGTTATCCCATAAAAGTACCCATTCATCACCATTATCTCCTGTAACTGCAAGATTAACAGCAACTTTATAGTCTTCAATATCAACTGCTGAATAAGTGTCAGAAATATGTTTAAGAGCTGCTTCTTTTCCGTCGATTGATGAACCATCAGAGAGGTTAAAAATAACATTCTCAGATAAATATTCAGAAACTTTGATATAATCTTTAGCTATTAAATCTCTAACCATTGATTGTACAATCAATACTTTATCATCGTTACCCATTTCAAAAGTATCCAAATAGGTTGCATCATATATATAGTTTCTAGATGTTTCATGATTTTCGTGAGTACCATGATCACCTAATATTGGAGCAATTACCAGTCCAATCAAACAGGTAAGCTTAATCAAAATATTCATTGATGGGCCAGAAGTATCTTTGAAAGGATCACCGACTGTATCACCAGTGACAGCAGCTTTATGTGCCTCAGAACCTTTATAAGTCATTTCTCCATTAATTTCAACTCCTGCCTCGAATGATTTTTTTGCATTATCCCAAGCACCACCAGCGTTGTTTTGGAAAATTGCCCATAAAACACCACTTACTGTTACACCTGCCATATAACCACCAAGCATTTCTGCGATCAATTGTTTACTCATGCCTAAAGTCATTGGTAGAACTGTAATTAATATCGGGAACCCAATAGTTAATAAGCCTGGTAACATCATCTCCTTTAGAGAGGCCTGTGTTGAAATAGCAACACATTTATCATATTCTGGTTTTCCAGTTCCTTCCATTATCCCAGTAATTTCCTTGAATTGTCTTCTCACTTCATAAACCATTTCCATAGCAGCTTTACCAACAGCATTCATAGCAAGTGCTGAAAAAACAACAGGAACCATACCTCCCACAAATAGCATTGCTAAAACGGGAGCTTTAAATATATTAATTCCATCAATTCCAGTGAATGTTACATATGCTGCAAAAAGTGCTAATGATGTTAATGCTGCTGAAGCAATTGCAAAACCTTTTCCGGTAGCAGCTGTAGTATTACCAACTGAATCTAAAATATCTGTTCTTTCTCTGACAATAGGATCTTGCTCACTCATTTCAGCAATACCACCAGCGTTATCAGATATTGGTCCAAATGCATCAATTGCCAATTGCATTGCAGTTGTTGCCATCATTGCAGATGCAGATAAAGCTACTCCGTAAAAACCAGCAAGAGCATAAGAGCCCCATATTGCAGCGGCAAAAAGTAAAACTGATGAGAAGGTAGAAATCATACCAGTTGCTAAGCCAGCAATGATATTGGTTCCAGCACCAGTACTAGATTTTTGAACAATTTCTAAAATAGGTTTTTTACCTAACCCTGTATAATATTCGGTGATTGATGATATGACACCTCCAACAAATAATCCTACCAAAGTTGCATAAAATACTCTCATTGATGAAATATCTTGTTTACCTTCCCCAAAAAATTCCATCTGCATAGTTTCTGGTAACATATAATCTACAAGTAAATAACATGAAATTGCAACCAAGGCAATTGAAACCCAATTACCTTTATTTAATGCACCCATTACCTGATCCTCTTTTGCATCATTAGAATTAATTTTTACTAACATGGTTCCAATTGCTGAAATAATAATTCCTGCACCAGCGATTGCCATAGGTAATAATATAGGCCCAATTCCTCCAAAATTATCTGTAATTGCACCGCCCATATCTTTTATAACATAGTTTCCTAAAACCATTGCAGCCAAAACAGTAGCTACATAAGAACCAAATAAATCAGCACCCATTCCAGCTACATCTCCAACATTATCTCCAACATTATCAGCAATTGTTGCAGGGTTTCTTGGATCATCTTCTGGAATCCCAGCTTCAACCTTACCAACCAAGTCAGCACCAACATCCGCAGCCTTAGTATAAATTCCTCCACCAACTCTTGCGAATAAAGCAATTGACTCAGCTCCTAATGAAAATCCAGCTAATGTTTCTAAAACAATAGTCATATCATCAGTAGATGTCCAAACTCCATTCATGAAATAATTAAAGAAAATAATGAAAAAAGTTGTAAGACCTAAAACTGCAAGTCCTGCAACTCCAAGGCCCATAACTGTACCTCCACCAAATGATATTTTGAGAGCATTTGGTAAACTTGTTATTGCAGCTTGGGTTGTTCTAACATTAGTTTTCGTAGCTATTTTCATTCCCATATTTCCTGCCCAAGCAGAAAAGATTGCTCCAAAAATAAAAGCAACCACAATTAAGATATGTGTAGTTGGAACTATGAATGATATCCCTGCTAATGCTAAACTTACTATAATTACAAAAACGGTTAAAAGTCTATACTCAGCATTCAAAAAAGCTAAAGCTCCTTCGTATATATGATCTGAAATTTCTTTCATTTTCCCATCTCCAGCGTCCTGTCTCATAACCCATGACTTTTTTATAAGCATGTATCCTAAACCAATCAAAGCTGCTATTATCGGCATGTAAATAATCATTGAATCCATAGTTAATTTTTTAATTTAGGTGGCAAAAATAGTGAAATAGAGTCAATTACGAAAAACTCTTTGATTATTTGTAAAGAACCTTCTTTACAGCATTAATTACGTCTATACTGTTTGGAAGCCATTCTTTTAGAAGAACCGGAGAATATGGAGCAGGAGTGTCTGCAGTATTAATTTTTTCAATTGGAGCGTCCAAATAATCAAATAGTTGAGATTGAACCTGATATGTAATTTCAGTAGAAACATTTCCAAAAGGCCATGCTTCTTCTAGAATTACTAATCTATTGGTTTTTTTTACAGAATTAAATATAGCTTCATGATCCATTGGTCTTACGGTTCTCAAATCAATGATTTCACAAGAGATATTTTCTTTTTTTAACTCATCTGCGGCTTTGTACGCTTCCTTTATAATTTTTCCAAATGAAACAATTGTAACATCAGAGCCTTCTCTCTTGATTTCAGCTACACCAATAGGGATAGTATATTCACCATCAGGAACTTCACCCTTATCTCCGTACATCTGTTCACTTTCCATGAATATAACAGGGTCGTCATCTCTGATTGCAGATTTTAGCAATCCTTTTGCATCATAAGGATTTGAAGGAACTATAACTTTTAATCCTGGAGTATTTGCAAACCAATTTTCAAATGCTTGAGAATGTGTGGCAGCTAACTGACCTGCTGAAGCAGTAGGGCCTCTAAAAACAATTGGGCAATTAAATTGTCCACCAGACATTTGTCTAATTTTTGCAGCATTATTAATAATTTGATCTATTCCAACAAGTGAAAAATTAAAAGTCATATATTCAACAATTGGTCTATTACCTGTCATCGTAGAACCTATAGCAATACCAGCAAAACCTAACTCAGAAATTGGAGTATCAATTACTCTTTTAGAACCAAATTCATCTAGCATTCCCTTTGAGGCTTTATATGCACCATTATACTCAGCCACTTCCTCACCCATTAAGAATATACTTTCGTCATTTCTCATCTCTTCACTCATGGCTTCACAGATAGCCTCTCTAAATTGTATAGTCCTCATAGATTAAATTTTTCACAAAAATAATAAAGCAGTTAAAATTAATCATTAATAACTTAAAAATATTTGCTTTATAAAGTTTTTTATTTATCAAATTACTAACTTTGAAATTGATCATAAATTAAATTTTTATTATGAAAATACTTGTTTGTATAAGTCATGTCCCTGACACTACATCAAAAATTAATTTTACAAATAACAATTCAGAATTTGACAAAAATGGAATACAGTTTATTATTAATCCTAATGATGAATTTGGATTAACAAGAGCTATTTGGTTTAAGGAAAAAAACGGAGCATCTGTTGATGTTATAAATGTTGGTTTACAAGACACTGAGACGACTCTTAGGAAAACACTTGCCATTGGAGCTGATAAGGCAATTAGAATAAATTTAGAACCTAAAGATAGTTCTGTGGTTGCTAAGTCAATAGCAGACTACATAAATGAAAATAACTATGATTTAATTATAGCAGGTAGAGAATCAATTGATTATAATGGGGGAATGGTTCCTGGGATGATTTCAGCTCTTACAAACATAAACTTTATAGATAAATGTATCAATATTGAACTAAAAGATGGTGTAGTTAATGCATCTAGAGAAATTGATGGAGGAAAAGAAAATATATCTACTGGACTACCATTAATTATAGGAGGTCAAAAAGGTTTAGTTGAAGAAAATGATCTAAGAATACCCAATATGAGAGGTATAATGATGGCTAGGAAAAAAGAGCTTTTAGTTTTAGAACCAACAGAATATTCAAATACTCTAGAGACATATAATTTCGAAAAACCTGAGCCCAAAGGAAAGGTCACATTAATTTCATCTGATGAAATTGAAAAACTTGTAGATTTATTACATAATGAAGCTAAAGCAATATAAATGGCGATACTAATATTTGCAGAAACATATAACGGAGAATTTAAAAAAGATTGTTATGAATTAGCATCTTATGCATATGATTTAGCTTCTGAAAAAAATATGTCAGTTACCGCAATTTGCTTTAACGCATCAAATCCAAGTGAGCTATCAAATTTCGGAGTAAACAAGATTATAAACTCTTCAAATGAAGAATTAAAAGATTTTGATGCAACTATATACTCAAACTGTATAAGTGATGCCTTTGAAAATGAAAATTCAAAAATTTTAATTTTGAGCTCAAGCTCAAACTCAAAATATATAGGTGGTATTTTAGCCATCAAATTAAAAGCAGGTTATATTACGAATGTTATTTCAAAACCATCTTTCTCAAATGGGTTTTCTGTAACCAGAAATACATTCACAAATAAAGCATATGAAAAAGTCAATATTTTATCAGAAAATTCAATTTTAGGACTATCTAAAAATTCATTTGGAATAAAAGAAAATTCAACCAAATCAGAAGTAAAGGATATAAAATTCAATATTAAATCTGCACTAAATAAGGTTACTTCTATTGAAAAAATGACAACTAAAGTTACTATTGCTGACGCTGACATTGTTGTTTCAGGTGGTAGAGGCTTAAAAGGACCAGAAAACTGGCATATGGTTGAAGATCTTGCTGATATTTTAGGGGCTGCAACTGCATGTTCTAAACCTGTTTCAGATTTAGGATGGAGACCGCATAGCGAACATGTTGGTCAAACTGGAAAACCTGTTTCTTCAAATCTTTATATTGCAATTGGTATTTCCGGAGCGATTCAACATCTAGCTGGAGTAAATTCATCAAAAATAAAAGTTGTTATTAATACTGATCCAGAAGCTCCTTTTTTCAAGGCTGCTGATTACGGTATAGTAGGTGATGCTTTTGAAGTTGTTCCTAAATTAATTGAAGAACTTAAAAATTTTAAATCATCAAATAATTAGACCTAAATTTTTTTTATAACTAAAAACTTAAGATTAGATTTACATTATGAACCTTGTTGAATTATTAATAAATGGAATTTCATACAGTCAAACTGAAAATGGCGCATATGCATTAATTTTGAGTGAAATCGAGGGTGAGAGAAAATTGCCAATTGTGATAGGAACCAATGAGGCCCAATCAATAGCTATTGCGATTGAGAAAGAAATTAAACCCCCTAGACCTTTAACTCATGATTTATTTAAAAACTTTTGTCAGAGATTTGAAATTAATATAAAAAAAGTTATAATTCATAAATTAGTTGACGGGGTTTTTTATTCTAGTGTTGTATGTGAAAGAGACGGAGTTGAAGAGTTGATTGATTCAAGATCTAGTGATGCAATTGCATTGGCAATCAGATTTGAAGCTCCCATATATACCTATGAAAAAATTCTTGAAAAAGCTGGAGTTGTGATACAAATTGAAAAACATATTGATGAAAAATCAATACTTAGTGAATTATTTTCAGATGAGAAAAAAAATATCACCAACTCTGATCTTCATGATAAAACAACAATTGAATTGGAAGAATTATTAAAAATTGCTGTTCAAAATGAAAATTATGAATCAGCAGCAAAAATTAGAGATGAAATTTCTAACAGATAATAAAAAAACAGTTTTTTCTTTATTCCTATTTGCATTAGGTAATAATATTGTCTTTGCACAAGAACAAAATATAATTCCTAGTAATGGGTTTACTACTGAGGGATTTTTGAGAGGTCTTTTAGGAATAACTTTTCTCATATTCACGACATACTTACTCTCAAATAATAAAAAAGCAATAAATTGGAAAACAGCTGTAACAGGGCTAATTCTTCAGCTAATTCTAGCCATTGGAGTTTTAAAAATATCTTGGGTGAAAATGATTTTTGAGAGTGCTGGAAAAGTTTTTGTTAAAATACTAGATTTTACAATGGAAGGAACAAAATTCTTATTCGGCGATTTAGTTAGTGCTGAAAATTTTGGAAATGTATTTATTTTTTCAATTCTTCCAACTGTGATTTTCTTTGCAGCTCTTACTTCAATTTTATTCTACTTAGGAATAATTCAAAAAATTGTTAAGGTAATGGCTTTATTATTATCAAAACTTCTTGGGGTTTCTGGACCTGAAAGTCTTAGTGTAGCGGGAAATATATTCCTTGGTCAAACTGAATCTCCTTTAATGATAAAGGCATATCTAGAAAAAATGTCAAAATCAGAAATTCTACTTGTTATGATTGGAGGAATGGCAACTGTTGCAGGCGGAGTTCTTGCAGCATATATTGGGTTTCTTGGTGGTGAAGACCCTGAATTAAAAGTGTATTATGCTAAACATCTTCTAACAGCATCTGTAATGGCTGCACCAGGTGCTATTGTAATTTCTAAAATACTATATCCAGAAACAAAAAAAATTAATTCAAATGTTGAGGTTTCTAAAAATAAAATAGGTTCAAATTTTTTAGATGCGATTTCAATAGGAACTTCTGAAGGATTAAAATTAGCTGCTAATATAGCTGCAATGCTATTAGTTTTTATTGCTTTTATTGCTTTAATTAATCACTTATTAAGTGGATTTGGTGACTTAACAAATTTAAACGAATTGATTAGTGATAAAACAGTATACTCAGAATTATCATTAGAACTTATTTTAGGATATATTTTTGCGCCTGTAATGTGGCTAATTGGAGTTGCTAAAGACGATGTGACATTAATGGGACAACTATTAGGCATAAAACTAGCCGCAAGCGAATTTATAGGTTATATTCAACTGTCTGATCTGAAAGATGCTACTAATATAATTCATTTAAATTATCAAAAATCGATTATTATTGCTACCTACATGTTGTGTGGTTTTGCAAATTTTGCATCAATAGGAATTCAAATTGGAGGAATAGGTGCTCTTGAACCAAAGCAAAGAAAAAATCTTTCAAAATTTGGCTTTAAAGCATTGATTGGTGGTACGCTAGCATCTCTTCTGTCAGCTACAATCGCAGGAATGATCATTGGCTAAAAAGTTAATAACTTTTACTTTTCTATATCACTAAGGTTATCACTATTAATTATTTTTACTAACTAATTTTTATGAGACAATATTTAGACTTGGTTAAACATGTTCTTGAAAAAGGAGAGCTAAAAGAGGATAGAACTGGAACTGGTACAAAAAGTGTATTCGGATATCAAATGAGGTTCAATCTATCTGAGGGTTTTCCAATGGTGACAACAAAAAAATTACATTTAAAATCCATAATTTATGAACTACTATGGTTTTTAAAAGGTGATACTAACATCAAATACCTAAAGGACAACGGAGTTAATATTTGGAATGCTTGGGCAGACTTAAATGGAGATCTTGGGCCAGTTTATGGTTTTCAATGGAGAAATTGGAATAATGATGGAATCGATCAAATATCAAACTTAATTAATGATTTAAAAAATAATCCTAGTAGCAGAAGACACCTCATATCAGCTTGGAATCCATCAGTTTTGCCCGATACTTCTAAATCTTTTGAAATCAATGTTGCCAACGGTAAAGCGGCTTTACCGCCTTGTCATGCTTTTTTTCAGTTTCATGTAATTAATGGAAAACTTTCTTGTCAATTGTACCAAAGAAGTGCAGATATTTTTTTAGGAGTTCCGTTTAATATCGCATCATACTCACTCTTAACTCTTATGATAGCTCAGGTGTGCAATCTAAGGGCAGGTGATTTTATACATACTTTTGGAGATGCCCACATTTACACAAATCATTTTGAACAGATGAAATTACAACTAAGTAGAGAACCTCGAAAGTTGCCAATAATTAAAATCAAAAAAGAAGTAAAAAATATTTTTGATTTTAAATTTGAAGACTTTATTCTTGAAAATTATGATCCTCATCCTCACATTAAAGGAAAGGTTGCGGTTTAATCAATCTTATGATGAAAAAAACTATAACTATTATTGTTGCTGCTGCTGAAAATGATGCCATTGGAAAAGACAATGACCTAATTTGGAGTTTGCCTGCTGACCTTAAAAGATTTAAGCAGCTAACCATAGGCCATTGTATTATAATGGGCAGGAAAACATTTGATTCGTTTCCTGGATTATTACCCAACAGAAAACATATTGTTATTTCAACAAAACCGAACAACTATTTTCCTGATAAAGTTATCATTGTGAGTAATTTTAAAGATGCCTTAAAAGCGACTAACGACGATAATAATCCCTTTGTAATTGGAGGTGGACAAATTTATAATCTAGCAATGAGGTATTGTGATAAAATTGAACTAACTAGAGTACATTATGAATTTGAAGCCGATACTTTTTTCCCAAAAATCAACGAGGATGAATGGAGGCTAATCGGAGAAGAGAAACATGAAAAAGATCATCATCATAAATTTTCATTTACCTATAAAACATATTTAAAAATTAAATAATGAAAGCATATATTTTTCCGGGTCAAGGAACTCAATTTTCAGGAATGGGTAAAGATTTATTTGAAAACTCAAAAACTGCATATGAACTTTTTAATAATGCCAATGAAATTTTAGGTTTCAAAATAAGTGATGTAATGTTTAATGGATCCGCTGAAGACCTTAGGCAAACTTCAGTAACCCAACCTGCAATATTCCTCCATTCAGTTATACTTGCGATTAGTAAACGAGATAATATTTTACCTGAGATGGTTGCAGGACATTCACTGGGAGAATTTTCAGCTCTTGTTGTAAATAAAACTATTTCTTTTGAAGATGGGTTAAAATTGGTTTCAATTAGAGCTAATGCAATGCAAAAAGCTTGTGAGAATAAGCCAGGTACAATGGCTGCAGTGTTGGGCCTTGAAGATAATTTAGTTGAAAAAATATGTAAAGAAATTAATGGGATTGTAGTTGCTGCTAATTATAATTGTCCAGGCCAACTGGTTATTTCCGGTGAAATAAAATCTATAGAATTTGCATGTGAAAAATTAAAAGATGCTGGAGCGAGGCGAGCACTGGTTTTACCTGTTGGAGGTGCTTTCCATTCCCCGTTAATGGATCAAGCAAAACAAGAATTGGAAAATGCAATACATCAAACTGTTTTTTCGACACCAATTTGTCCAATTTACCAAAATGTAAATGGATTAGCATTTTTGTCCGAAACTGAAATAAAAAATAATTTAATTTCACAACTAACAAGTCCTGTGAGATGGACTCAGTCTGTGAATAATATGATTACTGATGGGGCAAATGAATTTATAGAAGTTGGCCCTGGTAAGGTTTTACAAGGATTAGTAAGAAAAATTAAACGAGATATTAATTGTAGTTCGTTAAATTTGTAACGTCGTGAATAGAAAACAAAAAATTATTTTAATTACTGTATTAATAACAATCAGTATAATATTAGATCAAATATCCAAAATTTGGGTTAGATCAAATATTGAAAGTTATACTGAAACAAGTTTAATAGGTGATTTTTTTACATTAATAAAAGTTGAAAATACTGGTGCTTTTTTAGGAATGGGAAGCGAGCTTTCTGAATTACCTAGATTACTAATTCTAATAATTCTTCCAATTATAGTTTTAATATCAATAACAATATATACATATATTGAAAAAACATTAGATCAAACTTCAATTATAGGATTTTCATTAATTATTGGTGGTGGAATTGGAAATATTTTTGATAGAATTTTATACGGATCTGTGACAGATTTTTTATATATTAATTTAGGTAGTATTTTTAAAACAGGAATATTTAATATTGCTGACCTATCAGTTACAATTGGAATGATTTTAATTTTATTCTCTAGTTTTAATAAAAAAAACTAATCTTTGTATATAACTCCTTCTTTCATAACAAAAGTTATATTTTCAAGCGTATAAATATCTTTTAATGGATTTTTAGGTGTAGCTATAATATCTGCTATATAACCCTCAGAAATTTGTCCAAGTTTGTTTTCTACGCCTAAAATTTTTGCGTTAACTAAAGTTGCTGATTGCAAACATTCTATTATGGTCATCCCAGCCTCATACATATATATAAATTCCTTTGCATTATTTCCATGAGGAAATACACCTGCATCAGATCCAAAAGCAATACTAACTCCTTCACGATATGCCAAAGTAAAAGTTTTTTGAATTTGAGGACCAATTGCTAATGCTTTGGGGACAACTAATTCATCATAATAGCCTGGGATTTTTGCTTTATTTGCAACCTCTTTACCTGCTGTTATGGTTGGTACATAATATGTTCCATATTCCTTCATTAGCTGCATTGATTTATTACTCATTAGAGTAGCATGTTCAATTGTTAGGACACCCGCTTTAATAGCTCTCTGAATTCCTTCATCCCCATGGGCATGAGCAGCTACTATCATTCCATAATCATTGGCTGTTTCACATATTGCTTGAATTTCTTCTAAAGTAAATTGTGGATTTTGGCCATTTTTTGCAATACTCATAACTCCTCCTGTAGCCGTAATTTTTATGACATCAGCACCATCTTTATATCTTTGTCTTACAGCCTTGCGCGCATCATCAACTCCATTAATTACACCATCTAACGGACCTGGATCACCCCTTAAAGATTTTTTCCACCCATTAGTTGGATCTGCATGACCTCCAGTTGTTCCAATTCCTTTTCCAGCAGTATATATTCTTGGACCAATAACCTCACCTCTATTAATGGCGTCTCTAAGTGAAATATTTACTCCTGTACCACCCAAATCTCTAACCGTTGTGAATCCGGCCATTAGTGTACGCTTTGCAAATTTTAAAGATCCAAATGCAATATCAGACTCCTCAGCTGTAAACTGATTAAGATATTTTTCAGGGTTGTATTCACTTTCTATATGTACGTGTAAATCTATAAATCCAGGCAATACAGTTGAATTCTTTAGGTCGATAATTTTATCATTTGAATTATCGGGGTTAATAAAGCCTTTTTTAATTTTTTTAATTTTATCATCAAAAATAATAATTGTCATATTTTCATACATTTTTCCCTTTTTAGAATCAAAAAGTAATCCTGCATGGATATAATAATCCTGTGATTGGGTATAAAAAAATAAAAATAAAAAAAATGGAAGTAATAAATTTTTCATAATATTAATGTAAAGTATCTATCTAATATAATGATTTATTTTTGGTTACTTTTGTAAAAAATATGTTGATATCTACCATAAATTAATTGAAATATTACAATTTATTTTAATTCTAACATCTCCTTTTTCGGATAAGATAAAAAAAGGTGTCAAGGGAAGAAGAAAAGCATTTTACAAACTTAATTCAATATTTGACATCAATGATAAAATTATTCATATTCATTGTTCTTCATATGGAGAATATTTAATGATTGAACCTTTAAAAAATAATCTTGAAAAAATATATAATGATCACAAATTCTTGCTATCATTTATTTCACCTTCTGGTTATGATAATGTTAATAAAAATTTATTTGATTGTGTAATATATTTACCTCTAGAAACAAAAAAAAACCTAAAACAATTTTACGGTTTAATATCTCCAAAAATTACATTATTTATAAAAAATGAAATATGGCCTAATTATATCAAATATGCCAAAATGAAAGGGTCTAAGGTCTATTCTGTAGGTGGTAATTTTGAGCATAGTTTCTTTAAAAAATTAATTGGCTTAAATAATGCAATCAGAAAAATAGATGCAATTTTTGTTTCAAACGAAAATTCAAAAAAAATAATTGAAAAAATAGGTAATAAAAATGTAATTGTTTGTGGTGATTTAAGATATGATCGTACTATTCCTGATTTAAATGTTAAGCAAAATAAAATTATTTCTAGATTTATAAATAATAAAAAATGTATTGTTTTTGGTAGTACATGGAAAGAAGACGAAAAGTTAATCATAAAATACATAAACGAAACTGAAAAGGATTTAAAATATATTATTGCACCTCATGAAATAGATGAAAACCACCTAGAGTTAAAAAAACTATTAAGTAAAAAGTCAGTCTTGTATTCAGAAATCAGTTCGATATCTAACCTAAGTGATTTTAAATGTCTAATCATTAACAATATTGGAATGCTGTCATCATTATATAAGTATAGTGATATCTCTTATGTTGGTGGTGGAATGGGGACAAAAGGCCTTCATAATACACTGGAACCGGCTTATTTTTCAAAACCCGTTATCATCGGGAAAAATTATAAAAAGTTTAATGAAGCAAGGGGGATGATTAAAAATGGAGGAGCAATCAGTGTGAAAAATTATAATGATTTTAAAAAAACAATTAATTTCATAAATAATAATAGGGAAATTCAAATAAATATGTCAAAAATCAATCTTAAATATTATATTGAAAATAAAGGCGCAACTAACAAAATATTAAAACATATAACCAATGAATAAATTTACATATATAATATTATTACTGACTTCATTTAATATCAGCTTTTCTCAAAGTGTGATTTTAGAATCTTTTGGACCAACTTTTAATAGCCCAGTAGAAATAAAAAATGCAGGCGATGAAAGACTTTTTATAGTTGAGAAATCAGGTAAGATTAAAATATTAAACTCTGATGGTTCTGTTAATTCAACACCTTTTTTAGATATAGAAGATAGAGTTTCTATAAGTGGCAATGAACGTGGGCTATTAGGCTTAGCTTTTCACCCAAATTACCCCGAAAACCCGTACTTTTTTGTCAATTATACAAATAATAGTGGTAATACAACTATTTCAAAATTTTCGGTTAGTTCAAACGAGAATATTGCTAATACAAACGAAACTATATTGCTAACGATTAATCAACCCTATGCAAATCACAACGGAGGTTGTATAAATTTTGGACCTGACGGTAATTTGTATATCGGTATGGGTGATGGAGGTAGCGGAGGTGACCCTCAAAACTACTCTCAAAACACAAATTCTCTTTTGGGAAAAATGCTAAGAATAAATGTAAACAGTGGAGTATATTCGATTCCCGATGATAATCCTTTTGGTAGTGAAATATGGTCTACAGGTTTAAGAAATCCTTGGAAATTTTCATTTGACAGCGAGAATGGTAATTTATGGATTGCTGATGTAGGACAAAATGAATTTGAAGAAATAAATTTAGTAATCGATAATCCGTCTAATATAAATTATGGTTGGAGATGCTATGAAGGAAATGAGCCTTATAATACATCAGGTTGTCCCTCAACGGGATTAACTTTTCCTGTAGGCACATATTCTCATTATAACAGCGGTGAATTTAAATGTTCAATTACAGGCGGATATGTTTACAGAGGTGAAAATATTATTGGAATTTCTGGTGCTTATTTTTTTGCAGATTACTGCAGTGGAGAAATCGGAATGTTATCATATAATGATGCGCAAGAATTTGAGATGAATTTAACTTTTGCTAATATTACAGGGAGTTGGGTTACATTTGGTCAAGATATATACGGTGAACTATATATAGCATCTATAAATGGTGGGCTTTATAAAATTGTTGATGCCGCTTTATCAACTAAAAATGAAATACCAATTGATATTAAATATTATCCTAATCCGATTATTGATTTTATAAACATCGAAGCTGATACGGCAATACATTATAAGATTTATGATGTAAAAGGCAAAATTATTAAAGAAAATAAAAATTTTATCGGAAATAAAATTGATTTAAGTCAATTAACTAAAGGAATTTACTTTATTAAAATAAATAATTTTCAGATTGAAAAAATAATTAAGAAATAAAAAAAGAGAGGGAGTACTCCCTCTCTTTAATATAACAAACTAACTAAACTAATTTAAATGAAAAAAAAAAGCTTATCGTCATGATAAGCTTTTAAAATATTGTTATATAGAGGCTACATCATGAAACGTTAATATCATGTGACCACCACCAGTTATTTACAAATAATTTTTTCATTAGTACAAATATAATCATCTATTTATTTATTATAAAGACATTTATAAATAATTTTTTAATTTATTTTTTTTGATTGAATACCCAATTAAATAGTCGACATTTGCACGATTAATTAATCGAATGACAAAGTTTAAAAAATTAGGTGTAAATAAAGATCTGTGCAAGGCAATCGAAGAACTGGGTTTTAAAAAACCAATAGAAGTTCAGGAAGAATCAATCCCTTTTTTACTCACTGAAAATAAAGATTTAATATCACTAGCTCAAACTGGTACAGGTAAAACAGCAGCTTTTGGTTTACCTGCAATTCAACAAGTGGATTTAAAAAATCAAAATGTTCAGGTAATTATACTATGTCCAACTCGTGAATTATGTGTTCAGATTTGTAAGGATTTAGAATCCTATTCAAAATATGTTAAAGGCATAAAGCTTTTATCTGTTTACGGAGGAACTAATATTGAAACACAAATTAAATCTTTAAAAAAAGGAGTTCAGATTGTAGTTGGAACACCAGGAAGAACCAAAGATTTATTAAAAAGAAAAAATTTAAAACTGGAAAAAGTTAATAAAGTTATTCTTGATGAAGCTGATGAAATGCTAAGTATGGGATTCAAGGACGATTTGGATTTTATTCTGGATAAAACCTCATTAGATAGACAAACAATGTTGTTTTCAGCAACAATTTCAAAAGAGGTTAAAAGCATTTCAAAAAAATATATGAAAAATGCTAAGGAAATCACTGTTTCTAAGGTAAATTCTAGTGCAAAAAATATTGAACATCATATTTACGATGTAAGTTCTAGGAATAAATATGAAGCGTTAAAAAGAATTGCTGATGTTAATCCAAATATTTACGGAATTGTTTTTTGCAGGACCAAAAGACACACAAAAGATATTGCTAATAAATTCATGGCTGAAGGTTATAATGCTGATGCGATTCATGGAGACCTTTCTCAAAATCAAAGAGATGAAGTAATGCAAAGATTCAGGAGTAAATCTTTGCAGATTTTAATCGCTACAGACGTTGCAGCTAGAGGTTTAGATGTAGACGATATTACTCATGTAATAAATTATTCGTTACCTGATGACCCTGAAGTTTATATTCATAGAAGTGGTCGAACAGCTAGAGCTGGAAAAAGTGGAATTTCAATAGCTATCTCTAGCAACACAGAAAAAAGAAAAATTAAATCAATTGAAAAAAAAGGAGCTATAAAATTCATTCCAAAAGAGGTCCCAACTGGGAGTGAAATATGCTCAAATCAGTTATATAAACTTATAGATAAAATTGAGAATGTTGATGTTGATGAAGAGCAAATCAAACCATTTCTAGATAATATCTACAAAAAACTTGAGTGGCTAAGTAGAGAAGAATTAATAAAAAGATTTGTATCTGCTGAATTTAATAGATTTTTGAAATATTATAAAGAATCAAATAAACTTACTTCCAAAAGATCAAAAGATAAAAGAAACTCTAAAAGAGGTGACAGGAATGGAAAATCATTAACAGGATTTTCTATTAATATTGGAAGAAAACACAGGGCAACTCCATTAGATATTATCTCAATTGTAAATAGAGCATTAAAATCTAACAGTATTGAGATCGGTAAAATTGAATTAAGTAGGTATCAAACATTTTTTGAGATTGATCAAGATTATAAAGATGATTTTGTAAAAAATATTAAAAAAATTGATTTTAAGGGTAATGATTTAATCCTGGGTGAGCCGTATGATTTTGAACAAAAACCTTCAAAAAGTAGCAGAGGAAACAGAAGAGATAGGAGAGATAGGAGAGATAGAAATACTAGTAAAAGATCAAGTTCAAGAAATTCTTCAAAAAAGAAAAAAAAGAAAAAACCACGTTTTAAATAAAAAAAGGGATTAATCTTTAAGACTAACCCCTTTTGTACACCCAATTGAGCTGTTTTCGAAACAAACACTCGAGCTTTTAAATAGCTTTGTAAAAACTTCTTAAAAATCAACCGAAATAAAATCAATATTCTACATAACCACTACTTATTAGTCGTTAACATAAACCCAGCCTGTGAATACTTTACAGAATAGTAATTTATCTAATCATATAAACTCTGTCTTTTAATTCTACATCATCATCGCAGTTGCATTTTTTTGGTTTGTTTTAAAAAAAGGATAAGTAATATCTTCTTCTTTTAATCTCTGAAACAATTATACTGATTATTAAAGAATGATAACGCTCTTTGTTTTAAGCTGGGTTTCGCATACTTAAAAGAATTTCTTCCATAAGCATCATAATCATAGATGCATTTACCTTTGTCATTACTGCCTGTCTTACCTCTGATGGCGTATTTTTTCCCTTCTTCGTGCATAATAAGCTTAGCTGTTACTTCATTACCACCTCCTAGCCTATATAAAATTGATACTTCTGCGACACTGTTATTGTCAACATCAGTCAATTTCACTTCATCTAACTGTATACCATACTCATCTTTAGGATCTGCAAAGTCTTTTATATCCCACAAAAGCTTACCACCCCCAGTATAGTGATAGGCTCTTAAATCTTTATTTTGTTCACCAAATTCTCCCCAACCGTCACGAGCTGTAAAAATAAGAGTGTTTTTACCTAAAGCATCAAACCATCCATATATCTTGATGATATTGTTATGATTACTAGCTAATGGAACGTCACTAATATTGGGTCCAGAGTAAACAGAGTAAATTATTTCTTGTGATAAAATAGACATTGGAAATAAAAATAGAAACAAAAGTTTTTTCATTGTTCTTAGTGTTAGTTAATAGAACAAATATATAAAATTACAATTAGACTTAAAGCCCTTAAATCGCACATATTTAGCGCTTTGGAAAGGATGACCGTTTACTTATTAGTTTAGAGTAGTGCTTCCCAAAGTCCTTCATATCTAAAACAATATCTTCGTTAGAGGATACTAATCGAAATAGATTGAAATAAGTAGAGAATAAAGCTGATGTAAACTATCATAAATAGTGTTATTCGTACAAAATTCGTACAAATATATAACTAAAAAATCCGTAACACTCTATAAATAAAGTAATTACGGATTCTTATCGTACTGAAGGCGGGACTTGAACCCGCACGGATATTACTATCCATTGGATTTTAAGTCCAACGTGTCTACCAATTCCACCACTTCAGCATA
>MDSW01011115.1_pt1 | contig 19254 bp, 12 predicted proteins | sample 811171 | NCBI WGS metagenome assembly MDSW01 (sample SAMN05326641, study PRJNA326480) | marine metagenome | isolation source: seawater | place: Atlantic Ocean: North West | collected 2012 | reverse complement strand
GTTTCATCACCATAAGCCATGTCGACCATATCGGTAGGTCCACCAAGACTGACCAATTCCTTGATTTTTCGCAACTCAAGACCCAACTGTGTTGGGTCAAGTTCCCAAGTTTCAAAAGCTGCTGAATCGATGTTCATTTGTATCATTGCAACATGTGATGGATCGACAACACGGACTAATAATCCGTTCTCTTCGAAATCAAATCTTGCATCTTCTACAACTACACCTAGCGTTTCAATAATCTTGCTCATCAAGTCTTGTCGGGCCGTGACGTTCAACATGAGATACACCCCTCTCCAATTGCACTTCACTTTCGACGGCTTATGAACTTAACAGCGAAGGGGCGTAAAATGAGGGGCGTCGGGCGCGGTATTTTGAGAAATTTACGTTTTCCGCGCATGAGAGGTGAGATGAGTACCTATGTGATGGCTGTCAAATACGAGTTGCTACTTGTGATTTTGGCAAACGAACCTCCCTCGCCTTGATATGGGCGGCCTCTTTCCCACAATCATGAGCGAAGCATCTGGCTCCGTGTCTCCACTGCTCAAAGAAGACGGTGAGGCGTTCAAAATCGCGATATTAATTCCAACGATTAACAATGCAGATGAACTCGATATTGTGCTTGAACGACTCTCGAAACAGACGTATTCACACTTTGAAGTGATTATTTCAGATTCAAAATCAAAGGACCACACAAAAGAGGTCTGCGAAAAATACGGCGCCACATGGATTGAAGACCCATCTCGGAACCGAGCAGATGCTTGCAACTATGCTCTTCGCCAAATGGACCATGATTTGGTATTGTTTACCGATGACGATACTATCCCTCCCCTCGATTGGGTTGAGAAATTGGTTCGTTGGTTTGACAACCCTGAAGTCGGCGCAGTTGGAGGACCAAACTTTGCACCGGATGAAGACCCATTTGGAGCTAAGTGTGCAGATGTTGCATTCTGTACCAAATTTATGACTGCTGGAACTCGATATGGTGCTCAACCCAAAGGTGATTTGGTCCCTATCACACACAACCCTGGCGTCAATTGCGCACATCGAATGGCAAACCTTCGAGAGGTCGATTTCTTTGAACCTGGATGTATCGGTGCTGAAGATGTTGTACTGGATGCAAAAATTCAACGCGCTGGACACAAATTGTTCATCGACCCTTCAAACGTCATGCCTCATCGTCGTCGCCGCCCATTCCGACCATACATGAAACAAATGCGAAACTATGGCTATACTCGGATGGTTGCAAACAAACGATGGCCCGAAATTTCAGAATGGTCCCATACCGCCATTGGGTTCTTCCCGCTCCTGGTCATCACAGCTTTGGCTGGAATGTTGTATGGCGCATTGACTGGTGGAGCAGAAGCCGAACTCTGGTTCACACTTGCTGGTGAATGGAATATCTCTCGAATTCTCTTCCATATTCCACTCGGATTAATTTGCCTCTACATTGGCATCAGTTGGCTTGGGGCCGCAATTGGAACTTCACCCCATCGTTCGATAGGTACTGTGTTCTTGGCACCGCTCTTTGTATTCCTTGCACAGTGGGCATACGGCCAAGGAGTCATCAAAGCATGGAGAGAAATTCGTCGCACAGGTGGAAAGGCTGGCGAAGGCGCACAAATCGATGACCGAATTCGCACGGCATGAACACCGACCCTCTCAAAAGCGCTCATTCGCCCTTGAAAGAAAGGGGAAGCCCTTTGATTGATTGTTGTACAGTCGTCGTATGGCCGGTCGTCTTCAACAACGATTGGCAGAATTAGATACACCTGAAGACATGACGGATGAAGAAGAGATTTGGTCTCTTATTCGTCTGAGTTTAGTCATCCTTCGAATAGTATTGTTTGTCGTGATTATTGCTGTTTCAGAACTCATGGAAAGTTATGCAATCTACGACATCTCCATGGCATTATGGTCTCTCATCATCGGAATCCCTTTGTTCATTCTCATCTCATGGTGCATCATCTTAGGCGACAGAATCGTCAAGAAAAAAGAGGCTGGCATTATGGAGACCGCTGTCCTCCGCCCTATTCGAGAACGGCTTTAATCTTCATCTTCGGAGGGTGAAAGACCTGCCATGTCGCCGGTTTGAATGGTCCATTGACTGGCATACACACCTTCTGCAGCAACCAATTCATCGTGCTGGCCGCGTTCGACAACTGCTCCATCGACCATGGAGATAATTTCATTGGCATTTCGAATTGTACTCAATCGGTGAGCAACAGCAATGGTTGCTCTATCGCTTCCACTTGCGAGAAGATTCTCCTGAATTCTGCGTTCTGTTTCTGCATCAAGCGCACTTGATGCTTCATCGAGAATCAACAAACTCGGTTGCTTAAGCAATGCTCGGGCAAGTGAGACACGAGCACGTTGACCGCCACTGAGTTTTGCCCCACGGTCTCCGACCATGGTGTCGATTCCATCCTCCAAATCCCCGACAAAGTCCCACGCACCTCCAAGTCGAAGTGCAGTTTCTAAATCGTCATCGGATGCATCTTGATTGTAGATGACATTGTCTTTCAATGAACCATAAAACAGGAATGGTTCTTGACTAACGAAACCGATTTTATCCCGTACTGAATCAAGCGTGTAAGTACTGATCGGTTTTCCATTGATGAGAACCGTTCCGCTGTCTGGAAGGTAATAGCGCATGAGAAGTTTGAGAATGGTGGTTTTACCTGCACCAGTGTGCCCCATGATTCCGATGAACTCACCACCATCAGCGGTGAAGGATATTCCACTCAGCACTTTCACGGATGTGTTTGGATATGTGAAATGGACATCTCGGAATTCAACGGACTTAATCGGTTCATTCAAATCCACTGCATCTTCGAGGTCAGTGATTTTTGGTTTCAAATCAACAACGGCAAAAACCCGACTGGCAGCAGCCTCTCCACGTTGCAACTGATTGACCAACAATCCAAAGATAAACATCGGCATCGTCATTCGAGTGCTGATTAAAAGGAAGGTCACCAATTCACCGGTACTGATTTCCCCTTGCTTAGCGAGGAAACCACCTGCAGTTACCAAAAGGCCAAAGGCAATTCCTGCAACGACATAAATCATTGGAACGAAGCGATTTCGGTCTTTACTTGCACTCATTGCCTGGTCTCGATATGAACCTGATTCTCGAGCAACTCGGTTGGTTTCCCAAGATTGAGCATTGTAGGCTTGAACGACTGAAATACCCGAAATAAGGTTCTCTAATACCGCATGAATATCCCCTGTAGATTCGCGTTGTTTTCGATATTTGCGTTGAACACTGGTGGTAAACCAATAGACAATTGGTACAATCAAAACGATTGGCCCGAACAGAATACCAGCTAATTTCCATGACATCGAAAGAAGAATGAAGAAAGCACCCGCAAAGGTGACAACTATACGAATTATCGAAGTTGATGAATCAGAAACGATGTCTTCGAGTTGATTCACGTCGCTTGAAAGGACAGACATGATTTGACCGGTTTGACGCATGTCATAGTACGATGCCTCCATTGCGATGAGGGAACGTGTTGCATCCATTCGCATATCATGCTGAATTTTGTAACCCAGTGTTTGCCATGAATATTCCGAAATACCTTGGAATAAAGCCAAACAAACGAATCCAAGGAAAACAAGAGCCCCATACCCAATCGCCGGGTCACTGTTGATACCAGTAACCATATTTTGAATCCACATTGGACCCGACATCGAATCGGTTGTGAAGTAATCAACTGCAAACCCGATGGCGACCAGCGGCATCAAGTCAAAAAATCGTGCTGCCATGTTGGCCAATATGCCACTCATAACTCTGCGAGGGTATTTTTTAGCGTACGGTACGACTCGCCAAATCTGTTTACCCAGCACTTGCGTATCCTCATTGAGTTGCTCTGGTTCAAGAGATTGAACCTTCGGCCCCCGGTTACTTCGACCAGACATTATTCCAGCGCATAATCGGTGCCTATTGAACCCTCTCGATGATGGAGTCGGAAGTGTCGAACAAACAAATCATTCATGTGGGAGCCGCGACTGTCCAACCCCATGACGCAATCCCGTAGCATACAAGCCATCGCTTTCTCAGCATTGATGTTGATTCAGGTTCTTGCACCAATTACGTATGCAGCACCCACTTTAGAACCTGATGCAGTCATTGAAACTGATATCGATTTAGAATTATTTCATTCCGTCGGCCTTTCGCCATCCGGTGAAATTGCAAATGGATGGTTTGATTCAGAACAAGCAGTTGGAGAACTCAATCTTTTGCATAGAAATGCTGGCGTAGTGTCGCTTGAAGATTGGAGTGAATGGACGGGTCAAACTTCAAAATTGAATGGATGGTATGTGCTAACTCATGAATACCCGGTTCCAACAGAATGGTTCTATGAACTTGATGAAGCGGGTATTGATTGCTTCTCATTCCTCCCCCCTAACGGATTCCATTGCCAACTCCAAGGCAATACGATTGAAACATTGACGGAACTTGATGTCGAAGGAATTGTTCAATTGGACCGCTCTGATAAATTGAGAAATAATCTTTTGGAAGCCATTACCGGGGCGGAAGATTACAGCGCGTATTCGTATTCCGCAGAAGGAAAGGCTATCGTCGATTTGGTCCTATCAGGGGACGAATTACCCGAAGGCATGCACCAGCGTGATGATATCGTTTTGGATTCATCCAACGGGAGGTTCGCTACAGTATTCGCAGAGACAAGCGGAATCGTGTGGTTGGCAAATCAAGGTGGAATCGAATTCATCGATATGAGTTATATTGCACGATTAAGTAATTCAGTTGCCGCTACAATTGTCAATGCTGACGATGTTCAAGATTCAACTCAAATGGGGAATGCGAACTCGAGTTGGAACGGATTGGATGGTAGTGGAATTGTCCTAACGGTTGGAGATACCGGATTAGATAATGGAATAAACAACTCGTTGATGCATCCCGATTTTCAAGACCACATCAAGGGAATTCTTTCTCTGCCAAGACCTTCATCACAGTGCACATGGTCTGGCGGTTCCCCTGGTTCATGCGATGATGGACCTGATGATGACCACGGCCATGGGACACACGTTGCTGGTTCTGCAGCTGGAGATGGCACCGATAGCAGTGGCGCCCATGCAGGTATTGCTCCAGAAGCACAATTACTCTTCCATGCCATTGAACAAAATGGTGGCCTAGGTGGAATTCCAAATGACGTCGGCGATATGTTTGATTTGGCAGTCGCAAATGGAAGTCGAATTCATACAAATTCTTGGGGTTCATGCTACACCGATTCCCTTGGCAATTGTAATACCTGGGGGATTTATTCATCTCGTTCGATGCAAATTGATACTTCAGCAAGAACGAATGATGAACTTGTGATATTATTTGCAGCAGGTAATGATGGCTATGATTCAAATGGCGACAGCGATACTGAAGAAGACACTATTATCTTTGAAGCGGTTTCCAAAAATGTAATCACCATTGGAGCAAGTGAAAGTCTACGAAGTGGTACAGGGCTTTCATGGCCGCAATCCTATTCCGATAACGCGTCAGGAATGGTCGATTGGTCGGGTCGAGGCCCTGCGGACGATGGCCGAACAAAACCTGATTTGGCAACACCGGGTACGAATATTTACTCAACACGCTCACGTTCAACAGGAAGTGGGAGTGGAAACTATGTCTACATGAGTGGAACAAGTATGGCGACTCCTCTTGCTGCTGGGTCTACTGCCCTTTTGCTTGAACATATGATTGAAAATCGGAATCTCGCAAACCCAACTTCTGCTCTAATCAAGGCTATTTTTGCAGCCTCTGCACATGATATGATGGGTCAATATTCTTCACCCGTCATAGGGGCTGGTCGAGATGCACCAAATAATCATGAAGGAAATGGATTAATCGATTTATGGTCTGCCATGAATGCATCTTATGTACAACAAGAATCAGTTTCTACTGGAGATGAACGAGGGTGGAGCTTTGCTGTACCATTATCTGCACCAGACTTGAGGCTATCTCTTTCATACACCGACCCTGCTGCAAGTGTAGCCTCTTCGACTCAATTGGTAAATGACCTTGATATTGCGATTAAAGACCCTTCAGGGACATGGACAAACCTTTCCGATGACCTCAACAATCTTCGAGTCGTCGACTTTGCAAACCCTGCTCAAGGTTCTTGGGAAGTACATATCTTAGGTACATCTGTTCCAACGGGCCCTCAATTCTTTTCAGTAGCAATGAATGCCGAATATACACTTGTCAATTTAACTCAAGATGCTGACTTCGATGGAACAGAAGACAGCAATGACGATTGCGCATTTACATCTGGAACTTCGACAATTGACCGGGTTGGATGCGTCGATACTGATGGAGATGGATACTCTGACCCAACAAGTAATTGGAGTATTGCCAACGGTGCGGATGCTTTCATTTCTGAACCAACGCAATGGTTTGACCAAGACGGTGATGGATACGGCGATAACGCTGCGGGATTGAATCCTGACGGCTGCCCTACAGTTGTAGGAACTTCAACAGCAGACAGATACGGATGTCTTGACCCAGATTTTGACACGTATTCTTCGCCAGATGGAGCGTGGTTCACATCCAATGGTGCCGACAGTTGTCCGAGTGTACTTGGAACTTCAAGTGGAGACCGAAACGGTTGTCCTGATGAAGACGGCGACACGTACAGTGACCCCGACCCAAGCGGCACCAATGGCTCAGTTTGGCTGGTTGGCAACGGAGCCGATGCATTCCTTGGCGATGCTACGCAATGGAATGATACTGACAGCGATGGATACGGTGATAATCCGCCTCCTGCATTGCTCGGCGATGATTGCCCTGCAATCTCTGGCACTTCTACTGAAGACCGAACAGGTTGCATCGATGGAGATGGAGATGGGTATTCGGATGCTGATTCACTTTGGTTTGCTCATCCAACTGGAACTGCAGATGCATTCCCGAGCGACCCCACTCAGTGGCTCGATTCAGATGGCGATGGATATGGCGATAATCAAAGTGGCAACAATCCTGATGCTTGTGTGAATGACCTTGCCAGTGGAACACGCTCGACCATCGACCGAATCGGTTGTCCCGACAGTGATGGAGATGGGTATTCTGATCCTGATACAGGTTGGCCTGCACACCCAATTGGGTCTGCTGATGCCTTCCCAATCGTTCCTTCACAATGGCATGATGCCGATGGAGATGGATATGGCGATGAGGCTCTAGGCACAAACCCTGATTCATGTGTCAGTGTAGTTGGGACTTCATCTTCTGACAGAAAGGGTTGTCCTGATACCGATGGCGACACATATTCGGACCCAGACCCACTTGGAAACAATGGGTCGGTGTGGACAACTGCAGATGGTGCAGATGTTTGGCCTAATGAAGTAACTCAATGGGTGGATTCCGATTCTGATGGATTCGGCGACAATGCAAATGGAGTATTCCCTGACAGTTGTATTTCAGTGTCTGGCACCTCTACTTCAGACAGGTATGGATGTCCTGATACCGATGGCGACACATATTCTAATCCTGACCCGCTTGGTGCCGATGGCCCAGTATGGGTGGCAGCAGATGGTGCGGATATTGCTCCCAGCGACCCACTCCGTTGGTCTGATTTCGACCTCGATGGATTAGCAGATCAAATCGATGATGATTGTCCGTTGTACTGGGGTAATTCGTCCATCGACCGGAACGGTTGCCCTGATACCGATGGGGATGGCACTTCGGACCCTGAACCAAATTGGACGCCAATCGACAACGGTTCGGATGCCTTCAAAACAGACCCAACTCAATCAACCGATACAGATGGGGATGGATTTGGCGATAATGCATCAGGAAACTTAGCTGATGATTGCCCGTTGGTTTATGGTGATTCATGGCAAAACAATACACTTGGCTGCGTGGATACCGACCAAGACGGTTGGGCTGACCAAGAAGACTCACATGTCAATGATTCAAGTCAATGGTCAGATATTGACGGCGATGGATTTGGCGATAACTTGGGAGGGACAACGCCTGATGCTTGCCCTACACTCATTGGAAACTCAACATTAGGCAATCGTATGGGCTGCCCCGATACCGATGGCGATGGATGGGATAATGTCGTGGACCAATTGCCGGATCTAGCAAACCAGTGGCTTGACCAAGATGGAGATGGATACGGTGACAACGCAACCGGCCCTCAGCCTGATGCTTGCCCAGGCGTTGCAGGTAACTCTACGATTGACCGATACGGATGTATCGATGATGATGGAGATGGAATGTCAAATGAAAGTGACGCTTTCCCGAATGACCCTACCCGCACTCAAGATACCGACGGAGATGGTTTTGATGATCTTGAAGACGATTGTATTCATGTCCCCGGTAACTCGACCGTTGACCGAAATGCATGTCCAGATACCGATGGTGATGGATACTCAGACCCAACGCTACCGAGTGGAAATGAATCAGGCTGGAACAGTTCGAATGGTGCTGACGCACTTCCACTTAATCCAACTCAATGGAACGACGAGGATGGTGATGGATACGGAGACAATGCAACTGGAACTGAACCAGATTCTTGCCCGTCTGAAGAAGGATATTCCAACATTGGCACGTATGGTTGTCCTGATGCCGATAACGACGGCTCTTCACAAACCGATGATGCATTCCCGGATGACCCGAGCCAATGGTTAGACATTGACGGTGATGGATACGGAGATAATCCGAATGGAACACAACCAGACAACTGTACTACGGTCATTGGAACGTCTTTCATTGACGTCTTTGGATGCCCAGATGCTGATGGCGATGGGGCCAGCAATACCAATGACTTGTGGGCAAATGATTCATCTCAATGGTTCGACAGCGATGGCGACGGTTGGGGAGATAATCAACCAGGTACTGACGGCGATGCTTGTCCAACTGTATTTGGAACAGCCTCCCTTGGCAATGACCGAGGTTGCATCGATGGCGATGGAGATGGATATGCTGATTCAGATGATGATTTCCCGGATGAACCGAGTCAATGGGTCGATCAAGATGGAGATGGATATGGAGATAACCAATCTTCTGGAGCATCAAGGCCTGACCATTGGATTGATGACCCAACACGCAACGTTGCAGAAGCTGAATTGACGTGTACTCCTGACAACATGGAACTTGACCTTGCAGAAGAAGATTATTTCTCATTCAGTTGCTCTATTGAAAGTGTTCTTTCCGATGTAACAATTCGTGTAGAGTGGCAACCGGTCTCATCGATTATTGCTTCAACACAGATTCATGTCTTGATGTTTACAGAGACGACAGGCTTGACACAAACCGTCATCTTTAGTGGCGAGGGTCGGATGCATGGTACTTTCGATTTGTATGTGTCCATCAAGGAACCAGGCGTGGATGTAGCCATGGACTCTGATTCGGTGAAACTGGTCGTGTTTGATTCTCGAATTGTGGATGAAAACGATTTAATCACCGATGAATCCAGCGCATTGAACAACATGTTGGAAATGCCAATCATTCAAGCAATGCTTGGTGGGCTGGTGCTCTTCTTCCTCATGGGTATGTTGATGATTCGAGGAAATGCCGCTAAATCTCGACATTCTGAAGAGCGAGCAGAACATGCTCGTGAAGTGATTGCCGCACGTTTGTCTCGAAAGAATAATCCTCCACAGAGCCATTTGCGTCAAGCATTTGGAGTTGATGGAAGAGCCCCACCTCCGCCGCCTCCGCGACCACCTATGCCTTGAATTGGTAATTGAAAGACCGATTCACTCAAAGAGGAGAGACTTCTCGGACAATTATTCACATCATGCGGATATGGTGTAGTGGTAACATAGGAGGTTTCCAACCTCTTGTCGCGGGTTCGACTCCCGCTATCCGCACCTTGATGCCACATTCAATTGGGCTTGTTCAAGTGAATGCAAAAATGCTTGAATTTCTCAAACAACAGAAACCTGTACTTTGAAAGCGTAGTGCTCAAATGCGACTTCATCCATTGGTGATGAGGTGATACATAGTGCGAACATGAATTCCAGTTGCGCCATGACCAACCATCGAGTTGGTCTTCGCACCCCAGTATGTTCCAGCAATGTCCATGTGTGCCCACGGAATCTGTTCACCATCTTTCTCGTAATTACGAGTTGGAACAAATTGCTTCAAGAACGCTGCTGCAGTGTTTGCTCCACCGTAGCGGCCAGCACCAAGGTTACGAGTGTCTGCAATTTTAGAATTGGTCATTTCTTTCTCAAATGCTGGAAGGAGCGGCATAGGCCATGCAAGTTCATCGACAGCATTTCCAGCCTCGTGGATACGTGTTCGGAAATCATCATCGTTGGACCAAAGACCGGTTGCTTCGTGACCTAGAGCAACAACACATGCACCGGTGAGGGTGGCAAAATCAATGATGTATTCTGGATCGAATTCGCCAGCCTTCCACAACCCATCCGAAAGGACAAGACGTCCTTCGGCATCGGTGTTGAGCACTTCAATCGTTTTTCCAGAGAGTGTTTTGATCACATCTCCAGGTCGTTGTGCATTGGATGAAGGCATGTTTTCGGCCATACATGTAATGGCGTTAACCTTGCCAGTAAAACCAGTCGATGCAAGGGCTTGCATTGTTCCGAAAACGGTCGCAGAGCCACCCATATCGTACTTCATTTCGTCCATATTTGCTCCTGGCTTGAGTGAGATACCGCCGGTATCAAAGGTGATTCCTTTGCCGACGAGCATTGGAGCTCGCCCTTTCTTGTCTTTGTTCAATTCAAAAATGACCATGCATGGTTTTCGTGCTGAGCCCATACCGACTGCAACCAATCCACCCATTCCTGCTTTGACTGCTTGGGCGTAATTGATAATGGTCACCTTGACGTTATCATATTGCTTTGCCCATTCCCATGCTTGGTCTGCAAAAGCCTCTGGATACATGTCGTTTGGAGGTCTGTTACCAAGGTCTCGTGAAAGGTGAACGCCTGAAGCAACACCTGCGTGAATATGGATGATCGAAGTTAAATCGCTTTCTTGACCTTCATCGCATGTGATTCGAACATCGATTTCGCCTTCTTTTTCTTCATCTTCATCTTGTTGTTTGTAGTGGTCAAATGAATAATCACGCAACAACATACCTTCTGCAAAAGCACCCATCGCTTCGATAGAAGCATCGCTAAACCGAGCGGTTAATTCGGTACCATGGGCTTTCTTTCGGTTTGCTATGACGGTTGCTCCTGCTTTTCGGTAAGCATGGATGTCAGCATCGGCTTCTTTGCCCAAACCGACCAACATTGCTTTTCCACCTTCGCAACCAAGAATCGACATCGTTGATTTCAATTTTGCTTTGAAATCTCCATCTTGAAGAACACGATTGATTTGGCTCTTCAAAGAAGTATGAAGTCCCTCTTCATGTGCTGCAAGAAGCGAGTCAGTACCTTCAAAAAGGGGCAGAATTAGAGTTCCGTTAATATTGTGGCCGGGGCTTACGCTTACTTTCATGAGTTCACCTATGCTTGCCTAGGATGTTCGGCACTTCAATTCTCGCCCGTAGCATTCAGTTCATTGTCTTCGTCTTCTTCTGAAGTACGACGAGTTTCGGCTTCGTTAGCAAAAGCTGCAACTCCAATGACTGCCACAAGAACTGAAATCGGATTGAACAATCCATATCCTATGAGGAAACGGTCTTGCTCACTCTCGGAGTACGTTGCACTAACATTTACCGTTTCATTGACCCATGTAGCAGCGTTAATGACGCGCTTTTGATAGTTGAGATTCCACATTCCACCGTCGGCAAACATACCCGTATTGACTGAGAAAGACACAATCGAACTGTTTGTAGCGTTCACTGAGAAGAAAGGTGAGACCCATGCCACTTCACCACTTTCGCCGATGTATTCGAGAGTGGCGTTTGCAGTTGAAGCCATTCCGTTGTTCCTGACATCTAAGGTAAGTGTGTCGTCATCGACCGTAATCGACTGCACATCGAGGCGAGCACGCCAATACCATACATTGTTGATGAGGTATCGCATCACATCCATCTCTTCTCCTAATCGTTCATTGAGAGCCTCAGCAGAACCTGGAACAAATTGTTCGTCATCTGTTTCAAACGTGAAAGTAGGGAAGCCCATCACACCATACCCATAGTCCCTGCTTGTCCCACAGTTTGGATACAATCCTTGATTTGCGTTCTGAATAGGAATCTCAGAAATACCTCCATTCACATCTTCTCGAATACCATGGAATAATTCCCAATCAGGAGGTTGTTCTGGCCACTTACCCCATGGATAAAGCATAATCCAAACTCCAGTATGCATAGTGACGTAAAGGTCTGCATCTGGAACGACTGTATTCATGTAAACCGAGTTTGCGAGGGTTTCAGGCTCACTAAAAGCAGATGTCCCAGGTTGAGTGGTAGGGCATGAATTCCAATAGTGATCGTAATTTCGATTCAAATCAACCTGCCCCAGGTTCCATCGAGTATCAATATCATTGCCATCTGGATTCAGCATGATCAAAACGTGAACCTCCGAATTTTGTAGAACCTGGATTGCTTCTTCATTACCCTCAATCCAGCCGTCGATGTAATATTTGGCAGATAACCATGCCAATGCAGTTCCAAGATATTCGTTGCCATGATGACCGCCATCGATGTAGATGATTTCTTTTGAACTTCCATTGGGCTTGAATTCTGTGGACCAATCAGACAATTGAACAACCCACAGACTCTTGCCTGCTCGGGATTTTCCAACATCCTCTAATTTGACAATGTCGGGATTTTCATCTACCCATTCTTTGACTTCCAACGTCATTGCTGCCCAAGTCATGTGCACGTGGTTATCGATAGGTTCGCCTGGCCACATCTCATCTTGAGCACCTTCTGTTTGAGCACTGGTAAGAGGGATCAGCGGCAGAAGCAAGCATAAAATGAGGCAAATTGCTACTCGCATGGCAGACGCTAGTAAGCGAGAATCAAAAACGCTTGGGTATCTCACCAATCTGAGGTGAACGCATTTGGATTGGTGACTCGTTCCGATTCACGAGTCCAAATTGAATTGATATCTGTCTTGCCGCCATAGATATCGGCAAATGGATCGATATCTTCAGGGTCCAAGTTTCGTTGCATGTAAGCCTCGACTCTTTCTCGGAGGTCGGGTTTGAATTTCCAATAATGAATACGCCATTCTCGACCATCCCAAAGGGTCGTTTCTTCAGATTCAGTCGTGAGGAGTTCATAATCTTGGAACATGTAAAACAAGTTTCGGTCCGTTGGCTCCAAAGCATTGTCAATGATACGATTGTAGAATCCAAAGAAACCAAGAGCGTGTTCTGCCATGCCTTGAGCGACTTCGGCATCCATATCCAAATCGATGTGTTGTTGAATGGCTCGAGTAAGTTCTGATAATGTCATTGTCATGTTTTATTCCCCCGCACGCCGCTAAATTCCTTCGCAGACACTGTATATTATTGTCATCCGACCCATATAGACCCATCGCTGATATTTCATGAAATAGATGAAAATCAGTGAATATTGCCTCTCCAAGACCCAAAAGAAGGAGGTTACAGTTGCCCCCCGACATGCAGTCCAACCGGCGACTCACCTTAAACAACATCAAACAACAGCCTCAAGAACACCTGTGCAAGGGCAAGGTTGTGAGCGAAGACTATGTTGAGGGGAATTTCCTCGGTTTGCCCGAACTGGGCGAAAATGTAGACGTTGCCGTATTGCAATTGCCCTATGAACTCACCACATCATATGGCCAAGGCACTGCACTTGGTCCGGCAGCATGTGTCGCTGCCAGCGCTCAAGTAGAATTATTTGATGCTGAACTCGGCCAAAATCTCCCAGCAGGTGCAGGTATTTTCACCGCACCAGAATGGAACGGAGAAGGTGGAAGTCTTGCTGAACAACTGGATAACATTAGCGGCTATCTTCAGCCTTGGTTTGCTGGGGATTGTTTTCCACTTGTCCTCGGAGGAGAACATGGAATTTTACCTCCCTTGGTTCATGCTGCTCAAAACCATCCACTTATCGAGGGCGAACTTAACCGTTTGACCGTCGTTCAAATCGATGCCCATGCTGACCTCCGTTCTGAATTGGATGGAGAGCCATACTCACATGCCTGCGCCGCACGAAGAAGTTTGGACCTTGGTATTGGCCGTTTACTTCAAGTTGGTATTCGAGCATTTGCAAAAGAAGAGGCGGAAGTGATTCAAAATGATGAACGGGTAACTACCTTTTTTGCTCGTGAAACACAATCTTCAATCCATGGAGGTGCAGCATGGAGGAGATGCTTGGATACACTGCAGAACCTTTCAGGTCCTGTTCATTTGACCATTGACCTGGATGGGCTCGACGGAAGTTTGGTTCCAGCAACCGGGACACCGGTCCCCGGTGGCCTGTCGTTTTGGCAAGCCATTGAAACGATAGAAGCAGTGTTTTCAGCACCAAACGCCGTTGTCATCAGTGCTGATATCAATGAAATTGTTGCCCAAGAGGATACTCCTCTCACACAATTTACAGCAGCGATGTTAGCAACAAAAGCAATTGCTGCCCACATTAAAGCGCGCAATGAAGGACGTTGGGCAGCAAAAGCCCAATCGACGGGACGAGGTAGAGAGGCAATTCAAACGACATTCTTCAAACAACAACTTTCGCAATAGGACTTTCAAGAACAAAAGGTGATTCAATGACAAAAATTCAATCCCATGGAGCTCATGTATGTCTCGATTATACCGGATATATCTCACCAGAACCAGAGGATGGTGAATGGATGCTCAAGATTCTTGAGCAAGCGGTAGAACGGAGCGATGCTCGTAATGTACATTCACATGTAGAACAATTTGATGGTTCTCTTTCACCCATAGGATTTGCAGCAGTTGTCTTGCTCGACGAAAGTCATGTTTCCGCCCATTGCTATTCAGAAAAGGGGTGGCTGGCTTTGGATTGCTTTACCTGTGGAGGTTCTGACTCGAATGCCTTGGCAGATGACCTGCATCAACAATTGATGGAACTCATTCCATCGTTATCTCTCAAGCGAAGACAACATCTTCCTCGCTTCTTACATGAGGAGGAATGAAATGACAGTACGAGATTTTGTTGAGCACCATTATCGGCATTTCAATGCAGGTGAACTTGCCAGAGCAGCGCATTCACTGACTCGATTTTTATCTGATGGCGGGAAAATTTTTCTTACCCTCGCCGGAGCAATGAGTACAGCTGAACTTGGCCGGAGTCTTGCTCCAATGATTCGTGCAGGCCATATTGCTGGAATTTCTTGTACCGGTGCAAATCTCGAAGAAGATTTATTTAATTTAGTTGCTCATGACTCCTATGTTTCAATCGAAAATTGGAGAGACTTGTCGGCTGAAGATGATGCGAAATTGTTTGGGAAAAACCTCAACCGTGTCACAGATATTTGCATTCCCGAAGAAGAAGCATTTCGTAAAATTGAACAACATATTGTAGCATGCTGGAGGGATGCTGATGAATTAAATTCGTCGAAACTTCCTCATGAATTCTTCTACCAGTTACTGAACAGTGGAGTCTTGGAATCAGCCTATGAAGCACAACCTAAGGATTCATGGTTGCTTGCTGCCGCTCAAATAAATCTCCCTTTATTTGTACCTGGATGGGAAGATTCGACACTTGGAAATATTTTTGCAGCATATTGCCTCGAAGGGGAAATTCGCTCGACAACGGTCAAAAATGGTATCGAATACATGATGCAGTTGGCGCAATGGTATGAATCGAGAACCGATTCATTGGCGTTTCTTCAAATCGGGGGCGGTATTGCAGGGGATTTCCCGATTTGCGTCGTACCTCTTTTGCATCAAGATTTGTCCCGTAAGGTTCCTTTGTGGTCGTGGTATTGCCAAATCAGTGAATCATCGCCATCCTATGGGGGGTATTCAGGTGCCCCTCCCAACGAAAAAATCACTTGGGGGAAACTCGCCGTTGAAACGCCAAAATTTGTCATTGAAAGTGATGCTACCATCGTAGCGCCACTTCTGTTCGGATATGTTTTGGATTTGTAATTTATTTCCAGTAAAAAAGTCATTCTCCAAAAACTTCAAACCGCAAGTATTGAAGAGGAGCGGACCCTACCTGTTTCTATGAGCAGGCACAAACCGAATCTTGCAGTTGCACTTTTCTTCGTGATGGTTCTTCCTTTGGTTTTCGTTGCTACTGCTGATGGCCAACCAGCACAGCCAACAATCAATGCTGCATGGCTTGAAGGTGACAACGGCCTCAATCAACATGCCTATCTCATCACTTTTGCCGACAACGGCTCCTATGATATTGATGTTGATATCACGCACCTACAGAATGGTATAAGTCAATCGACGGATGTGTTTATCACGTGGAGTTCAGTTGACGAACACCGTGTCGCCCATGCTCTTGCCAATACATCTCTCGAATGGAGTGATGAGATTTCTGTAACCGTTACAATCAACGGGTGGGATGGTGAAACGCTTACTGAACCAGTGCAAACTGTTCGTTCATTCACCGTTGGTACTTGGAATCAACCGATGGCTGACCATGAAGTTCTCCTCAAGACAACATGGGACCTCGACCAAACGTATACCACTGAAGATGGCGAACAAGGGTTCTCGTTGGATTTTGACGGGCAAGGTTGGCAAATGCGTCAAGGAAATGTACTGAATTCATGGGAACTTGGGAGTGGAAATCTTACAACTCTTGAAAACACGAATGACAGTTCAACAAACCTCTCGTTAACTCTTGATTCCATTTGGAAAAACGAGACTGTTCAATCAGGTGTCCTGACATCTCAGGTTTTTGATGCTCGTGGAACTGGCATCCTTCATTTGGTTACTTTCGAGGGAGAATCGGAAAGTGAAGTCTCGGTGAATGTATCTGAGGGATGGTTCAACCGTTCAATGATCGACGGTAACCTCAGCGAACGTCTACGTATTGAAGCAACAGGAGATTTGCTCATCCATGAAGAAGACGAAGAAGGTAATGAAGGTCTCAATGTCTCTGGAGAAGTCAGTGTCTTTTTCCTTGAAACATGGGATGAAAATGGAGTGCGTCGACTGCAACACACCCAATTTGAGGCCCTCGCTGACATGATTATCAGTGAAGAGGACTTTCGCATGGATGTTTCCTTAGATGGTTTGACCATTCTCGACCGATGGGAAGATGGAGTTCGCACCGACCAAAAAAGTGAATTTGTAGGCCAAGGTACATTTGGAGTCAATGAAGAAGATGAAAATTCAAGCATTATGATCAATGGAACGATTCATGAATTGCACTGGTTAACCGTTGATGGAAACACCATGAAAGATGACTTGCATCTTGATGGAGTGATTACTGGAGATGCTCAAGGTTCCTTTGGAATTGTCCGCGGAATTGAAGAAACTGGCAATCATGCTAACGCCACTCAAGTTGTTTTCCTTGTCAATGTGATTCATCAAGAAACGTGGTTCAACATTACTGGAGTGAACGGCGGCGACTTCTTTGATGGCCAAGGTATTGGAGCAAATCATAACGAATCATGGGACTATCAAGTTGTTCAATCCGAGTGGGAGAATCGAACCGTTCGCTTGGTGTGGGAAGAAACTGGAGCAGACCCCTCAAGTGGCGATGAACGGCCAGAAAACAGCCCCATCCAAGTCAACGCAACTCAACCTGAATCAGAGGATATTTTGGGTGACCTCACGATTTCAAGAGAAACTGGCTTGATGCCGATTCCACTCCTTCCAGGAGATTCAATCCGACTTGCAGGCCAAGAAGGACTTTCCTTGGTGATTGTAGCAGAATCGACTGGAAATGACCCGCGCGATGGTTTCAATTTGCATGTGACCAACTGGACTGGTTCGTATGGAGAAAGTGGCACAGCTACCGGTTCAATCATTGACCAAGGCCCTCTCATGGGTCTTCTTTCAAGCGTTCATCGCGTGTTAGAAATACCATATGGAGACCAGAACGCTACTGCAAACTTCACTGAAAGTCAAGTTGTTGAACGTATTCTTTCTCCTTCGATTATCACTGCTGAAAACAATTCTGCCCCAGTCCTTGTCGAGCTGTATCTCGAAGAGGGAGTCATCTATGGCGAAGGTGGCGGCGTCGGAACGCTTGTCGCCCATATTCAAGATGAAGAGTTCAATGTCGATACGGTCTCTGTCGACCTCTCCCCGATTGGAGGAGCGGTTGTGAACATGAATGACCGCGGACTTGATGGTGATTCAATGATTGGAGACCAACGTTTTACGACACAGATTCTGGTTCAAGGACTTCAAGTTGGGAATATCTCCCTCAATGTGTCGGCCAGTGATACTTGGGGGGTGAGTACATCCGGCTCTGGAGAAATTGAAATCATCAATCAAGGCCCTCGCCTGTATGCCTTTGAGGTACTTCCAGATACCGGACCTCGTGGTGCGGTGATGATTGTAAATACTCAAGTCTATGATGGCCATGGTGTTGAAACTGTGCAAATTGATTTAAGGGATTCAGGAGGAGATTTAATCGAATTAACACAATCCAATGGCGTTTGGATTGGAACGTTCACTGTGCCTGATTCAATGACTCCGGGTGAACAAGTCTTGCCGTTTATTTTGACTGATGGGCTTGGGGAAAAAGAATTCACAACCCTTTGGCATGTTGATGGACAGAATACTTCACTCCAAACGATGTATGGCCCTCATCATGTTTCCGATATGGTCATGGAAGAAATGAAAATCAACATCCTCAATACAGCACCAACCATCACCAATCCCGGTATCCAAACAATTGAGAGAACCGACAAGAGTTCAACGCTTGTGCTTGAAGTAGCAATCAGTGATTCTGATGGGGTGCTCGTCGCACAAGCAAACCTTGGTGTGTTCACACCCCTAACCTCTCAATCAACTTGGCAAACCATGTATGATGATGGCACCAACGGCGATGCTCTTGCCAATGATGGCATCTATTCTGCTGAATTGCAAATTCGAAACACAATACCCTTGGGTACACATGAAGTTCTGATTCAGGCATCCGATGTGTATGGTAAAGTGAGTCCTCCGACCTCTATCCCAATCCAATTGACAGAGGAAGATTCTACCGTTCCAGGTGTTGGCGGACAGTTCTTGACATCGGGACTCTTGATTGGAGTTTTGGTCCTCTCTGGCATCGGTGTTGCCGTAGTTGTAGTCATTTCGATTCGGAACAGACCTGAAAGCGAACCCGGTCAAGACCGTTTCGGATTTAATTGAGCACTAAGGCGAGCCGACAACCGTTTATACTGCTGTTCTTTGGGGTGATTACATCTACGGACGTAGTGTAGCGGTTATCACCGAGCGTTGCCAACGCTTGAACCCGGGTT
>MDSW01053144.1_pt1 | contig 19258 bp, 21 predicted proteins | sample 811171 | NCBI WGS metagenome assembly MDSW01 (sample SAMN05326641, study PRJNA326480) | marine metagenome | isolation source: seawater | place: Atlantic Ocean: North West | collected 2012 | reverse complement strand
TGTGCAATAGGTCTTGCACCCATAGTAAAGATGTCTCTATTGATACCTCCTACACCAGTAGCTGCGCCTTGATATGGCTCTAAAGCTGAGGGGTGGTTATGACTTTCTATTTTAAATGCACAGGCTAAACCGTCTCCAATATCTACCAAACCCGCATTTTCTTCACCCGCTTTGACTAGCATATGAGGACCATCTTTAGGTAAGGTTTTGAGCCAAGTAATAGAATTTTTGTAAGAGCAATGTTCCGACCACATGACCGAAAAGATACTCATCTCCGTAAAGTTAGGTGTTCTACCTAAAATAGATTTGATTTTATCAAATTCTTCAGGACGTAAACCGAGCTCTTGAGCTTGTTCTAAAGTGGCTAGTGTAGTGGTTGCTTGTGCAGACATATTTTTGTTTTTACAGTATGCACAAAAATAAGTATATCACTCATAAAAACGACTAAAAACAAATGGCTTTTTAAAAAGTTTTCAAGAATATCTGACTAGCTTACAATATGACCATCTTTATCATACCATGTCGTATAGTTATCCTTATATAAACGCTCCACTTCATTTCGCTTTATCTTCATCGATGGCGTAAGGAGGTTGTTTTCTATGGTCCACTCTTTGTCCAGTACAACAATTTTCTTCAAACGTTCGTGAGATTCAAACTTAGGGTTAACAATGTTTAATGTGGTTTCTAAACTACCATAGACATCTTCAACTGGTCTACTCTTACCATATTCAGAAAGTGTGATTAAGGCAATAGGCTGAGGCAATCCTGTTCCGACTACACAGACTTGTTCTATGTTTTTGTTGGCAGACAACTTCATCTCAATAGGTGCTGGAGCAACGTATTTAGCTTTTGAAGTTTTGAATAAATCTTTAACTCTACCTGTTATCTTCAAATAGCCTTCAGCGTCTATATGACCTTCATCACCCGTATGCAACCAACCGTCTTTGATAGTATCTTGAGTTTGCTTATCCTCTTTGTAATATCCGTCCATCAAAGCGACGTGCTTAATCAAGATTTCATTATCTTCACTTAACTTCACTTCACAATGGGGCAAAGCTTTACCAACATAGCCAAACTTAATACCATCGTTGAGTGTAACGTGAGAATAACAGCAATTTTCTGTCATCGCATAAGCCTCTTGTATTGGAATACTTAAACGCTCAAACCACTTGAGTGTAGATACTGGCGTAGGTGCTGCTCCTGTAAAAATATTTCTAGCTTCCTGCAGTCCTAAACCAGACTTTATCTTTTTCTTAATTAGTGATGAAACCAAAGGAATAGACAGTAAAACGTTTAACTTTTTCTGTGGCAATTTGCCCAATATTCCTTGTTGGAATTTAGTCCATATTCGAGGCACTCCTAAAAATGCTGTTGGCTTGGTATCGGCTAAATTTTGTGCAAAAGTGTCCAAGCTCTCGGCAAAAGAAACCATACCACCAGAATACAAACTTCCCATTTCTACTAACAAACGCTCAGCTATGTGACATAAGGGTAAGTATGAGAAGAAACGCTCTTCTGTTGCCAATCCTAAAAGCGGCACGGCATTAGAAGTTGCAAAAGAAAAGTTATAAAACTTATGCATAACCCCTTTTGGCATGCCAGTAGTACCTGAAGTATAAATGATGGTAGCCAATTCGTTGGGCTCTCGAACAACATTCTCGGTCATAGGCTCGACATCTTTTATCAAATCGTCCCAAACAGGATAACCCTCTTCACTATAAAAAGGAAAGGCTATACAAGGTAAATCTTCAGGAACACCGGGGCGCATACTTTCAAAATCGTCTAACTTACCCACGAATAACAATTTGGCCTCACTGTGCTCTAAAATTTGTGTGATACTCTCTGCTTTTAGATTGGGATACAAAGGCACCGAAACGTGTCCAGCCATCATAATAGCTAAATCGGAAATAATCCAATGGGCACAATTTTTAGATAGAGTAGCTATTTTACTGTTGGCAGGAAAATCCAAAGATTTTAAATAAGCCGCCATCTTTCTGATTTCTGTAGCAGTTTCCGACCATGTCCAATGGTGCCATTCGCCATTTATGGGTTGGCGCATATATAATTTGTTGGGCGTTTCTTTCTCCCAATGGTAAAACATCTCTAGTGGTGACTTATACTCTTGCATAGGAACTTGTATTTAATGGCTTCAAATATAAACTTTTTACAAAACCAATTTCAAAGCCGCATTTATTTCTGTGCATGTATTGCCTTCAACAAAAGCAGATTGAAAAAAAGAGAGCAATATAATATTATGAATCTAATAATAAGTAAGATTTTCATGAAATAGGATTGAATTCAAATTTAGTAATCTATTTAATAAATACTCACGCATTACTCAAAATTTTCATAAAAAAAGGGCTCAAGAACTTAATCTTGAACCCACATTAAATTGTAAGCTAGTGTAACTACTGCACTCTGAAGTCAAATTTTTCGCTAGCCAAATCTTGGTTGGCTTTAACGATTTTTTGCTTCATATTCATCTTAAACTCAACCATTCTTGAGTGTAGAGCATCATCAGAAGTTGACAAAATTTGTCCTGCTAAGATACCAGCATTGTAGGCTGCATCTAGTCCTACAGTTGCAACTGGAATACCAGGAGGCATTTGTAAGATAGATAATATACTATCCCAACCGTCAATGGATATTGATGAACGACAAGGAACACCAATAACTGGCACTGTAGCAAAGGCTGCTACTACCCCTGGCAAATGAGCCGCGCCGCCTGCACCGGCAATAATAACTTTAATGCCACGTGCTTGAGCATTAGTGGCAAACTCCTCCACCTTCTCAGGCACACGGTGTGCTGACAAGGCATTAATCTCAAAAGGAATTTGCATACTGTTTAAAAAATCTGCGGCTTTGCGCATTACGGGCATATCCGATGTACTACCCATTATTATACTTACTACTGCTTTCATTGTATTTTGTTACTAAATTAATCTTGCGAATTTAAAAAAAAGAGAGAATATATTTATAAAAAAGAAATTAAGATTAAGTTTAATCACGTAAGCAAATATGAATTGCCCTATATTAGGGCTAATTATTGTAAATTCGCCAAATATTTACAATGGTACAACTACACGATAAAACCTTTGAACCTTACCTTTCGGAATTTGAAATTCGAGAAATTGTAAAGGATATGGCTTATAAAATGGGAGTTTTAAAAAATGAAAAGCCCCTATTTATTATCATTTTGAAAGGTTCTTTTATTTTCGCTTCTGACTTAGTGAAAGCCCTCGATTTTGATGTCGAGCTATGTTTTATGCAGCTCAATTCTTATGATGGAACAAAAAGCAGTGGCAAAATCAAAGAAATTATGGGAATTTCTAAGCAAATTAAAGATCGAACATTGGTAGTTGTAGAAGATATAATAGATACTGGAAATACATTAGAATATCTCAACCAACACCTATTGGCTGAACAACCAAAAAAAATATATTACTCTAGTTTATTACTTAAAGCTAGTGTTTACAAAAAAACTATACCTATTGACTTTGTAGGAAAAGAAATAACCAACGAATTTGTAGTAGGATATGGATTAGATTATAAAGAATTAGGTAGGACTTTAACACAAATTTATAAACTCAAAATCTCATAATATGCTTAATATCGTAATATTTGGACCTCCAGGTGCAGGAAAAGGTACACAATCTCAGTTACTTATAGACCAATTTAACTTGATACATCTATCTACCGGGGATATTCTAAGAGGTGAAATTGCTCAAGGCACTGAACTTGGCATAAAAGCCAAAAGTATTATGGATAGAGGCGATCTCGTTCCCGACGAAGTAGTAATTGGAATGATACGATCTATCTTGGAAAAAAATCCGAATGCCAAAGGCTTTATCTTCGATGGCTTTCCCAGAACTACTGTTCAAGCCGAATCTTTAGATCAAATGTTAAACGAACTTAATACTTCAATTTCTACCATGCTATCATTAGACGTAGACGTCGATGAGCTGACCAAAAGACTATTAGAACGCGGCAAAAGTAGTGGTCGAGCAGACGATGCTAATGAATCTATCATAAGAAATCGTATTAAAGAATATAACAAAAAAACTGCGCCGTTAAAAAAGTTTTATGCTAAACAAAATAAATTGCAATCCATTACAGGTGTAGGAAGTGTTGACTCAATTTATACTAAAATTTGTGAAGCTATAGACCAAATCAAATGAAAGTTAAAAATTCCAACTTTGTCGATTATGTCAAAATATTTTGCCGTTCAGGCAAAGGTGGAGCGGGCTCTGCCCACTTTTTAAGAGATAGAAATACTGCTAAAGGTGGACCTGATGGTGGTGACGGTGGTCGTGGAGGTCACATTATCATTAAAGGTAATGACCAAATGTGGACATTACTTCATCTCAAATACCAAAAACATCTTTTTGCTGAACACGGCGGATCTGGAAGTGGCAACAAAAAAATTGGTAAAGACGGACAAAGCAAAACCATACAAGTACCCTTAGGTACTGTGGCAAAAAATGCCGAAACAGGAGAAATCCTATTCGAAATTACAGAACATCAGGAGGAACAAATTTTGCTAGAAGGCGGTAAAGGTGGAAGGGGAAATGTACACTTTAAATCCCCTACCAACCAAACACCTCGTTATGCTCAACCCGGAATGGATAGTCTTGAAGGTTGGTTTATTCTCGAATTAAAAATACTTGCCGATATAGGCTTAGTCGGTTTTCCCAATGCTGGGAAATCCACACTTCTTTCCTTAGTGTCTGCAGCTAAGCCAGAGATTGCCAACTACGCCTTTACAACACTTGTGCCTAATTTGGGTATTGTCTCCTATCGTGATGAGCGTTCTTTTATAATGGCTGATATTCCCGGTATCATAGAAGGTGCTGCAGAAGGCAAAGGCTTAGGATTACGTTTTTTAAGACACATAGAAAGAAACTCAACTTTATTATTTCTTGTCCCTGCTGATAGTGATGACATCCTTAAAGAATACAATATCCTTCTAGGTGAATTAAAGAAGTATAATCCCCAACTTTTAGATAAAAACAGAATATTGGCTATCAGTAAATCCGATATGCTAGACCAAGAACTAAAAGATGAAATAGCTCAGGATTTTCCTAAAGATATGATATGTCTTTTTATCTCGTCTGTTGCTCAGCAAGGACTAATGGAAATGAAAGATGCGATTTGGCAAAAATTGAATGAATAATGGAGTGGCTCATTGAATTAGATAAAAATTGTTTTCATCTGATAAATAATGCAGGGTCATCTACCTGGGATAATCTTATGCTTTTTGCTAGTCATAAATTGTCTTGGATACCTTTATACATTCTTTTAGTTTATTTAATCATTAAGGAAAAGGGCAAAGAAAGTATTTGGATTTTAGTAAGCGTAGGTTTAGTTATTGCTAGTTGCGATCTTGGCAGTGTACATCTTTTTAAAAATACTTTTCAGCGTTTGCGACCTTGTCATTTTCTAGATGAAGTACGACTAGTCTCTGAAAGATGTGGTGGACAATATGGTTTTATTTCTTCTCACTCTTCTAATGTTTTTGGCTTAGCCTTAGTTGTCAGTAAACTTATTAATAAGAAGTTTTTATTTATAGGCTTATTTATTTGGGCGGCTTTAGTTTCATTCTCCAGAGTATATCTTGGAGTTCACTATCCATTGGATATTTTAGGTGGTATGTTATGGGGAACTATTGTTGCTTTAATTATCATATCTCTTCATAAAAAATTTAGGAAATGAAACAGTTTAATTGGATATGGTTTATTTGGCTTCTTCTAGTCATCGTATGGAATTACATATGGGCAGATGTACCACCTATTGCCGATGTGATTGTTGCTATTTTTCTTTCTATTTTAGCATATCAATTTAATTTTAAACTTAAAAAGTGAAAAAGATCATATTAGTGTTATGTGTTATGTTTTGGGGTATTTCTAAATCTCAAGAAAAACCAAAACTTGTTGTAGGAATAGTAGTAGATCAAATGCGATACGATTACATCTATCGTTTTTGGAATCAATTTGAAGAAAATGGCTTTAAAAAATTAGTTAATGAAGGATATTTTTTAAGAAATACACACTATAATTTTACACCAACCTACACAGGCCCTGGACACGCAAGTATATTTACAGGTACTACCCCTTCTGTACATGGAATAATTGGTAATAATTGGTACAACAAGTCTGATGGCTTATCTGTATATTGTGCTGGTGATGGTAATTCTAATACTATATGTGATTGCGACAACCACATAGATGTAGAATCTAAAGAAGGTAAAATGTCTCCCCATCGTATGCTTACAACAACTTTTTCAGACGAACTAAAATTATTTAGTTCACAATCAAAAGTATTCGGAATTTCTATAAAAGATAGAGGTGCAATACTTTCAGCTGGACATACTGCAAATGGGGCCTTTTGGATGAGCAAAAGTGGAGAATGGATTTCTAGTTCATATTATTATGAAGAATTACCAAAATGGTTAATAGAATTTCAACAAAATAAACCTGCTACTAGCTACTTCAAAGGCGCTTGGAAAGGAAGAGGTTTTGGTTACCCTATGGATAGCCTATTAGCAAGTAAAGGACCAGCGTCTGTAAAAAGTACTCCTCAAGGAAATACCTACCTAAAAGACTTAGCCATTGAGCTAATAAAATCAGAAGAATTAGGAAAGGATGATATTACAGATGTATTGACATTAAGTTTTTCATCGACTGATTACATTGGTCATCAATTTGGACCACATTCTCAAGAATTAGTCGACACATACATTAAATTAGATAAGGATATTGCCGAAATCTTGAATTATATACAATCTAAAATAGGACAAAAAAATACTTTAATATTTCTTACCGCAGACCACGGAGTAGTAAGTGTTCCTAATGAATTAAAATCAAGAAAAATACCTGCTGGTTATTTTGATGGATCAAATTTAACTAATGAACTAAATAATTATCTAATTAAAAGATATGGTAAATTATCTCAACCTAAAGTGTTTGGGGCAAAATTAATTTCTTCAAATAATGAAAACTCATTTGTTCTAAAGTATTCGAATCAACAATTCTATTTAAATCATAAATTGATAGAACAACATAAAATTAGCCTTCATGAAATACAGCAATTAGCTTCAGATTACTTAATTGGCTTGGAAGGCATTCAGAACACATTTACAGCACATCAACTACACCAAAATGAATATCAAGATAAATTTTATTCTCTTATTCAAAAAGGTTATAATCAAAAGCGTTCAGGAGATGTTATAATTGCTTTGAATTCAGGATGGATTGAGTGGAACTCGCCAACAGGAACAACACACGGCTCATGCTTCAGCTACGATACGCATGTTCCTTTATTATTTTGGGGTAAAGGCATTCAACATGGTGTTTCTGACGAATACATTTCTATCTGTGATATAGCACCTACAGTCAGTACTTTATTAGGTATTTCTTTTCCTAACGGCTGTACAGGTCAACCCATAAGAAGTATTACCGAATGAAAGTAGTTCATAGCTCAACATATGATATAAAAATTGGCAAATGCAGTCTACAAACAATCCAACATTCAAGTTATTCAGCAATTGCCATTTTGGTAGATGAACATACTAAAACGAATTGCTTAGATATCTTTCTGAAAGAAAGTCAAATCAATCCAAAGCTAATTATTGAAATATGTTCAGGTGAAGAACATAAAAATATTTCAAGTTGTGAGCAAATTTGGCAACAACTGACCAACGCTAAATTTGACAGAAAATCATTACTCATAAATTTAGGTGGTGGTGTTATTGGCGATATGGGTGGCTTTGCTGCATCTTGTTATAAAAGAGGTATTGATTTCATTCAAGTGCCCACCACTCTACTAGCTATGGTCGATGCCTCAGTTGGAGGAAAACTTGGAATAGATTTTGACAATTTGAAAAATCAAATCGGATTATTTAAATATCCAAAAGGAGTATACATTTATCCTCTATTTTTAAAAACATTGAGCGATAGACAAGTTTTATCAGGATATGCTGAAATCGTTAAACATGCTCTTATTGCTGACAAAAACTATTGTCATATGTTAATGGAAACATCAATTGAAAAAATAAATTGGGAAGAAACTATCCATCATTCTATTAACCTAAAAAATGATATCGTTGAATCCGACCCTTTTGAAGAAAACAAACGTAAAATTTTGAATTTTGGGCATACCTTGGGACACGCCATAGAAAGTTTTTACCTTAAGAAAGAAAAGGATATTCTACATGGTGAAGCTATTGCTTTGGGTATGTATTTAGAAACTGAGTTATCGCCACTCAATATCGAAAAGAAAAAAGAAATTCAAGACTATTTGAAGTCTAACTTCAATTTAGTGGATTGTCCATCCTTAAATCAACTCCTACCCTTTCTCAAACACGATAAAAAAAATGAATACGATAACATTAATTTCTCGCTTCTCGACGATATAGGTTCTTGTAGCTACAATAATGATTTAAGTATAGAGAAAATAAAGGCTATTTTTTAATGTTATATTTGACATTCAATTGACACTATGCAATCTGCAAAAGAATATCTTATACAAGAAGGCTTGAACAAATACATTAAACTTGATGTAAATGCTGATTTTAAAGAAGGTGTATTTGATGCTGTTAGTGGTAAATTAAATATACCATTTCCACCTGTCGCTGAAGACCTAGCCCGTTTACACCGACTCATGAGAAAAAGAAAAGCATTTACTGTGTTGGAGTTTGGTTCTGGATTGTCTACCATAGTAATGGCTGATGCCTTAAGTAAAAACAAAGCTGACTTTTTAGCTCTTGAGGAAAAACCAGAACTTAGAAACCGATTTATGTTTCAAATTTTTTCTGTTGAATCGGATAAACAATGGATAGAACATAGCCAATCAAAAATTCCTAAACACTTATTGGAACACGTTAATTTTCATTATTCAGAAATTAAAATAGATACTTTCAATGGTAGAATTTGTCACTTTTATGACAATTTACCAGATATCGTTCCAGACTTTATTTACCTTGACGGACCTAATCCAAAAGATGTAAAAGGAAATGTGAATGGCATGACATTTCAATGCGACGAGCGCACCGTAATGGCAGCAGATCTTTTACTAATGGAGTCTATATTATTGCCGGGTACATTCATTTTGGTCGATGGCAGAACAAATAATGCTAGATTTCTTAAAAAGAACTTCCAAAGAAACTTTGAAATGAGCTGGGACAAAGATGGTGATGTAACTAGCTTTGAGCTACAAGAAGAAAGACTTGGTAAATACAATATTTTAGGCTCTGACTTTTATTGATAATTATGGATTTTTTGATTTCACATACTAGTAAATCGATTAATGCTGACCTTATCCTTCCACCTTCAAAAAGCATAAGCAATAGAGCACTCATTATTCAGGCTTTATGCCAACCCAAGCCAAAAATTTTAAATCTATCACAATCTAGCGACACTCAATCTTTAGTACAAGCATTACAGACTACTTCTAAAACTATAGATATTGGCGATGCTGGTACAAGTATACGGTTTATAACTGCCTACCTTAGTCAGCAAAAAGGTAGTTATATTTTGACGGGTAGTGACCGAATGAAAGAACGTCCCATCGGCCATTTAGTAGAGGCCTTAAATAGCATTGGTGCAGATATAAATTACTTAGAGAAAGATGGTTTTCCTCCTTTAGCCATTAATGGAAAAGCTTTAGAAGGAGGAAAATTAGATATTTCTACATCTGTAAGTAGTCAGTTTGTTTCTGCTTTATTATTAATTGCACCAACACTACAAAAAGGGCTATCATTATCCTTAAAAGGAAAGCTGCTATCCAAACCATATATTAAAATGACCTTGGATATTATGAAGTATTTTGGCATTCAATCAACTTGGATAAAAAATACAATAAAAGTCGAATCACAAAAGTATATTGCTAAGGATTTGAAAGTGGAGTCAGACTGGAGTGCTTTGGCTTTTATCTTACAAATTATATCAATAGCTAAATCTGCACAAGTTAGTATATCCGGCCTATCAAAAAATAGTTGGCAAGGCGATATTTATGTTCTAAGTTTATTTAAAAATTTTGGAATTCAATACGAATTTAAAAACGAAAAACTATTTTTAAGTAATAATAAAGACTTGTTAAGTGGTAATTTCAATGTTAATTTAATAGACACCCCTGATTTGGCCCAAGCCTATTGTTGCTCTCTTTCAGCATTATCAAAATCTGCTAAAATTAAGGGATTAAACAACCTTAAATACAAAGAAAGTCATCGTCTGAAAGCACTTCATCTTGAATTCAATAAAATAGGACAACTAAGTCGTTATTATGAAGATACAATGGAATTAGAGGCATCTATTCTTCATGCCCCAACAGATAGTTTTAATAGTCATAATGATCACAGAATGGCTATGTGTCTTGCCCCTTTTGCTTTACTTTTTGACATTAAAATAAAAAATGTAGAAGTCGTCAATAAGTCTTATCCTAGTTATTGGAATGATCTAAAAAAAATGGGATTTATAATATACCCTCTAACTGACTTAAACAATTGATTTCGAAGGTAATATTAGAGATTGTGTGTTTATGCTTTAAAGGGTTAAAATATACTTGATCCATACCGACTTCTTTAGCTCCGTAAATATCGGCATATAAATCATCGCCAATCATTATACTCTCAGAATTTTTAGCAAATGTTTTTTGCATTGAGAAAATAAAAATTTCTGAGCTAGGCTTTTTAAATCCTACTTGTTCAGATGTAATTATTTGATTAAAGTAATCTATAATATTACTATTTTCTAATTTTTGATATTGTACCTCTTCAAAGCCATTAGTAATAATATGTAAATTATATCTGTTTTGTAAGTAATTAAGAGTTGAATGTACATAAGGGAATAAATTTGTTTTCTTTGGGCATAATAATATATAATCGCTTCCTAAATTAGAAGCGAGAACATCACAATTAACACTAAACTCCTCCAATGTTATTTTGAATCTTTCATCTCTTAATTTTTCTTTTTCTATTTTATTTTGCCTATACAAGCTCCATAGTTTTTCATTATGAAACTTATATCTTTTAATAAACTTGTTACAATCATCAATTCCATATGAAAACAAATTATATTTTTCATACAATTCATTTAAAACTTCATCGGAATTCTTTTCAAAATCCCATAATGTTCTATCTAAATCAAAGAAAATATGTTTATACATAAGCCCAAATTAGTGTGATAATGAAATACAATCTAAAAACTGATACAAATAAAAAACGTAAGTTTTTATGATTTATTTTTAAAATAAATAATGGATTTTTCATGAATTCTTTGTGCTAATAAAATTTAAGCATCTTTGAAAGATATTTTGACTAACAGTATAATAATAATTAGGAATAGCGCCGAATCCTTTATTTCGTTGAGCTACTCCTTTTAAATTTGATCCTTCAAAGTCAAAAACAAATCCTTTGAACTTATCTAGAGAAAATATATAATCTAATAAATAAAAATAAGCAGAGTTAAGCTTACCATATTTATTAGAATATGAACTCAATAAATATAATTTATTATTATCATTTATTATGAATACAGAACAACAATTTGCTTTTTTTCCTTTGACAGAAAAAATCTCACCTTTGCCTAAAGCTAAAGATGTTTTAATAATTCTATATTCTAAATCAAATTGCTTTTTAGTCATATAATCATAAGCTAAGTGTTGTTTGTTCTTACAAAAATTTTCAACGGAATCTGGCTTTGATGCAATACAAAGATTACTTTTGTTAGCTCTTTTGATGTTCTTTAAATGACTCTTAGAATAATTATCTCTTAACTTTTCAATCTCCTTGTCTAAGTATAGTATGTAATTTGTGTTTTTTTTTATTGAATAAGACGACTTGTTATATGAGTTAAGATTAAATTTAAAATGAAAAAAACTTTTAGGAATAGAATTTATAAATTGATCAACATCAATACTCTTTTTTTTATAAAACAAGCCTAATTGTTGACAGAAAAAAGGTTGATATATATATTTAAATCCAAACTTATTTTTAATAGGAAGAGGCATTACTGCTTCGTAATCATTTAAAATTAAAGCATCCCAATTTTCACATATAATATCTAAATACCAAGACATTGCATAAAAATTTGTATTAATAGAATTTTGTATACAACTATCCCATTTTTTAAGATCAATATTGTTATAATTAATGTATCTAATCACTTATTGATATATTCTAACATTTGCTCATAAAGATATGACCAACCACTCCATTCTTTGTAATCACTCCAAGTTTCATTATGCCAAACTGAAATAAAATGACCATTTACATTTTTAATCTCATCAATAATTGTTTGAATATTTGCTAATGCTTCGTTTGGATGTAAATTTAGGTAATATTTTAGAGTTGCATCCATTACAGAAAATGGATGAACCTTCAAATTTGTTGATGATTCAACTTCTATATCATAAAAATAAAATGGAGTGCAAATACTTGCTCTAAATCCTAAATGTGATGCGTAACCCATAGTATAGTCATCAGTAATAGATAGTTCTAAAAGATTTCTATAAGTTTTGGGAATCTCCAATTTTAAAAAATGCTGCCTTGAAAGTGTAACTTCTTTTTTTAAAATATTTTCTAAACGATTTTTTTCCAAAGTAAGTATATCAAAACTTTTATTAGAAGCATAAGATGGATGTATGCCTATTTTAGCATGGTCGGCTAAGTGTTTAATCAATAATTGAAACTTTCTACTATTAACAGAACAATTTTTATCATTTGTACCATAATTAGCCAATAGAAAAAAGTAAACTACATCAACATTATATTTTTCATTAATACTCATGTGATCTTCAAAAGTATCATATGGATCTGATAATTTTCCTAATAATGTGTTTTTCCGTTCCTCTATGGCAACTTTATCTAAATTGAAAGCCGATTTTATAAATGATGCGACAGTTCTTACAAAACCTTTTTCTAAAAAATAATACGCATTATCTACGTCTATAGTCGATTGATAAGAAAATTTATTGTGTGGAAATTCTAATGAGGGAAATTTCATTTTGAAAATATTTTTTAGCTCTTCAACCCATAAATTAATTAGAGGACGATGTAAAAAATTATTTTTAAAAGCTAAGCTTTCTTTAGCATCAAAACGTTCGTATTTATCTTTAATATGAGGTAAATATTCTTCATAACGAGACACCAAATAAAATGAAGCTGAAAATATATCAAATGGCAAAATAGAATCTTTGATTTTAAAGAAAATAGGTAATTCATTCCATTTATCAAAAATTATTTCTTGATCTGAAATACCCCTTTCGGACAACAACCCATAAGCATTAATAAAAAATTCATTTTCTAATTGTATTTTAGAATAGTTTAGTTTGGGACCTGAAAAATTTTGAAAAAAAACTATGTCTTCAGAAAGATCATAATCTATATTTAATATAGAATTAAAAATCAGTTCAAAACTGTATTGAATTCTGCTTGTAATTTTTGGAGTATAAATTAGCATCTAAAGCTTGTAATAGTCTTAAAAAGCTAATTTAAAGTCTTTTGTTTAACAATAAGATGTTTTTATTATGATTTTTTTGAGAATAATGAGAGTAATAAACTTAAGTTCATTATAAACTATTAACATGTTTTGCTAATTTTGATTTTAGATTAGCAGCTTTATTTTTATGAATAATATTTCTTTTTGTTAATTTATCAAGCATTGACTCTAGAGTAGGAAGTAATGCTATTGCTTCTTTCTTATTTGAAGTAGCCCTAAGTTTTCTCATAGCATTACGAGTTGTTTTGTGAAAATAAGAATTTGCAGCATTTCTTTTTGCCGATTGTCGTATTCTTTTTTTTGCTGACTTATGATTAGCCATAATGTTATAAATTTTCTGTTTTAAAAGAGGGCAAATGTATTAATTTATTTACTAAAAATGATTATTTCTAATTAAAAAAGTAATTTTGATATCATTTAGAATCGAATTGCTCTGACCATTTCTCTTTATACTAGCGGACCAATGAATGTTTTTAAATGCAAACCCAAAGATTTTAAAATATGTTTTGGCTCCATTTTTTGAAGTTATTATTTTAAAATTTGACATTTAACAAATTAAGTATATTTTATTAGATTTGCTATCCTAATTTCACTAATAAAAAAATGAAAAAAAAACCATCTATTATCACCAAAAAATCAATAACATTTTTAGAGAAATACTTAAATAATGCCTCGCCAACTGGATTTGAAAGTGAAGGACAAAAGTTATGGTTAAATTACATTAAACCATACATCGATGATTATTTTATTGATACTTATGGAACAGTTGTTGGCGTTATAAATCCAAAAGCAAAATACAAAGTTGTAATCGAGGCTCATGCTGATGAGATATCTTGGTTTGTTCACTATATAACTAAAGATGGTTTTATTTATTTAAAAAGAAATGGTGGTAGTGACCATCAAATTGCTCCTTCCAAAAGAGTAAATATTCACACAAATCAAGGGGTTGTTGATGCAATATTTGGCTGGCCTGCTATTCATACTAGACATGGAAAGGATGAAAAAGCTCCTAAACTAGATAATATTTTTTTAGATTGTGGGTGTAAATCAAAAGAAGAAGTTGAAAAACTTGGTGTTCATGTGGGCTGTGTGGTAACATATAAAGACGAATTTATGTTACTTAATGATACATTTTATGTTGGAAGGGCATTAGATAATAGAATTGGTGGATTTATAATTGCTGAAGTAGCAAGACTAATTAAAAAGAATAAAATTAAATTACCATTTGGTCTGTATATAACAAATTCTGTACAGGAAGAGGTTGGATTAAGAGGAGCACAAATGATTACAGAAAGAATACGACCTGATGTAGCTATTGTAACAGACGTTTGCCATGACACACAAACACCAATGATAAATAAAATTAAGCAAGGTGATTTATTCTGCGGAAAAGGCCCTGTATTAACGTATGGCCCTGCCGTTCAAAACAACCTATTGAAATTGATTATTGACACTGCTAATCAAAATAAAATTCCTTTTCAAAGAGCAGCAGCATCTAGAGCAACCGGTACAGATACTGATGCATTTGCATACTCAATAGGAGGAGTTGCCTCTGCGTTAATCTCTCTTCCTCTAAGATATATGCATACTACTGTTGAAAGTGTTCATAAAGAAGATGTTGAGAATGTTATAAAATTAATTTATAATTCACTTATTAAAATAGAAGATAGACACGACTTTCGCTACATTAAATAAAAATATGATTATTACTAAAAGAGTACATTCTAAAATAAAAGAAATTGACTTTGAAAATCTATCTTTCGGTAAATATTTTAGTGATCATATGTTTATTATGTCATATAAAAATAATAAATGGTTAGAACCTAAAATTATTCCATACGGGCCATTAAATTTAAATCCAGGCACTCATATTTTTCATTATGGGCAAGCAATTTTTGAGGGCATGAAGGCATTTAAAAATAATTTAGGGGAAATTCGTTTATTCAGACCAATCGAAAATCTTAAAAGATTTAATAAATCAGCTAAAAGATTATGTATGCCTGAAATTGATAAATCAACATTTTTGCTAGGCTTAAAAAAATTAATAGAAATTGATAGTAAATGGATTCCTAAATCCAATACAAAATCATTATACATTCGGCCATTTATGATTGCAGATAGCGAATATATTCGAGCTACTCCAGCAAATGAATTTAAATTTATGATTATTACATCGCCTACCTCATCTTATTATGCGGGTGAAACAAACTTAAAAATTGAACAGAAATATGTAAGATCAGTTGTTGGTGGAACAGGATTTACAAAAGCTGCAGGAAACTACGCAGCAGCCTTTGCTCCAACAAGAAAAGCACAAGATGAGGGTTTCACACAAATTATATGGACAGATGCTATCAATCATAAATATATTGAAGAATGTGGAACTATGAATATTATGTTTAGAATAGATGATAAGTTAATAACTCCTCAATTAAGTGAAAGTATACTTGACGGTATTACAAGAGATAGCATCATAACACTTGCAAAACAAAATAACATAGAAGTTGAAGAGAGAAAAATTTCTGTAAATGAAATACTTGATCACTATAGATCCGGAAGTTTAAAAGAAGCATTTGGAGTTGGCACAGCTGTTACATTAAAGCCGATTAACTCAATAACTTTTAATGATATAACTATGAAAATTAAAAAAACAAATCAAAATTCATACTCTTCAATACTAAAAAATGAATTGCAAGGGATTCAATACGGAAAAATTAAAGATATTAATGGCTGGACAATCAGGATTTAAAGGTCATTAAGCAATGATCTATGCCAGCTTCTTTAAAAATATTTCCTTCCTTTTTAAAACCTAATTTTTCATAAAATTCAATAGATTTTAACTGAGAATGAAGATATATCAAATTTTTAAAAGGTAATACGTCTTTCAAAACTTCTTTAACAAGTCGTTTACCAATACCATCCCCTCTGAAATTGAAAAGTACTGCAAAACGTTCAAGCTTAATGCCTTTTTTTGTTTTTCTCCAACGAGCAACTCCACAAAAAATATTATTTTTTTTTAATAAATAGTGTTTTGAATAGGGTTCATATTTATCATATTCATCAGAAATATTAACACCTTGTTCAACAACGAATACATCATTTCTGATTTGACGAACATAATCAAACATATCGTCATCAAAACTCAATCTATAAACTTTTAACATGCTTTAGTAAAATGCTTTTTATGTCCGGCTTAAAGTAATTATCTCCCTTCATTACTTTACCATCATCTCTAAATATTGGCTTATTATTTTTGTCAAGTTTTGACATATTACTTTTTTGAATCTCGTCAAAAATCTCACCAATTACATCTTGCATGCCATGTTTTAAAACTGTTCCACACCAAATATACAACATATCACCTAATGCATCTGCGATTTCAACTAAATCACCATTTTTACAAGCATCAAGATATTCCTGATTTTCTTCATGCATCAAACGGTGCCTCAAAAGAAAAATTGATTCATCAATAACAGCTTTTGGTTTTTCTTCATTTCCAATTAAAAAAACCTCGTGAAATTGTTTTACTTTATTTATTTTGTCAATCATATTATTTATTATTTCAGTAAATCTTTTTCCAAAATAAGTTAATTTTGTTAGATCAATCTAAGAAATATGAATAAAAATATTATTCAAGTAATTATTTTAAGAAATTTTAATTTATAATGGAAAATATAACAAAAGGTCATTGGATTTTTGGATTTATTTTTGCATTTTCATTCATATGTTATCTTATGTGGTCGTATCGTAAAGAATTAAAAATTCATAAAATACACTATAGAGGAAGCTCATTGTTTATTCTATCGGTAATAGTGATAGCTTTTGTAATCTACGTTTTTAGAGGCTATATGAAATAAATTTTATATTTAAATTATCCATAAATAAATTTGCTGCAAATGAAGTTTCTCAAAATAATTCTGTACACCTTATTAGGAATAATGTTCATTTATCTTATTTCAAATCTATTCTTTAGTGAGAAATTTAAAGTGTCTACAAGTATTGAGATCGATAGTAGCCCTTACATCATATTCGACCAAATTAACAACTTTGAAAATTGGGAAAATTGGGACCCTTGGATAGAAACAGATACAACAATAAAAATGAGTATATCTGATATTACTTATGGTGTTGGTGCTTACAGAATTTGGAATAGTAAAAATTCTGGTAATGGCAAAATGGAGATTACAGACAATGAGTACATTAAACAAATTGATTTCAAAATTACAATAGAAAATAATAGTCCATTTATGGCTACATTTTATTTGGAATCTATTGATAATAAGGTTAAGGTAAGTTGGGAAAATAGTGGTAAATTACCTTTTTTGGCACGTATCTTTGGACCCGTCATTAGCAAAATGATGAAAGGTGACCATAAAAAAGGTCTTAATAACCTTAAAAATTATTGTGAAACTATCCTGTCAAAAAGTAGTGAGGTAAAGATACAAGAATGGGATTCCCAAAAAATCATTGCAATTGTCGATACATGTTCTAGCTCAAATATTAGTCAATCATTAAGTGAAATATATAGTAAAACTTTTGATTATTTAACCACTAATGATATAACAGCTCTTGAACAACCCTTTGTGCAATATCTTTCATTTCCGCAAAAACCAGGAGACAATGACTGGGTTATATTAAGAGCAGGAGCTTTCCTAAAAAATAACATCAAAGACTCCTTAATAAATGGAATGAGCTTTTATCAAACATTACCTAAACTAACAGCACAAGCTACTCATTTTGGAGACTATCGAACAATTTTTGATACGCATCAAAAAATTAAAGACTACTGTCAAGAAAATAATTATTCAACTATTGCTAGTCCATATGAAATCTATATTACTGACCCAAGCCAAACACCTAATCCAAATGAATGGCAAACACTAGTCATCTATGAAATAGAATGATTTGAATTTTATAGAGGTTCAATAACAGTATAAATAACTACATATTTCTTCTATACTGACCACCTACTTCAAATAGAGCAGTCGTTATTTGCCCTAGTGAACAAATTTTTGCTGCCTCCATCATTGCTTCAAAAATATTTTGATTTTGTAAAGCTGAATGTTTCAGACTCTCTATCTGATTTTTAGAATCTGATGAATTGTTTACTATTAATTGCTGAAGCATTTTTATCTGATATTCCTTTTCTTCTTGTGTAGCTCTAATTACTTCAGAAGGGATAATAGTTGGAGAGCCTTTAGAATTCAAAAAGGTATTCACTCCAATGATTGGGAATTCACCAGTATGCTTGAGCATTTCATAATGCATAGACTCTTCTTGAATCTTTGAGCGTTGATACATAGTTTCCATCGCGCCAAGTACACCACCCCTCTCTGTAATCCTTTCAAATTCAAGCAATACGGCTTCTTCAACTAAATCAGTTAGCTCCTCAATAATGAAAGAACCTTGCAAAGGATTTTCATTTTTAGCTAAACCTAACTCTTTGTTAATTATTAGCTGAATTGCCATGGCTCGTCTTACAGAGTCTTCTGTGGGTGTAGTTATAGCCTCATCATAAGCGTTAGTGTGTAGAGAATTACAATTATCATAAATAGCGTATAGAGCTTGAAGGGTTGTTCTAATATCATTAAAATCAATCTCCTGAGCGTGTAAAGAACGACCAGAAGTTTGAATATGATACTTTAACATTTGTGCACGTTCATTAGCTGCATAACGTTGCTTCATAGCCTTAGCCCAAATACGTCTGGCTACACGCCCAATAACAGCATATTCAGGGTCAATACCGTTTGAGAAAAAGAAGGATAAGT
>MDSW01034278.1_pt1 | contig 19259 bp, 20 predicted proteins | sample 811171 | NCBI WGS metagenome assembly MDSW01 (sample SAMN05326641, study PRJNA326480) | marine metagenome | isolation source: seawater | place: Atlantic Ocean: North West | collected 2012 | reverse complement strand
GGTCTTGGTGATGTTTCTAATCCACTACTATTGTTAGGAGCTGGAGCTTTTGTCTCTATGATAGTAATGGAAAAAATGAAAATCAAAGGAAATATAATTATAGGAATAATTGTATTTAGTGCAATTGCATGGATTACTGGATTAGGAAAATTCAACGGAGTTGTTTCTTCTCCACCGCCAATGACACACCTTATGACTTTTGATTTAGGTGCTGCATTAAGTGCATCAATGGTAACTGTAATTTTTACATTATTTTTTATCGACTTTTTTGATACAGCTGGGACACTAACTAGTGTCGCAAACGTAGCAGGAAAAGTTGGACCTGATGGAAAAATTAAAGACATTGATAAAATGATGCTGTCAGACAGTGTATCAACTGTTGCTGGTTCCATGTTAGGAACATCAACAGTAACTACATATGTTGAAAGTGCTGCTGGAGTAAAAGCTGGTGGAAGAACTGGAATGACTTCTCTTGTTATTGGAGTTCTTTTCTTAGCCTGTTTATTTTTCAGTCCACTTGCAACCTCTCTCCCTAAAGAGGTAGATGCAGCTGCATTGATTTATATTGCAACTCTTTTCGTCAGAAATATTACAGACATAAGTTGGGATGATGCTTCAGAAGCTGGTCCAGCTGTGCTTGCTATGATAGCAATGCCGTTCACCTATTCAATTTCGAATGGAATAGCATTGGCATTTGTATCTTATGCGGCAATTAAAATATTTACTGGAAAATTTAATGAAACTAGTCCTGCAATATGGGTAATAGCTATACTAAGTATTATTAGTTTTGCTGTAGCATAAAATAATTTTAATTTTACTATAAGGGGGCGATCTTAACTGGTCGCCCTTTTTTTATTTACGGTATTTTTTTATTAAATCTTCAATTCTTACTTCTTCATAGATTTCAAAAGGCTGAACAATCCAGGGATTGTCTTGAAGTTTTACTGCACAAAAATCAGGTTCAAAACTTGATTTTTTTTTCTTCCATAAAGTGGCTGTTTTTATATCTTCAATTTTATCTTTAATTGGCCCATAGCTCTTTAACCAATCAATACTTTTATTAAAAGTTATTCCTGTGTCCGATAAATCATCGCATAAAAGTATTCTACCACCCATATTTGGCGCAATCGAGCTCATCTCCCTTGAAAACACAATGTCTCCTTGTTCATCTTCAATACCTTTGCCACTGTATGATTCAACTGCGAGATAAGCACATTTTAATTTAAAAATTCTACTTAGTACGTCGATCATTGGAGCTGCTCCACGCATAATTCCTATAAGTATAGTTGGTTTGTATTTACTTTGATCAATTTGAATGGCTAGTTTTTCAACTGTTTGATTATACTGATCCCAATTAACTATTAATTTATCTGTCATTATAGTTCTATAATATTAATTTTTAAAAATTAAAAGTAAAACCGCAAGAACAATTAAAGCAAAAATTGAACATATCAAAATATACAACCTGTGAATGTTTCTTCCTCTTAAATTAAAATAATGTCTTGCCGCAACAGATATTAGTCCAATTATACTTAATATTAACCAATTGTATTTATGATAAACGATAAAACTATAGTGACCTGACAACATAATAAATAACACAAGAAACGTTGAATAATTATTGTGTATTGATCTTTGTTTTGCCGCAAGAGAAAGACTATTGTCAAATTTTTCATTTTTTTTACTACTGCTTATAATATTCATTTGATTTGGAATAATTACTGTAAATACATTTCCAAACATATTTGTTCCAATTATTAACCCGACACTTAAAAATGCGAACTTTGGTCCAAATAATTTTGTTAACACAAAAGATATTACAACTAAAAGAAAAAATATTATTAAAGAGAACAAAAAATTATTTTTTATCAATGCAGACCTACATAATAAATCATATACAAACCAAGAAACTATAAGTGATGCTAAAGATAAAAGAATCGCATTAACAGGTGAAATTTCTAAAACTCTTTTATCAATCATTAAAACACCTGAGTTATAATAATAAACTATTGCAAGTAGCAAAATCCCAGTAATAAAAGTTAGGTAGCTTTGCCATTTGAAAATAACTAGTCTTTTTAGGTAATCTGAGGGTGGAGATTTCTTTAATCTTGTTAATTTATAATAAAATCCTGAGTGCATTAAGTATCCCTCTCCATCGATATCGTCACTTGAAATATTTTTATTTAATTTATTATCTAAATAATTGAATAAAAAACTATTTCCAACCCAAAGAATAGCAAATAAAACATGTCCCCATCTTAAAATTAATTCAAGCCATTTTAATGTATATGGTAATAAATCCATTTAATATTTTATTTTATCTTTTTTTTTATCCCACAGCTCGAATGCTTTCAAAGCTTCCTTTTGCATCATTTGAAACATTGGAATTTTTCTTTCATTAATATTCTTATGAAACTCTGAATAAATAAAAGAGTCGTCAAAATCAATTTTTTGAGCATCTTCTCTTGTATTTGCATAATATATTTTATCAATTCTTGCCCAATATATAGCAGCTAAGCACATAGGACATGGTTCACAATTAGAATATAATTCGCATCCGTTAAGGCTAAAATTATTTAAATTAATACAGGCCTCACGTATAGCAACAATTTCACCATGTGCCGTGGGATCATTAGTTGACGTAACTTTATTAGAACCTTCAGATATTATTTTATCTCCTTTTACTACTACACATCCGAAAGGTCCTCCACCGGTATTAACGCTGTTAATCGAAAGTTCTATAGCTCTTTCCATAAATTCTTTTTTCATAATCTAGACTCTAAATTTTTTATACTCATAAGTATTTTTTCAGGAGTTGCTGGAGCATCTAAAATGGGACTAATTGTATGATTGCCTACTGAGGCAATAGCATCTTTGATTGCAAAAAATACGCTCATTGCTAACATTAAAGGTGGCTCTCCTGTAGTTTTAGATTTATTTACCACATTTTCTTTATTCATGCCCTCTTTAAATATTTCAACATTAAATTTTTTTGGAATGTCGCTTACAGCAGGTATTTTATAAGTTGAAGGTGAAAAAGTAGAAATTTTTCCATCTGAATTCCAATTAACTTCTTCTATGGTTAACCAGCCTTGACCTTGAACAAAACCTCCTTCAATTTGACCTAATTCAATTGATGGATTAATAGCATTTCCTGCATCATGTAAAATATCAACTCTTTCAATAATATTTTCCCCAGTAAGTTTATCAATTGTGACCTCTGTGACAGCAGCTCCATAACAAAAATAATAAAAGGGTCTTCCTAAAAAACTTTTTTTATCAAATTTGATTTTAGGTGTAGAATAAAACCCAGACGAAGAAAGTGATACTCTTCCTAAATAAGCTTCTTTGATAATTTTTTCAAATTTAAAAGACCTATTTCCAAAAATTATTGACCCATTTTTATAAATTGGATCTTTTTTAGAAAAAATTTTATATTTTGATCTAATAAATTTTTCTAAATTAACTTTAATTTTTGATGCAGCATTAAGTGCTGCAGCTCCATTTAGGTCTGTAGTTGATGATGCGGCGCTTGCAGAAGTATTGGGTACTTTTGAGGTATTAGTTGATGAAATTTGAACTTTTTCATAAGGAAGACCAAAATAACTTGCAACTAGTTGAGCAATTTTTGTATGAGTTCCCTGTCCCATCTCTATACCTCCATGATTTAAATGTATGCTGCCATCAGTATATATATGTACTAGGGCACCAGCTTGGTTCAGGTGTATTGTTGTAAAAGATATGCCAAATTTAACAGGAGTAATAGAGATTCCTTTTTTTTGATAATTATTTTTTAAATTAAATTTTTTGACTTCTAAAACTCTTTTTTTGTAATCAGATTTCTTAATAAGTTTATCAAATATTTCATTGATAACATTATCCTCAATTTTCATTCCATAATGAGTAATATTTTTTTTATTTTTTTGATAAAAATTTATTTTTCTAACTTCTGCAGAATCTTTTTTTAAATATCTAGAAATATTATCAATAATATTTTCAATTGCCATCATTCCTTGATTTCCTCCAAATCCTCTAAAGGCTGTAGATGTTGATGTGTTCGTTTTGCAGAGATAATTTGAAATTTCAATATTAGGAATAAAATATGCATTATCTATATGAAGTAATGCTCTTTCATTAATTGCAAGAGACAAATCAGGAGACATCCCACATTTGGATGCTAATTTTATTTTTAATCCATTGATTGTTCCATTGTTTTCAAATCCAACTTCATACTCGGAATAAAATTCATGTCTTTTGCCTGTAAGAATTATATCATCATCTCTATCCAATCGAAGTTTTATAGGATTTTTTGTTTTATGAGCAAGTAATGCACAAATGCTTGATGTCATAAAATTTGTTTCTTTTCCTCCAAATCCTCCTCCTATTCTTCTAACTAGAACGGTTATTGAATTACTTTTTTGATTAAGCATTTTTGCAATTATCTGTTGTGTTTCTGATGGATGCTGAGTTGAACTGTATACTATTAAATTATTATCTTCTTTCGGAATTGCAAATGCAACTTGGCCCTCCAAATAAAAATGTTCTTGGCTTCCTGTTGTAAAATTTCCTTTAAGATAATTTTTAGATTTAATTATTTTTTTTGATGGATCGCCTTTTTTGATTTTTCTTACACTGGAGATTAGTTTATTTTTTGATAACGCTTCTTTAATAGTTGTTATTGGTTTCAATTGTTTATAATAAACTTTTGCTTTTAATACCGCTTTTCTTGCTAACTCAACTGATGTTGCTGCAACTGCAAACAATGGTTGTCCATAAAATTCTACTTTTGTTTTTGGAAAAATTGGATCTCCATCAAAAACAGGTCCCACATCGTTTCTTCCAGGAATGTCAGAGCTGGAAACTACTGAGATAACTCCTTTGCTTCTCCAAACTTCTTTTAAATCGATTTTTTTAATTATTGCGTTAGCCTTTTTACTCCATCCAATTGCCCCATAAAGAGTTCCATCTGGCTCTTTCATATCATCTGTATATTCTGCAAAACCACTAACATGTTTTTCTGCACTATCATGTGGTATACTATGATTTATATAATTATTTCTTTTCATTAGCTTAATCTTAAATTTTTTTTCTTTTTAACTTCTAAAAAACATTTCACGAGTAAATTTTTTGCTACTTCCATTCGATAAGACTTGCTGGCTCTCATGTCATCTATTGGTTTAAAATCTCTAGATAGATTATTGATTGCTTTGTTTATGGTTTTTTCAGAAAAATTTGAATTTATAAGTATTTTTTCAACATTTTTTGCCCTTTTTGGCACTGCTGACATGCCTCCATAAGCTATTTTAATTTTTTTAATTCGTTTCTTGTCAATTTCAATATTAAATGATCCACAAACAGAAGATATATCATCATCATATCTTTTTGATATTTTATAAGCTTTGAAAATATTCTTTTTATATATTGGTATTTTTACGGAATATATAAATTGTCCTTTTTTAAGTTTGGTTTTACGGTAACTTACAAAAAAATTATTTAGAGAAATGATTTCTTTTCCCTTTGTCCCATCAATAATTACCTTAGCATCTAATGATAATAACAATGGTAAAGTATCACCTATAGGTGACGCAGTTGCAATATTTCCTGCAATAGTACCTACATTTCTGATTTGAACAGATCCATATCTTTTTAAAATATTATTAAAATCTGGATAATATTTTTTTATATATTTTTCAAATTTAATCAAAGATGTTCCAGCGCCAATTTCTAATTCATTATTTTTTTTTTTAACAAAATCTAATTCTTTAATTGCATTTAAATATATAATTTTATTAAGTTCGTTTCGATTTTTTGTAACTTCTAGTGAAAGATCTGTGCCTCCACTTAAAAGTTTTGCTTCAGGAATTTTTTTTAATAATTTTTTAAGTTCTATAACTTTTTTGGGAGCAAAATATTTTTTATTTTCATTTTCAATTGCAATATTTTTAATTTTAATTTTCTTTAATAAATTAATTATTTTTCTTTTATCTTTTGTAAATTGATCATTGTCACTTTTATTATTTAAACTTTTAGATGCATCGATTATTGGTCTATAGCCAGTACAACGACAAAGATTTCCTGCTATACTGTCATTAATTATTTCATCATCGAAGTATTTATTATTTTTATACATCGCAAACATTGACATAACAAATCCTGGGGTACAAAATCCACACTGAGAACCATGAAATTTAACCATTGCCTTTTGAACTGGATGCAATTTACCTTCAGATGAAATTAGATCTTCTACTAAAATTAATTGTTTGCCATTTAAAGTTGGTAGAAAAGCAATACAAGCATTTATTGCTTTATATTTTATATTATTATTAATTAACTCTCCCAAAACTATGGTGCACGCACCACAACCACCCTCCGCACAACCTTCTTTTGTTCCTGGCTTTTTTAATTTTTGTCTAACAAAATTCAATATTGTTTCGTTCGAATCTGGATTTGATATTTTAATAATCTTGTTATTAAAAATAAATTCTATGATGTCGGAAGTCATCAGCTTCCCCTATAAGTTGAATAGCTCCATGGTGAAACAAGTAATGGGACATGATAGTGCTCTTGAGAATTTGAAATTCCAAATCTTATTACAACATCATCTAAAAAAGGAGTTTTGCCAAATTCTTTAATTTTTTTAAAATAATCTCCTACAAAAAAAACAATTTCGTATTGACCCTCTTTAAAATCTGATCCTTCAATTAATGGCTTATCACTTCTTCCGTCATTATTTAATACAAGTGTATTTAATTTTTCTCTATTGCCATTTTTAACATTATATACTTCAACTTTAATACCTTTGCCTGGTTTTCCAGAATAAACATCTAAAACATGAGTAGTTAATTTTGTCATATAGTTATGTATATAATATACAAATAATGCATAATTAAAATATTAAAACTAAAAGTAATATATGGAGTCTATAAAAAAGTTTAATAAATTAAATAAAACTGAATTTATATCTATTTTTGGAAATATTTTTGAAAAAACAGAATGGATTGCTGAAAAATGTTATGAACTAAAGCCCTATAAAAATTTCCAAGAATTAGTCTCTAAAATGATGGAAATCTTTGAAAATACAAATCAAGAAAAACATCTCAAAATTCTAAATTCTCACCCTGACTTAGCAGTTGCTAAAAAACTAACTGAAGACTCAAAAAATGAACAAACAGGAGCAAACCTTAATAATTGCACAGAAAAAGAATTTAAAGAATTTGAAGAATTAAATGAGAAGTATAAAAAAAAATTTGGATTTCCTTTTATTATTGCTGTTAAGGGAAAAAATAAAGAAGAAATATTGAATAATTTTAGACAAAGAATAACAAATGATATAAATTTGGAATTTGAAGAAGCTAAAAAACAAGTAAAAAAAATTGCAAATTTTCGTCTTAGTGAATTAATTAAATAGAATTATGAAAAAATTTATTAATGGTAAAATGATTAATTTAATTGAACCAAGGCTTGGTTCAAAAGTTATTTTTAAAACAGATGATTTTTTTGCATCTGCAAATAGAATAATTAATCCATCTCCACCAATATTTAAAGACGGAGTGTTTGATAAACATGGTAAATGGATGGACGGATGGGAAACAAGAAGACGAAGAAGTAAAGGTTTTGATTATTTAATTATAAAACTTGGAAAGCCAGGAAAAATTTTTAATATAGATATTGATACAACTCATTTTAAAGGAAATCAGCCAAGCTATGCTTCTATGGAAGCTTGTTATTCAAATAAAAAACCAAACAATCAATCAAAATGGATTAAAATTTTAAATAAAAAAAAACTCGGACCAAACAAAAATCATAATTTTAAAATCAAAAGTAAATTAGTATTTACACATATAAAATTTAATATTTTTCCAGATGGAGGTGTTGCTAGACTTAGAATTTTTGGTGAAATTGAAACTACAAAAATTAATTTTGGTAATAAATTAGTAAATCTTACTTCTGTATTAAGTGGAGCAAAAATTGTTGCATGTAACAATGAACATTTTGGTAGAGCTGAAAATGTTTTAGCACCAGGCCGAGGCAAAAATATGGGTGATGGTTGGGAAACTAGAAGAAGTAGAGGAAAAAATTTTGACTGGATTATAATAAAACTAGCAAGAACAAGTAGAATTAATAAATTTGAAATTGATACTCATCATTTCAAAGGAAATTATCCTGACAAGTGTTCAATTCAAGCAGGATATATTCCTAAAAAAATTTCAAATTATTCTGTTTTAAAAAAATCTGCAAAGTGGAAGTTTTTTTTAAATAAAGTTAAGCTTAAAGCTAACAAAAAGCATATTTTTAATAATAGATCAATGAAGCAAAATAAGGTTAATTTTATTAAAGTAATTATTTTTCCTGATGGCGGGATTTCAAGAATTAGAACTTTTGGGAAAGTTGTATGATGAATTTTGTTATTAAACCAAAAAAAATAAATAATAAAAACTTTAGTAAATTTGGTGACTTAATATCTACTAAAAAAGTAAGACCAATAAACATTAATGATGGATATGCAAAAAGATTTAATAACTTGTGCAAGATAAATACATCAGTAAAAAAAGGAACTACTATAACAAGTATTTTTTTAGCAAAAAAAAGAAAGTTTCCTATGAAAATAGATATGATGGAAAAACATCCTCTAGGAAGTCAAGCATTTATACCAATGAGCGATTCTAAGTTTTTAGTTTTTGTTGCTCCAAAAGGTATTAAACCAAATATTAAAAAAATTAAGTCTTTTATTGTACCTAAACAAACTGGAATTAACTACAAACCTGGAATATGGCATTTCCCTTTAATATCATTAAAAAATATGAATTTTTTAGTAATTGATAGAAAAGGAAATGGTAATAACTTGGTAATCTATAAATTCAAAAATGAAAAAATATCACTCAAATATAAATAAAAAATATCCAAGAGATATGGTTGGTTATGGCAAAAAAAAACTTAGAGTAAGATGGCCTAATAATGCAAGAGTCGCTCTTCAAATAGTTTTAAATTACGAAGAGGGAGCGGAAAACTGTGTGCTGCATGGTGACAAACATTCTGAAGTTTTTTTATCTGAAATTATTGGAGCTCAACCAATTAAAGGCCGTCATATGAATATGGAGTCTTTCTATGAATATGGATCAAGAAGAGGTTTTTGGAGGCTTCATGAAATATTTCAAAAAAAAAAAATTCCTATAACAATTTTTGGAGTTGGAATGGCATTAGAAAGAAATAAAGACATATGTAGTGCAATAAAAAATGCAGGATATGAGGTTGCTTCACATGGCTGGAGATGGATTGACTACCAAAATGTATCTAAGGCTAAAGAAAAAAAACATATGAATTTAGCCATAAAGTCAATAAAGAAAATTTTTGGAAAAAGACCTAGTGGTTGGTACACTGGAAGATGTAGTCCAAACACTTTAGATTTAGTTATTGAGGAGGGTGGATTTTTATATTGTAGTGACTCTTATAGTGATGACTTGCCTTATTGGGAAACAAGAAAAAATAAAAAACAATTAATGATTCCATATACTTTAGATAATAATGATATGAGATTTGCTACAAACCAGGGTTTCAATAGTGGTGAACAATTTTTTAATTATCTTAAAGATAGTTTTGACGTTTTATATGAAGAGGGAAAAGTTTCACCAAAAATGATGTCTGTAGGTCTACATTGTAGATTAATTGGCAGACCTGGTAGAGTTCAGTCTTTAAAAAAATTTTTAGATTATGTTTTAAAATTTGATGATGTATGGATTTGCAAAAGAATAGACATAGCAAAACATTGGATTAAAAATTATAATATTTAAAATTAATTATTAGTACTGGTAAAAACATAATAAGCTACAGCTTCAATTTCTTCTTCGCTTATTTCATTTATGTAAGATGGCATGACACCAATTCCATTTGTAACTGCATTAATCACTCTTCCAATATCAGGTCTAATCTGATTTAAATTTGGTCCTATATTTGAGTCAGACCCAGCATCAGATAAGGCATGACATGTTATACAGTTTTGTGATTGAAAAATTTTCTTACCCAAGTTAAATTTTTCATCTGCATCAACCTGACAAAAAATAAAGAAAGAAGTCAAAAATGTGTAAATTATTTCTTTTTTCATAAATTAATTAAAGAATTAGTTTTATTATAATATTAAATTGAATTAAATATATATATGAAAATTTTTGACTGTTTTATGTACTTTGATGAAGATGTGGTCTTAGATGTCAGATTGAATACATTAAATGAATATGTAGACTATTTTGTAATAGTTGAGTCTAGATTTACTCATAGGGGAGATAAAAGAAATTTAAAATTTAATCACCAAAAATTTAAACAATTTAAAGAAAAAATAATTTATATAACCTACGATGAGGAGCCAGATGATATTGTATCAGTAAACGAAAAAGATAGTGAAGCTGTTAAATCTGGAAAATACATACTTAACGCTGCAAAAAGAGAAAATGGGCAAAGAAATTTTATTTCTGAGGGAATTAAAAATGCTTCAGATAATGATATTATTTTGATTTCAGATGTTGATGAAATACCAAATTTGGAAAATTTGAATTTTAATTTTATTAAAGAAAAAATATTACTTTTTAAACAAGACATGTTTTACTATAAATTTGATTTAAAAATTCCTAATTTAATGTGGACAGGCACAAAAGGGTGTAGAAAGAAAAATTTAATTAGTCCGCAGTGGTTAAGAAATGTAAAAGATAGAAAGTACCCTCTTTATAGATTAGACACATTTTTCTCAAAAAAAAAATATATCGATATTAAAATATTTGAAAAAGGCGGGTGGCATTTTTCAAATATAAAGACTCCAGAGGAAATTGAACATAAACTTAAATCTTATCTTCATCACAGAGAGTTTGATTTAGAGCCATTGTCTGTGCAGGGAATAAAAAAAATCATGGAAAGTAAACAGGCAATTTATGATTTAAGAGTAGATCAAACTGTAAATAAAATTGGAATAGGAAGCAAGCTTACAAAATTTGAATTTAACAAATTGCCAAATTATATTAAAAAAAATAAAAAAAATTTTGAAAAATGGTTAGATTGATATGAAAGCTTATTGGATTGCAATCTACAGTGATTTAAATAACTTAGAAAGCTTAAAAGCTTATGCAGAAAAAGCTACACCTGCTATTAAAAAGTTTAATGGTAAAATACTTGTCAGAGGAGGAAAGACTGAAACAATAGAAGGCACTCCATCCCCACGCACTGTAATAATTGAATTTTCAAGCATACAAGATGCTTTGGACTGTTATCATTCAGCTGAATATCAAGAAGCCAAAAAAATTGCTAAAGGAAATTTTACTAGGCATATTCAAATCGTTGAGGGAGTTTAATACTCAACATCTACAGGATCAATACTTCTCCACATATACCAAGTAAAAATACTTCGATAACCTGAATGTAATTTAGAAATTTTATTTAGAAATCTTTTGCTTGGTGGATATGAAACTTTATAATTTTTTGATATAGCTCTTAATAATCCTATATCTTTTATTGGAAAAACATCAGGTCTATTTAAATTAAAAATTAAAAACATTTCTGCACTCCAAACACCTAGTCCTTTTAATTGGGTAATATATTCAATGGCAGCAGCATCATCCATTTTTTTTAGTGCCTTTGTATTGAATGATTTGTTGTAAAAGCTCTGCGCAATATTTTTTAAATAGCTAATTTTTTGACGAGATAAGCCTGAGTTTTTTAATTTAGATTTAGAAATTTTCAAAACTGTTAAAGGCTTTATTCTATTTTTACATTTTGCTTCAAATTTAAGCCATATTGAGTCTGCAGCTTTAGTAGATATTTGCTGACCTACTATCGTTCTGCATAGTGAAAAAAAAGGATCGTTTCTTGATTTTAAATAGCCTTTATTAAACTTTTTGATAATTTTTTTTAATACTGGATCTTTTTTTGAAAGTTTTTTTTTGGCTAATAACCAATATTTGGGGGGATTACTCATGACGTGTAGTGAAAACTTTTTTTTTTAGATAAATTTCTCTTCTAAAAATTATTATCGAAGAAACAATAACTAATATTGATCCAATCAATGTTTTTAACGATGGTATTTCGTTCCAAATTAAATAACCAAAAATTATTGCAAATATTAATGCTAAATATTTTAAAGGTGTTACTAAAGAGACTTCTGAATATTTATATGATTGTGAAAGCCACAAGTTTGCGAGACCACCTAAAATACCGACCATACATAATAGTAAAAAATCTTTTATACTAGGTAAAATCCAACCTTGATCAATTGTAAAAAAACTAATTATCATTATTGAAAATGAAAAGTAAAAGCTTATTAACCAAACTGGCTCAGTTGAGGAAAGCTGTCTTATTGCAATTGCTACATATGAGAGTCCAAAACAAAAAATTATTGGATAAATATAGTAAACATTTAAAGAAGTAAAACCTGGTTCAGAAATTATTACAATTCCTAAAAAACCAACTATCACAGCTAGCCATCTATACAAACCAACTTTTTCATTTAAAAAAAAAATAGACATAATTGTAGTAAAAATTGGAGCAGCAAATGAAATACTTACTACAGTTGCCAGAGGAAGTTTTCTTAATGCAATAAATATTGCTACAATTGCGATCAATCCTGCAATACATCTTTTGAAATGTAGCAAGGCTCTTTGAGTTTTATAGAAATTAGAATATCTATCTTTTGGTATCAAAAAAAGTATTGGTATAATTCCAAAAAATCCTCTAAAAAACAAAACTTGACCCACAGGGTAACTTTCAGACCATTTTACAATTAAATCCATGACAGAAAATGCACAAACAGAGAGAAACATGTACAAAAAGCCTAATTGATTTTTGGAAAGCATATGAATAACTTTAAATTAATAAAATTAAATATCAATGGAAATAGCAATTTTAGCTTTGGGGTGTTTTTGGGGACCTGAAAAAAAATTTGGTAAATTACATGGAATTAAAAAAACTGAAGTTGGATATTGTGGTGGTAATACAAACAAAACATCATATAGAGAAGTTTGTACGGGAAGCACTAATCATGCAGAAGTAGTTAAAATAGAATTTGATAATTCTATAATATCCTATGAGGAAATTGTAAATCATTTTTTTGAAATGCACGATCCAACTACCTTAGACCAACAGGGACCTGATATTGGAACTCAGTATAGAAGTGAAATATTTTATTCAAATTTAGTTCAAAAAAATCTAGCAGAAAAAATTTTATCTAAATTTGATAAAAAATATAATGGAAAAGTAGTAACTAAGATTTCAGAAATTAAAAATTATTGCAAAGCAGAAGATTATCATCAAAAATATTTAGATAAAAATTGATAATGACTATTGTTACAACTGAGTGGTTGGAAAATAACTTAGAAAAAGTAAAAATCCTAGACTGTTCTTGGCATCTTCCTAATAAAAATAGAAATCCAAAAATAGAATTTGAAAAAGAACATATTAAAAATGCAATATATTTTGATTTAGATGAAAGTTCTAATAAAAAAACTAATCTTCCTCACATGATGCCAGATTTAAAATCATGGGAAAAAATAGTTTCTGAAATGGGAATTTACAACAAAGATGAAATTGTGATTTATGATAACTCAGAACTTTTTAGTTCATGTAGATGTTGGTTTATGTTTATTTATTTTGGTCACGATCCAAAGCTAGTACATGTTTTAGATGGTGGTCTAAAAAAATGGAAACTTGAAAAAAGAAATTTAACAAATCAACTAATAAATCACAAAATATCAAAATATAAAGCTCATGAAAATTTTGAAATGATAAAAAATAAAAATCAAATTAATGAAAATATTAATAAAAAAAAATTTTTTTTAGTTGATGCGCGTAGTAAAGCAAGATTTCAAGGTAAAGAAAGAGAACCCAGAGATGATGTTAGAAGTGGATCAATACCTAATTCCTTTTGTCTACCTTTTACAGATATTATTAATGAAAATCATACATTTAAAAAACCTAGAGAAATTTTAAATAAATTTAATGATATTTTAGGATCAAAAAATGAGAAAAAAGTTGTTTTTTCTTGTGGCTCAGGTGTAACAGCAACAGTTTTAGCACTTGCTTATTATTTAATAAATACTAAATATAAACCTTCCATTTATGATGGATCTTGGGCAGAATACGGAAAAATTTGAAATATGAAACGATCAACAAAAGTAACTTCTATTATAATAATATTCTTTTTAATTATTGCTGCGGTAATTGTTGGAAGAACAATGATTGGAAATCATTTTAAAAAGAAATTTAGCAAAAGACCTCCACCAGGAATTGTTGTAACTGAAGTAGTTCAAAAAAGATTTTCAGAAAAAATAGAGAGTTTTGGAACTGCAGTATCTAGAAAAACAGAAACATTTAGGATTCAAAGAAATAATTTAACATCTGAATTAGAGTTAAAAAATTATGTTAATAAGGGTGATATAATAGTTAAATTAAAAGGAGAAAGTATAATTGCTCCCTTTGATGGAATACTTGGCTATAGAGGATTAACCGAAGATGTTTTAGGTTCTGAAGACTCTATAATCATTACCCTGGATGATAGTTCTGTAATTTTTTCTGATATTAAAATACCTGAAAAATTTGCTCCTATTATTAAAAAAGGTCTAAAAATAAATGCAAAATTTTCTGGTTATAAAGATAACGTTTATGAGGGAGAAATTGATGGGGTTTCAAGTAGAATTAACGCAAAAACAAGAAGTATTTTGACCAGAATAAAAATTAAAAATGAAAATTTTGAATTAATACCTGGTTCCTTGCTAGAGGTAACAGTCAATTATAATGAAAGAAATTCTCTAAGTATTCCAGATACAAGTATTATTTTGGAGGGCAATAAAGCTTATGTATACAAAATTTCTGACGATAACATTGCCAATAGAGCTGAAATAAAAATTGGACTAAGAAGCAAGGGAAATGTTGAGGTACTTGATGGCCTTAACGCAGGAGATATCATTGTGGCCGAGGGTCTAAAAAAAGTCAGACCTAGAGGTAAAATTAAACCAATTCTAAATTAACCATATGTATATAACTGACTTAAGTATAAGAAGACCAGTTGTAGCGTGGGTATTGTCGCTTATTTTAGTTGTATTTGGAATATTTGTATTTTCAAAATTACCTGTTAGAGAGCTTCCTGCAGGACTTCAGCCTCCTGTTGTTCAGGTGAAGGTAGATTATAAATCTGCTTCAGCTCCAATCGTCGATGAAGAAGTAACTCAGGTATTAGAAGAAGTAATTGGTGGGGCTGAAGGAATTAAAAATATAGATGCAAAATCTGAAAATGGTAAAAGTACAATTAATATAGAATTTGACACAGAAATTGATTTAGATAATGCAGCTAACGATATAAGGGAAAGAGTTGCAAGAGTCGTTGATCGACTGCCGTCTGAGTCTAATCCTCCACAAATTTTGAAACAAGCTGCAGGTTTCACAACAACCATGTGGGTAGCTTTATCTTCGTCTTCATGGACAGATCTTGAACTTGGTGATTATGCAGAAAGATATTTGGTAGATCAATTTTCAAGTATAAAAAATGTTGGCAGAATCAGAGTTGGTGGCCTTAGAGAATTAAGTGTGAGAGTATGGATTGATCCAATCAAGCTAGCTGCAAACAATTTAACTATTCAAGAGGTTGAAAGAGCTTTAAGAAATGAAAATATAAGTTTACCAGCAGGAACTTTGGAGTCAAATAATATTGATCTAACAATCAATTTAGATAAATCTTATAATGATTTAGATACAATTAAAGAACTGCCAATCAAAAAAGTTGAAAATAATATAGTTAGATTAGATGATATTGCAAATATCGAATTTGGCCCAGTCTCAGAAAAAGCTTTGTTTAGAGCACAAAGTAAAAATGCACTAAATCTTAAAACTGTAGGAATAGGAATCTATGCACGTAGTGGTGCCTCGACTGTAGAATTATCAAAGGAAATTAAAAAAAAAATTAAAGAAGTAAAAAAAACTTTACCGGAAGGTCTTAATCTAGAAATTGCATTTAATAGAGCAACCTATATATCTTCAGCAATTAACGAGGTTTATAAAACATTAATTATTGCTTTTATTTTAGTTGTAATAATAATTTATTTATTTCTTGGAAACATTAAAGCTGTAATTGTTCCTGCTGTTGCATTGCCTGTAAGTTTAATTGCAACCTTTTTAGGAATTTATTTATTTGGATTATCAATAAATATTTTTGTTTTATTAAGCTTCATTCTTGCAATAGGTATAATAACTGATGACTCGGTAATTATGACAGATGCAATTTACCGAAGAATAGAAAATGGTGAATCTTCTCTTGTTGCTGCATATAAAGGTTCAAAACAAATTACTTTTGCAATTATTGCAACAACTTTAATACTTGTTGCTGTTTTTTTACCACTGATATTTATCGAAGGAATAGCTGGAACACTGTTTAGAGAAACTGCAATTGCTTTATCTTTTGCTATTGTTGTATCATCTTTTGTAGCTCTAACTTTATCCCCAATGCTTGGGAGTAAGTTTTTAGAAAAAAAACAGAAAACAAATTTTTTTGTAACTAAATTTAATAAATTTTTTAAATCCTTTTCTTTTTTTTATAATGACACACTAAAATTTTGGCTAGGAAAACAAAAAATTGTAATTAGTTTTCTGATCTTAATGATAGTTGGGTCAAGTTTATTATATAATTTTGCAAAGAAAGAATTATTACCAATCGAAGACAGAGGTGCATATCTGGTAATTGGTTTTACTGATGAAGGAAGCTCATTTCAATATACTCAGAAGAGAGCAGAAGATGTTGAGAAAAGACTGATACCTCTGCTACAAGCTGAGAACAGTCCATACAATAGATTTCTTATGATAGTTCCGGGTTTTGGAGGTGATAATAGTTTTATAATTATTTCTTTATTAAATCATTGGAAAGATAGAAAACAAAATTCTCAAATAATCATGAGACAAGCTATAGGGAAAATTGTTACTGTGCCTCAAACATTGGCATTTCCAATTTCTCCACAAACAATAAGAGTCTCAAATTATAATAAACCAATTCAAATGGTTATATATGGAAATACATATGATGAATTAGAAGAAATTCAATCAAAAATAATTGGAATGTTAAGAAGGAATGGAAATTTATCTAGAATAGAATCAGATTACACAAAAAATAAACCAGAGGTAAAATTAGTAATTAACAAAAATAAAGCAAAAGATTTAGGTATATCTACTCAATCTATTGGTCAAACTTTAGAAACTCTATATGGAGGTAAAACTGTAACTAAATTTAATAAACTTGGAAAAGAATATCCTATAATACTTCAACAATATTTAGAAGATAGACGTGATAAAGAAAGTCTAACTAAAATATTTGTTAGATCTGAAAATGATGGAAGTTTGATATCTTTATCAAATTTAGTTGATTTTAAAGAGGAAGGATCTGCAAATAAATTATCAAGGTATAATAGACAAAGAGCTATTACAATCTCAGCAAATATAAGTGAAGGATACACTTTAACTGAAGCAATAAAATATTTAGAGCAAACAATGGCCAGGGTTGCTCCGGATAAACAAATTACATGGAAAGGTAAATCTGAAGAATTAAAAGAAACCAGTAATGAATTATATATAATTTTTGCATTAGCGCTCTTAACAGCATATCTTGTAATGGCTGCAACATTTAATTCATTTGTTCATCCTTTTATAATAGTGCTTACTGTCCCGCTTGCAGTATTTGGGGGATTAGTTTTTATATTATTATTAAATAGTTCAATAAATATTTTTTCACAGATTGCTCTTGTAATCCTCATAGGAATATCTACAAAAAATAGTATTCTAATTGTGGACTACGCAAATCAACTTAGAACTTCAGGAAAAAATATAGAAGCAGCTGTTAAGGAAGCATGTGAATTAAGATTTAGACCTATTATAATGACCTCTATAAGTACAATGATTGCAATGATACCACTTGTTGTTGGAAATATTGGACCAGGCGCAGGTGAAGGATCGAGGCTTGCTGTAGGAGCAACTATTCTTGGTGGAATGATAATTTCAACATTTTTCACTCTGTATGTAACTCCAACAATGTATTTAACACTAGCAAAAAATACAAAAAGAATTGATGCAGTTGATATAGAGCTTAAAAAACAACTTCGTTAATAAATAATATATTTTTTTCTATTTAAAGATCTGCTGCATTTATCAAGTTGTTTCTTATATTTATTTGACTGATTTTGAACTTTCTTAGCTAATAAAATTACTTTTTGTTTTTTCTTATAATTTTTAAAATTTCCCCAACCCTCATGATAAGCAATATATTGTTTAAAAGCATCTTTCTTAGAAATTTTTAATATTTTTTCTGTTTTGTTTGTATACCATCCAATAAAATCAACACTATCTTTAAACCTAGCTCTTGTTGCTAAAGGGTTGTTGGTTTCACGTTGGTATTGTTTCCATGTTCCTTTTACTGCTTGAGAATATCCAAAAGAACTTGAGGGCCTTTTAAAAGGTATTACTTTAAATATTTTTTTTCTTTGCGGCTTGGCTAGCCAATCAAAATCTGACTCCATCTTAATAATTGCTAATTGAATATAAATTGGTGTTCCCCATTTTTGTTCTGTTTTTTTAGCATGTTTATACCAGAGATATCTTTCAGAAAATATTGAGCAACCATCTGCAGTATTTTTAGGAATTGAAGAACAAGCAGAAATTAAAAAAAATATAATTAAAAAAAATAGTTTATTATTTTGAATCACTACTTAATTTATATAAGAATTTAGTTCATAATTCTTCTCCATTTTTCTGGTTCCATGAAAGTTCCTTCCCATAGTCCTAATTTATTTTCCTTAGCGTATTGTTCCTGGGATATATATTTTTTAGAATATTTTTTATATGAGATAGCATACCCATTTTTTACAAGCCAAGCATTAATATCACTATTTTTAACATAGCAAGTTCCAATGTACCTTTTATACCTATCCTTATTCTTCTGACATATACATTTAACTTCTTTATCCTTTAGTTTTTTTACTAAAGCATTAGTTGATTTTTCTCCACATTTATAATTTTTTTGAAAGTTAAATATAAAAATACTAATATATTTTTTTTTACAAATTTGTTCTTTTTCAGGTGCATCAATGCCAAAAAGTCTAATTTTCTTTTTTTTAATTTTTATTGTATCACCATCAACCACTTTTGCTTTTCCTGAAATAGTTTTTTCACTGCAAATAGAAAGCGTTGGTAATAAAAGAAAAATTAATAAACTAAATAAACTCAGACTTAGCTTTTTCATTAAGCTCGTCCAT
>MDSW01182789.1_pt1 | contig 19260 bp, 11 predicted proteins | sample 811171 | NCBI WGS metagenome assembly MDSW01 (sample SAMN05326641, study PRJNA326480) | marine metagenome | isolation source: seawater | place: Atlantic Ocean: North West | collected 2012 | reverse complement strand
GACGAAGACGCGTCGAGACGCGCGCTGGTGAGGACGAGTGGGGCGCGAAGCCGTGGGACGACGCGCGCGATGGGGCGGACCCGCTGTCGAACGAGGTGCTGCTGTCGATCGTGCGCTCGGAGCTCGCGGATGAGGAGGTGAACCGGCTGGTGTGGAACGCGCTGGGCTATCGCTCGCGCGTGGAGCTGGACGCGGAGACGCTCACGGCGAACGAGGTGTGGACGCCGGATGAGGTGTTTCCGAATTGGGCGAAAAATTATCCCGAACCACCGGACGTGATCGGGGTGACGAGGAAGTACGATCCGAAGATTGACGCGCCGGTGAAGGCGGCGTGCGCGGCGTTGACGCGGTCGGTGCCGGAGGAACACAAGCAAGGGATTAAGACGACGCTCACGCCGTTGGGATGGAAAGGGTTTAAGATGGAAGGGTTGACGCCGAACATGACGCGTCGAGCGCAGGTGGCGAATTGGTTGTTGTTTTACAGGCGCGAGCTTCGAGGGGTGAGCATCGAAGAGTTGCGAGCGCGGCGCGACGCGCGCAAGGCAAAGGAAATCGCCGAGGGCAAGCAGGATCGCCCGACGGGGACGACGAAACAAGGGGTGGTTTAGATTTTTGATTTTATATTACGTATTAATACGTAAACTCACCGTATTCACTCTTCACCACGACTTCAGACTTGCCATCCTTGGCTTCGACTCTGCCGACGACGCGGGCGTCGATGTTAAAGCTCTGGCTAATATCGATAATCTTTTGCGCGTGTTCGGGGGAGCAGTAAAACTCGAGACGATGTCCGCAGTTGAACACTTTGTACATCTCGCTCCATTCGGTGTTGGAGCACTCCTGGATCAAGCGGAAGAGCGGGGGAATGGGGAACATGTTATCCTTGACGACGCGCAAGCCGTCGAGGAGAAAGTGTCCAACCTTGGACTGCGCGCCGCCGCTGCAGTGCACCATGCCGTGAATATCCCTCACGTCCATGGCATCGAGCACGGCTTTCACCACGGGGGCGTACGTTCGCGTCGGACTGAGCACCAACTTGCCAACCGTCACGCCGGTTTCCGGCTCGACGTCGGTGAGCTGATACTTGCCGCTGTACACCAACGATTCGGGTACGTTCGGATCGAACGTTTCCGGATATTTTTCCGCCAAATTCTTCGCAAACACGTCGTGTCGAGCAGACGTCAATCCATTGCTTCCCATTCCGCCGTTGTACTCGCTCTCGTACGTCGCTTGACCGAACGACGCCAAACCGACGACGACGTCTCCGGCGCGAATGTTGTCGTTACTCACCACCGCGTCTCTTCGCATGCGCGCCGTGACCGTGGTGTCCACCACCACCGTGCGCACTAAATCACCCAAATCCGCGGTTTCACCTCCCGTGGACTTCACCCCGACCCCACACTCGCGCAAAGTCTCCAAAACCTCCTCCGTCCCGTTGATGAGCGCGCTCAGCACCTCCCCCGGAATCAAAGCCTTATTCCTCCCGATCGTGCTCGAGACGAATATGTTATCCACGCACCCGACGCACAACAAATCATCCGTGTTCATCACGATCGAATCCTGCGCGATTCCTCGCCACACTCCCAAATCTCCCGTCTCTCTCCAGTACGCGTACGCCAGGCTCGTCTTCGTCCCCGCGCCGTCCGCGTGCATGCACGTGCAGTACGCCTCGTCCCCAGCGATGTCCTCCACGATCTTACAGAACGCCTTCGGGAACAATCCCTTGTCCACCTTCTTTATCGCCGCGTGCACGTCCTCCTTGGACGCGCTCACGCCGCGCATCGCGTACCGCTCGTCCGCCGCCGCGCTCGCCCTCGCGTTCGCCCTCGCGTTCGTTCGCGTCGTCGCGCGCGCGCGCCATCGCGACGGCATCGCGCGCGCCGTCGTCGTCGTCGTCGCCGTCGCCATCGCGCGCGTCGGTGTCGCGCGCCGCGCGTCGGTCGGCGCCGGCGACGCGCGAGGTCGATTTCGAAATCGAATTCGAAATCACACCCGCGCGCGGTGCCAATACACGACCGACCGCGACGTCGGACTGTTTACCCACACGACATCGACGCCTCGGAGGCGCGCGCGATCCGGTCGCCCCGCACACGCGCGCGCGCGACGACGCGACGCGACGCGATCGCGGCATGACGAGGCCGATCACGACGAGTGCGTGAAGAACGACGCGAGCGACGCGACGCGACGCGACGCGAGACGACGCGACGCGCGAGACGACGCGACGAGGGCGATCGCGACGGTCGTCGGAAAGATGTCCGGAAACCATCCGCGAGACGCGGCGACGACCGGAGACGCGACGACGGCGACGGGAGAGCGTTGGGACGGGCGCGAAAGATGGGAGAGCGCGCGACGGTGCGAATGGAGGCGCGCGAGGACGAAGGACTGACGACGCGCGCGGTTTCGGGGACGACGCAGTATGTTGCATCGGCGCGGGATACGTGGGCGGGCCGACGATGGCGATGATCGCGAAGAAGTGCCCGCAGATCTCGGTCACGGTGGTGGACATCTCGCAGCCGAGGATCGACGCGTGGAACTCGAGCGAGCTGCCGATTTATGAGCCCGGGTTGGATGAGATCGTGTTCGAGTGCAGAGGGAAGAACTTGTTCTTTTCGACGGATGTCGAAGGGGCTATTCGAGACTGCGAGATGATTTTCGTCTCCGTGAACACGCCGACGAAGAAGACTGGTTTAGGAAAAGGTAAGGCGGCGGATTTGACGTACTGGGAGTTGGCGGCGCGCACCATCGCGGCGTGCTCCGAGAGTGATAAGATCATCGTTGAGAAGTCTACGGTGCCCGTGCGAACGGCGGAGGCCATTGAAAAGGTGCTCCAGCGCAACTGCCCGCACGACGGCGTGCGATTCGACATCTTGTCCAACCCAGAATTCTTGGCCGAAGGTACGGCCATTGTAGACTTGGATGCGCCCGATCGCGTGTTGATCGGGGGTAAGATTGAAAACGCCAAAGGTCAAGCGGCGGTGGACGCGCTCGTAGGCGTGTACTCCAACTGGGTACCGAAAGAGAACATTCTGACCGCTAACTTGTGGTCTGCCGAGCTCTCAAAGCTCGCTGCGAACGCATTCTTGGCGCAGCGCATTTCTTCCATCAACGCCATGAGCGCGCTTTGTGAAGCGACCGGCGCGGATGTCCAGCAAGTTTCGCACGCCATCGGCACCGACACGCGTATCGGCTCCAAATTTTTGAACGCCTCGGTCGGTTTCGGTGGCTCGTGCTTCCAAAAGGATATCTTAAACTTGGCATACATTTGTGAGTGCCACGGCTTGCCGGAAGTGGCGGAGTACTGGCACAGCGTTGTCGGCATGAACGACTACCAAAAGAGCCGCTTCGTCAAGCGCATGATTTCCGCCATGTTCAACACGATCAGCGGCAAGAAGATTTCAATGCTCGGTTACGCTTTTAAGAAAGATACGGGTGATACTCGTGAGTCTCCGGCTATCGACGTCGGTCACGGCCTCATCGAAGACGGTGCGAAGCTCAATATTTATGACCCGAAGGTTGCTGCGGCGCAAATCGCGTTGGACATGGGCGAGGAAGCGATGAAATCCATCACGTGCTGCAAGACTCACACTGAGTCTTTGACTGGTGCGCACGCCGTGTGCATTATGACGGAATGGGACGAGTTCAAGACGTACGACTGGGAAGCGATCTATGGCGTCATGCAAAAGCCGGCCTTTGTGTTCGACGGCCGCCTCATCTTGGACCACCAGAAGTTGAAGGACATTGGTTTCATTGTGTATGCGCTTGGGAAGCCTTTAGATCCTTTCCTTTGCTCCGCCGAAGGCGCACCGTAAGTATGTACGTCGTGTGTCAGTAGTACGTCGCTAGTGATTGTAACGTTTCTACCTAAAATCTCTAAGAATAACAAAGATTGCTGTCCTATTTGCGACCTATTCCGCTTATCTCAGCGTCGACCGCCGCTACGTAATCTTGGATTTGAAACTTTCTCTTGCAACCGGCGTAATTCATATACCGCACTTTACCGAACACCGCGCGCTCTTTCCATCCTTGATCGTGCACACCGGCAATGCTCCACATACAACCAACGTAGCCGTTGGGATCGAGACCGTCTAACGCGTAAGCGTCGTTGAGTTGAATCGCCGTCTGCAGGGCCACCTCCGGCGACGGCGTCCACTCAAGAATCTTCTTCGCCCAGTACATTCTCATGAACCCATGCATTCGTCCGAGATGGTATAATTCTTTCTGAGCCGCGTTCCAAAGCTCGTCGTGCGTGTTGCCACGCTCGAGTGTTTTGTAATCGTACACGTACTCGCGAACGTCGCGGGCGTGCAAACTCAGTGAATCTTGCGCCCATTGACTCGCTCCTTGCAACGAGTCGTAATACGGATTGAAGAGACAATAGTTGTCTGATAATTCCCTTCGAACGATGAGCTCTTCCAAGTAGCTATCGATCGCCTCGTCGTCTACGATTCCCCGAAGTTGCGCAGCTTCCCACGCGGCGCGACGTGGCGACAGCTGGCCGTGATTCAAGTACGGCGAGAGGCGAGACACGGCGCGCGGCGACGTCGGCTTGTTTCGCTCCCCGTAGAGTGTCAATCGCTGTGGGAGGAACGAGTCGACATTCGGATCGAGCAGCGCGGCTAAGGCGGCACGTTCACCCGGTTTGATCCAGTCAACCTCTGGGACGTGCGCGCCCTTGACGCGCGCGGTGTCAATCAATGCGTCCCAATCCGTCTCACTTGGCGTCAACGCGTCCGGCGCGGCGATGAGATCATCTAACGCTTGCGGTGCGGTGAGAAAATCCCCGAGATTTCGATGAATCTTCGGCCGAATCGTTCTCGCCGCGTACTCTTGCTTATCGCTCGTCACCCACGCCGGCACGACGTTGTGCGCGTCCACTTCAATCACCGGAACCTCCACCACACGCGCCACCGCTTCCCTCGCCGCACGCCCCTCTCGCAACGGCGAAAAGTCACACACGACCGCACTCGCATTCAGCGTCTCGCACGTCTCCACGATTCCTCCCGCGACGTCGCTTCCCGTCGTCGTTCGCGTCGACACTCCTCGCGCTCGCAAATCCTCATCCAATTCCTTCAACCCCTTCAGCGCGAACACCGCCCTGCGCGCGCCTCCGATGCCGCTCCCGCTCAAATCTGTCCCCACGTGCATCGCCACGACGAGCGGGACGCGCCTTTCGTTCGCCAATTCCATCGCTCGTCCCAGCGCGTCGTTATTCGCGCACCGCCTGTCCCGGTCGCACCAGTACACCACCGGCCCCGCGCTCGCGCTCGCGCTCGCGCTCGCGCGCGCGCGCGCCGACGCATCCAACGCCGCCTTCGCCGCGTCGTTCATCCCTCGGCACCGTCGCGCGTCCACGCCATCGCGCGCACCGCGCGTCGTCGTCGCCGTCGCTGTCGTCGTCGTCGCACCGCGCGCGCCCGTCGTCGCGCCCGCGCGCCGTCGCGCGAGCGCGCGCGCGAGTCGCGCGCGCGCGCCGTGCGCGCGCACGGCGTCTCGAATCGCGAGAGACGCCATCGCGCGTCGTCTCGCGCGCGGCGCCGTCGCGCTGTGACGAAAGGTCGCGGAGCAGCGAAGGCGTCACATCGACGCGTCGTTCGCGCGCCAACGAATGGCGCCGCGCGATGGAAACCTGCGCGTGAGCGTGCCCGCGCACGTGCACGACGCGCGACCGCGAACGCGGCGGTACCGCGTCGCGAACGCGGTCGGATTGATTCATCTGCCGTTCTTCGTGCTCTACGCGATCTCGCTGAAAAAGTGCTACGAAACGTCTGGAAACCCGTACAGGGCGGCGCTGGCGCATCACATCGACGCTGGATACGATCCCGCGGTGTTCGATGCGGTCGGGGTGGAGAAGACGCGGGTTGGCGAAGGGCGAGTGCGAGACGAGTGGACGAGCGGGGACGGCGGGGACGACGCGAGCGGGGCGTGGGACGCGGGGGAGCCGGAAGCGAGCGAGGACGACGCTGGGGCCACGGTGGATGAAGAGGTCAAGTATGAAGTACCGCCGACGCTGCCCGCGCGATGGTTGCCGGACTTTCCCACGGTTTTGGCGTTCGCGTCCATCGCGACGGCGCACGCGTTGTTGCTCTTCGCGCAACATTGGAGCGTTCGTATTCGGTGCTTCGTGCAGTACAAACCCATCAACCGCGTGACCGAGGGGTCTTACTTTATCATCACTCCGCACGCGCATCAAGGGAAACCGGAAATCGTGCCGGTGTCGCGCTTACGAGTGTTTGACGCGGATGGTAGTTTACGAACAATGCTTTGGTGCGTGTTTCAGCGCCAGCGGTACGAGTACGTGGAGATTGAGTGGGACGAAGCTCGCGGCAAAGGTCAAGGCGAACTTCGCGAAATCGAGACGCCAAAAGATTTACCGCTTTCGCATTACGTCAAGTCGAGAGGTCTTTCCGGAGAAGAGGTGCACCACAGTCATGAACGATACGGCGACAACGCGCTCCAAGTCAACATTCCCACGTTTTGGAACCTGTACAAAGAGCAACTCACGGGTCCGGTGACTGTTTTCCAAATCTTTACCGTACTCCTTTGGCTCATGGATGAGTACTGGAAGTACGCCCTGTTCAGCGCGTTGAGCTTGTTGATCTTTGAAGGCACTACGGCGTTTTCGCGGCAGAGAAACATCGCCACTTTGCGGGGTATGGGTCAAAAAGCTGGGCGCATCCTTGTGCGACGTGGTGGTGTATGGGAAGATCACTCAACTGAAGAGCTGTACCCTGGCGATATCATTTCCATTAAGCGTAACGGAGGCGAAGAAGTCCCGGTTCCTTGCGACTGCGTGCTCCTTGCCGGATCAGCTGTCGTCAACGAAGCGAGCTTGACCGGCGAAAGTGTCCCGCAAATGAAAGAGCACATCAACCCGGAGGTGTCGAAGGATGAAAGACTTGATATGAATGGCTTGCACAAAGTACACATTCTCTACAGCGGCACGACGTTGATGCAACACACCTCAAAGACAGAAAGCGAATCGTCGGCGCTCCAAGTGACCACGCCGGATGGCGGATGCTTGTGCTACGTCCTTCAAACGGGTTTCGCGTCTACGCAAGGTAAATTGATGCGTATGATGGAATTTAGCAGTGAGCAAGTCACTGGAGACACAAAGGAAACGCTCGTTTTACTCTTCATTCTCCTCATCTTTGCTTTAGCGGCGAGTTACAACGTTTACGTCAAAGGCATTGCAGATGGGAAAAGGAGTCAGTATGAACTCATCCTGCGATGCATTATGATCGTCACAAGTGTTGTGCCTCCGGATCTTCCGATGCAAACAGCGATGGCGGTAAACACGGCTCTCATTGCTTTGGTGAAAGCTTCCGTTTACTGCACAGAGCCGTTCCGCGTTCCCGTCGCCGGTAAGGTGGACTGCTGCTTATTCGACAAGACTGGCACCATCACGAGCGACCGTCTCGTTGCCGAGGGAGTCCTGAGTGATTTGACCAAGGGCGCTCCGCTTAAACAACCCGTAGAAGCGGACAAGAACGTATCCATTGTCATCGGTGGTTGTCACGCACTGCTTGAAATCGACGGAAAAACGTTTGGCGACCCTCTCGAAAAGGCTGCTCTTTTGGGAATCAAATGGAAGTACGATCCCGCCACTCACTTAGGAACGCCAAAACTTGATGATAAGATTACTCGATCGTGGACTGGCGCTGAGAACACTTCTGTGAAGATTTTGGTGCGCAATCACTTTGCGTCAGCATTGCAGCGAATGAGCGTCATCGCAGACGTCTCGAGTAATTCAACCGTTAGTCGATGGTCTTTGGTGAAGGGTTCTCCAGAGATGATCAAATCACTGTTGAAGAACGTTCCGCAAGGTTATGATGCCGCGTACCGCGGCTTGGCCGAGCAAGGTATGAGAGTGATTGCTCTGGCGCACAAGGAATTGAGCGCCGAAGAGAGCGCTCGAGTTGGCTCCCAGTCCACACCTTTGACTCGGGATGAAGCGGAATCAGATCTCGTGTTTGATGGATTTTTTGCGTTCGCTTGCAAGGTCCGCGCTGACTCTGCTGAGATCATTCACGCACTACAGGCGAGTTCTAATAATGTGATGATGGCGACAGGCGACGCAACGCTCACGGCGTTACACGTCGGTAACGAAGTTGGGATCGCTCGAGGTGGTCTCGATGGAGCGTTGATATTAGCACGTGACCAGTTGGATAAATTGGAGTGGCAGAGCGCTCGAGTTGATGAGCACATGAAGCCTATGAAAGTTTTCCCATACGAAGAAACATCCATTCGCGAACTTGCGAAAGAGTACAGTTTGTGCGTCACCGGTAAAAGCCTGAACGTCGCTCTCACGGCTTCCGGTACACTTTGGGATAACCTGGATCAAATTAGCATTTACGCTCGTATGTCTCCTGACGACAAGGAGAGAGTTCTAAAACGTTTGAAGACGCAAGGAAAACATACCCTGATGTGCGGCGATGGCGCAAACGATGTCGGCGCACTCAAGCAAGCGCACGTCGGCGTCGCCTTGTTGAGCGGATTTGGTAGTGCAAACACGAAGAAGCAGGAAGGTGCCGCTACAATTGCCACAAAGACGGAAACTTTCGCCGAAAAGATGGCCCGCGTCAAGGAGCAAGCCGAAAAGATAAAGGCGGACAAGGAAAAGGAAAAGCTCGCGCAGGCGGCAGACCGTGCAGAATTACAAGTACTTCAAACTCAATGGTACGAAGAGGAGTTGAAGGTTCGCTTAGAAGCTGGAGAAAAGTGGGCTCAATTGAACGCCATGAAAGTGGCGACGCAACGACTAGTACAAGAGGCAAAGCGTAGACAAGCTGCCAGATCAAAGGTCGCTGGGACTGGGCAGTCGCTGCAGCAAGTGTTTGCAGAGTTGGAAGAGACGGACGGGGAAGTGCCGAAAGTTAAGCTTGGTGACGCCTCCATGGCTGCACCTTTCACGAGCAGAGCCCCGAGCATTAAAGCCACGGCTGATATCATCCGTCAAGGTCGATGCACGCTCGTCTCTGCCATTCAAATGCAGCAAGTGTTGATGTTGAGTTGCCTGATTTCCGCGTACTCTCTATCCGTGTTGTACTTGGACGGTGTTCGCAACAGCGAAAGTCAAATGATGGCGGCTGGAACCGCGCTCACGGTAGCCGGGCTTGCGTTTTCGTACGCAACACCGGTCCACACGTTGAGCGAGGTTCGTCCTCTCCGCTCGATTTTCCACCCGGCAAACTTTTTGTCCCTCTTTGGCCAACTCGTCATCCACCTCGCCGCCATGGTTTACGCTGTACATCTTGTTAAGTCCGTGACTGGGGAAGAGCTTGCTTTCCCTACTGCTGAAAAGGTGGCTGTGGTGAGTCAGGAGGTTAAAAAAGCAGCGAACGAAACGCAGCGAAGCTTCTGGGAACAGGGACCGCCTTTTGAACCGTGCTTGCTGAACACCGTCGTGTTCCTCGTTGACACCGTGCAGCGAGTATGTGTCATGCTCGTCAACTACAAAGGACGTCCGTTCATGCTCGGTGCGATGGAGAACAAATCTCTCATGGGATCGATGGCGTCTATGGTCATCGGCGCCTTCGTGTGCGCGTTCGAAGTCATCCCATGGTTGAACAAGAAGCTCCAACTCGTATCGATGCCGGACGACGCTTTTAGATACAAGGTGCTCGGTATTCTCGCGGGATCCGTCATCGGTACCGTGGGTTGGGATCAACTCATGCTGTTCATTTTCGCTAGGGACATTTTGTTCGCGTCTTATCGCGACACCATCACCGCCATGCCGACGATGCAAGACGCGCTTCCTTTCATACGCCGAGCCATCATATGGTCCATCATCGCCATCTGGTACGTTTGGAGTGAAGGTAGCGTGTTCATCATGGTTGGCGCGATTCAGGCGTATCGACGAGGATACATTTAGATATATGCTACGTTTAATATAACAACTTCCTTCCCGAGTCGCGTTGCGCGTTACGCCGCCGCCGTTTTTTTTCTTCGCTTTTTCGACGAACTCTTCCGCTTCTTCGTCGACTTCATCTCGCTCGAAAGTTTCTTCAACGGTTTCCTCCCCAGCGGCGCCCCACCGAGAAGAGTTCCCACGGACACTCTCCCGCTCATCACCGCCGCGCCCAGGCAACAGACGCCGGCGAGGAACAGCTTTACCAGATTATTCGACAGCGCCCCTCCCCCTCGTCTCTGCGGCATGTTCCCTCCTCGTTTCCACGCCTCCGGCATCGGGCGATCGCCAAACGGTCGTTTCGTTCGCGTTTCGATGAGCTGTGCCGCGATCTCGGGTCGCATCACGTCGACTTCGGCGTCGAGATAATCCAAATCATCAACCAAAATCGCGCGCATGGCGTTCGTGATCATGAACTGCACCTTGGCGGACGACATCGCGCGCGTCGGCGTGTGGTGTTCGTCGATGTGTTACGCGTCGTCGTTCGTGAACGTGATGGTGCTCGGGGCGATGAGACGGCGATGTTGAGCGCGCGTCAATGAAACGAACGCGAAATGCGGAATGCGAAATGCGAAATGCAGCGCGCCGGCGCGGTTGGCGCGGCTGGCGGCTGGCGGTGGGCGAATAATTAATGTAATGTACAGTACATGATGAATACAAACAACAATGAGCGAGGCGACGTGCAGGAATGGTAATGAACGATCATCTCGTGCGTCACTTTTTCTTCGCCGATGGCTTCTTCGCGAGACCGCTCGGACGCGCGGACGACGGCGCGTGCGTCGAGACGCTCGAGCCGCGACGCTTGGCGGTTGATTTCGTCGACGTCGGAGCGCTCGAGGGTAAGCCTGCGGGACGCGCGCGTCTCGTGCGAGGAGACTTTGTCGGAGAAGCGTCATTTTCGACGTCAGACGTCGCTTTTGAGTTCGGAGGCGGCTGCGAACCATCAGAAACTTTGAAGAGATTTTCCAACGCTTCGTAGTTGATTTTCGAGCTGCCCTTCTTTTTAGCTAAGACTTGACGCGCAGCTTCCGCGGGAGTCTCCGCGGGCAGCGTGTCGGGGGCTTTTCTATGCTTCTTTTTCGTCGGCGCGCTCGTGCGGCTGGCGGCTTGCTCTTTCAAGGCTTGGAATTCCAAGTACTCCTTGTTCATCTCAGACCAAACCAAACGACGAAGGTTGACTTCGTTTTCGTTGTGAATGTACGAATCGATTTCATCGTCGTCAACGTCCGAGAGCGTATCGATGACTTCGTTATCCTCCTTGGCGACGAGACCGTCGCTTTCAACGACCGCAAGCGCGGCCTTCGATGACGTTTGCGATGGATCGAACGGCGTCGTTTGGAAAGCCTCGACGTCGTGCGGCGAATGCTTTGCCAACTGCGCCAGAGCTGAATCGTCGAAACACTTCGCGGCTATTAAAAAGTGTAAGACCAGCGCGTCCACTTGCGCGATGCGTTCACCTTCGTTGTTCACAAAGGTTTCGTAGTTTGGATGGAGCTCACACATATGCATCTTCGACAGTCGCGCCTTGGAGAGATCGCTCGTAAACGGTAAGCAAACGAGTTCGGCCCATCGAGATCCGACGAGCAGGCGCAGGGCGTCCTCGGCGCGTCTCAAGAAATCAGCGTCGACCGGCTCGCGGCGACTAGTTTGAACGTGATGTTGCTGTTGCTGCTTTTGCCCCTTTTTCGTCATATTCCTCGCCGAAGTCGCGCGTTTCGACGAGCAAGGTAAGGCCAAGGGCTGAACTGAATTCAACGGCGTAGGCGACGCGAGCAGCGCGCTCAAGTCTTGCTCGAGCGCCGAGTTAAATTCTTGCGTCAACGCGTCTTCGTCTCCCAATTCGCCCGACGACAGCGCGGGCAACAAAAGCTTTTGTTTTGCATCGATTTTCCGCTTCGCTTCTGCGCGCATGAACGCGGGCGGATCGGCGCCTCCCACCGAACCCCCCGAAATTCTAACGTAATCCACGTAACACGCGCGACACATTCCGTGCGCAAAGTGCGGAATGTTTTCGTTATCTTTGTGCACACAGCTCAGCACCGACATTGGGCTCGACGCTAGCGATTTCGTGTTTTTATTCGCTTCTTCTTCAGCCTCAAACGTGCGAGCTTGCGTGTCAAACTCCTCGATCGACAGCGCCGCGCTCGGCGTGTTTTCGAATTCGCTCAGACGCTTCTTCAGCGTCGATTCGCCGACGTGCACCACAGCCACGACATCGCGCTTGCTCGGACTGAATCCATGAATTTGAGCGGCGACCCACAACGCGGCACCACAAATTCCATTCGGACGACGACCAGTCTGCATCCAATCCCGCTTCATGGACGCCACGAGCCGCAGCGCCGTGTTCGCCACGGTGTGCATCCGTCGTCCCAAGTTCAACTTGTCCGCGAATCGATGAATGAACAGACTCGGATCGATCGGCTTTTGCATGAGCGGATGCTGCTCCAGTCGCAACAATCGACACAACTGTAAGAACACCCCCCCCAAAACGTACACGTTCGTCTGTAAAATATCCGCGAAATCAATCAACATGTACGGTCTCGATTCCTGTCGACAGATGATGTACATGCACGCCCCCGCCACTTGCGAAATCCTTCGCCCTCGCGTAAAATTTCTCTGCACCGCGAGCTTATACAGCCGATGCGCCGCGTCCACGACGTCCTCCCTCGGTCGTATCCCCAACCGATCCGCCAACTGTTTAATCTCCAGCTTCCCTCGATACAGCGTGCGCTCGTGCGAGTCCAACTGCACGCCGTACAGTCTTCCGCCTCGCGTCGCCCGTATCACCCCGTGCGCCACCCCGCTCTCCGGCACGTAGTGTCCATCCGGCACGGACGCTCCCTGCGCGTTCTTCACGAACGTCGCGTCCGCGCTGAACGCCGCGCGCTCGTCTAAAATCTTCCCGCACGTCGTGCAGCACGTGAACCCGTTCGCCTCGTTCGTCTCCGCCGCGACCCGTTTCCCGCACGTCTCGCACCACCGGTGCACCATCGCGCGCCGCACCGCGCACCTCGCGCACCTCGCGCACCTCGCGCACCGCGCGCACCTCGCGTCCCGCGCGCACCGCGCCGTCCTCTCCCGTCGTCGCGCGTCGCGAGCCCAATCCTCGTCGCCCAATCGTCCCGCGCCGACTCGACGAAAAACACCCTCGTGTGGCGATCCCGGACGAAAAACACCCTCGTATGGCGATCCCGGACGAAAAACACCCTCGTATGGCGACGTCCAGCGCGGTCGCCGGCCGACGGGCCGCGTCAGCGCGCGCGACGCGGACGCGGACGCGCGCGACGCGCGGCAGTCGGCGGCGCGCGTCGGCCGGGCGATCGCGACGCGCGCGCTGACGCGGACCGTCGGCCGCGACGCGAGGCGCGACGCGAGGCGACCGACGAAGGACCGACGGGGCGACGGACGCGGTGGTTGACGGACGGACGGACGGACGGACGGACGGACGCGCGACGACGCGCGACGACGGGACGACGGGACGACGGGACGAGGCGACGAGGCGAACGTCGATGGACGACGGCGCGAGAAGCGCGCGCGCCAGAGCGCGGACGAAGACGGCGCGGGACGAGGACGAAGACGGCGCGGGACGAGGCGCGGAGGCGGCGCGCGACGACGGGGCGGCGACGACGACGCGAACGACGCGGATGGACGAGGACGGCGCGGGAGGATTCGCGCGACGGAGTCGAAATATATTCGCCGACGCGCAGCGACGGCAGTGGTGCAGAGAGCGGCAGATCGGGGAGCGACGGGGAGGCGCGGCGAGCGCGAAGACGGGGGCGACGGCGCTGCGGTGCTCGAATAAGCGCTTCGTGGAGGAATTGAGGCTGAGGGAGACGCTGGAGAAGCACGGTGGGTGCGTGAATTGCGTGAGTTGGAACGATGATGCGTCGCTGTTGATCTCTGGGAGCGATGATATGACGGTGTGCGTGTGGGGGTGCGGGGCGAAGATGCCGCTGAAGGGGTCGGCGTTCACGGGGCACACGCACAACGTCTTCGCGAGCGAATTCGTGCCGCAATCGAACAGCGCGTACTGCGTCACGACGTCCGCGGATGGAGACGTGCGGTTGGTGGATTTAGAGCGTGGGTTTCGAGGGCCCGCGCCCGCGCATTACGGTTATCGCCTGCGCGGGGCGAATCAACCGAATTCCGAGTGCAGTCGCTCGCTCTGGCACGGTCGAGGCGCGGGGATGGGGTTCGGCATGACGTTCGTGCCGAACGAACCGAATACGTTTTTGTCGTGCCATCAAGACGGTCGCGTTCGTTTGTTCGACTTGAGGCAAAGTCACGGTGGTTTCGAAGGAAACTCACACGAAATCGTCGTCGATTTGAGCGCGTGCGGGCCGACGTCGGAAATCGTGTTCGACCCGACGGCGCCTACGACGTTCGCCGCGTGCTCGGACGATCCTCACGTGCGCGTGTTTGATCTCAGACACGTCAAGAGTAACCGGCGAGAAGCGGCGCGCGAATGTCCAGCGGCACCGAGTCCGAGCACGTCGCCCACGGGTCAACCGATGTTTCTGAGATCGCCTCGGCCTTCGATGAATCACGACATTCCGTGCGTCATGATGCTCAGTCCGCTCGAGCTCGGTCGAGGCGTGCGAAGCCCGAGCTTTGAGGGTATATCTGGCCTGGCTTACTCGTCCAAGGGCGAACTCGCGATTAACTGCAAAGGCGACGACGTGTACCTGTTGGACACTCGCCGAGCGGCGGCGAATATCAATTCTGAGGAACGTATTTTTAAGTCGTTCTCCGTGCCGTGGGAAATGCCGATCGCGCATCAGGCGGCGAAGAGGTACGTCGGACGCAGAAATGTGAAAACCTTCTTAAAGGGTGTCGCTTTTATGTGCGACGATGAGTACGTCACGACGGGTGGTGACGATGGCAACGTATACGTCTGGCACAAAGATACGTGCGAGCTCGTGTGCAAAATGCAAGCAGACAGTCAGGTGGTGAACACCGTTTTGCCGCACCCGCACTTGCCGACCATCGTGTGCTGCGGTATAGACAATCACGTGCGCGTCTTCGAAGCTGGTGATGGTGGAGTGCATCTCGGCACCCCTCCCATGCGCGATGAACACGACGCTTGGGGATTTGACGAAGAAGATGACGAGGAAGAAGAAGATACGGATGAAGACGATGAAGACGAAGCGAGCACCGATAGCGACGACGACCACCGCGGCGAAAATCTCGCGAGATGGTCTCGAGCGCTCGTCGATGCTGCGAACACGCCAGAAGAGGATGACGACGATGATGCCGACTTTGAACCTGATTCGATGCGCGAAAACTAAACGAATGTTCTAGCATACTGTACTGTACAACGATGGAGCTCGGAAAAACGACGCTGGCGACGACGAAGGATGACAGCCGCGGTCTGGGATGATTGCGAGATGACGACGACGACGACGACGACGACGGTGCTACCGAGCGAAAGAATATCCAATTTTTTAATTTCAGCAATTAAACTGATGACGATGAAATAGACGCGTGCCGTGGGGTTTTTACGACAAGTGGATGAAAAAGTCATGGAGCGTCCGAACTCTGATGATTCTTGTTACAAAAAGATTACATGGTGAGAGTCTGTTTAATGATTTTGAACGTCTTAGATGCGTAGATATCTTCTTTCCACGCGTTATTGTAGGCGGGATCGTAATAACCATGCGGCTCAAACGCCTCAGATGGCTCGATGAGTTCCCAGCCTCTTCTGGAGAGCGCTTTCAAGGCGGCTTTTTGCAGACAGAACTTACCTTCGTACGGCGCCGTAGAGGTTGCGGAAGAGCTCGGATACGTCAAGTTGGATGGAATCGGTCCACCGTACCATGAAGGAGCGTCTGTTGCGCACCAAAATCGATCGTTATAGTTATAGCGATCCGGAACCGCCCAGTCAATCAAGAACTCACACTGACCTCGAGGACCACCTCTGGCGACTTGCGTGTTCCACTGAGACGACTCCTCTTCGCATGTAATCTCACCGTAACAGATGTTTATCGCAGTATTCGACGAGCGTCTGATTCGACGAGAACCCTCAGGCTGCTTTCGGCAGTAGTCGGGCCAGCCATTGTACTGCCAACTGTCGTCAGGTGTGGGTTGTAGCCAGCCATGACCAGCCGGGCAGTCCACGTCGGTCGCTCCTTGCTTCACGTACTTCGGCTGCATGTCCCCGTTACTGTCTTTTTCATACTTAAGTTTCTTCATGTAGCATTTGGTGCCAGCTTTGGTACAAATCTTTCGTTTCGGGTCTTGAAGGATGGAGGACTTGCACGCCTTGTATTCCCTATCGGTGACGCCCAAACCCCTGACGTCCGTTTCGAACGCCATGGGTGTCTCGTAGCGAATGGTGACGAGGTCGTATTCGCTCATTAAGTGGCCGCGCGCGCGATGTCTACCGCCCTCGCCCGGCGCGCCCGGTCGCGGCGGCGGTGCGTGGAAGGCGACCCCCGCGAGAGCTCCGACGACACACGCCGCGATCGCGATCGCGAAGCTTCGCCACGCGGGCGACGCGGCGTGGGTGCCGACGGGAGCGCCCTCAGAAGAGTTCGTCGGTCGCAGTTGTTCGTCGTCCTCGGACGCGTGCTTCATCATCGCGCCGCGCGCGCCTCGAAGTGGCGCGCGGCGCGGCGTCCCCGCGCGGCGCCGGGCCGGAGACCGGAGACCGGAGACCGGAGACCGGTCGGTCGAACGAAACAAAAAATCAAAAAAAAACGTTTGCGAACGTCGCGAACGTCGCGCGAAGACGTCACCACTGCCCGTCGCGCGAGGCGTGATGAGTCGCGGGCGGGTGAAGTCCTCGCTAGACGACCCGGACGTGCTCTGTTGTGATGCCGACAGAGCGCACGAGCTCGGCGAGCACGACCGTGCGGTTCGGTTGTACCATCGCGCCCTTCGGACGCTGAAACCTCCGCACGCTGCACCACCTTCCACGCGAGTATCGAGGGTGTACGAGCGTGTGGCGTCGTGCGAACGCGCGATGGGACGTACCAAGGACGCGATCGATGCGCTCGAGCGATCCGTGCGCTGGGATGATGGCTATGCGGATGCGTGGATGGCGTTGGGAGAGGTGTGCCTGGATACGAGGCGGATCGAACGAGCGGTGGAGGCGTTCGAGGCATTTTGCGAGCGGTGCCACAAGAATGAACTGGAGCGAGGACGTACAATGTTGCGTTTGACGCGGTCGATCGCCTCGGGTGAGGGGACGGGACGAGATGGAGAGGGACAGCCACATCGACAGGAAGAAGTACCAGAGGAGCGCAACGAAGTGCGGCGAGATGAACCAGGCAACGATGGCGTTGATTTCTACACCATACTTGATGACGCGCGCCGTGCTCTGTTTGGATCAATTTTGCGCACTTCACGGTTCGTTACTGCTAACATGCTATCGGATCTACGGCGGGTAGGTCGTTTGCATGAGTTACCAAGAAGCATCGAGCGAGACTCAAAGATTATGCTCGGTTGTGCATTGTTTGCCATCGCGTTCACTCAGTCCACATGCGCTCGCACTAGCTCACGTCGTGGGAGTTCCAGTGTGTGCGAGAGTTTATGTCAAGAATTTCACATCCCTTACGTATTTCGTACGGAGATGTGCGAGATGTGGGATCACGGATACTGGTTTCCTGTGGTTATTGTGGCTACCAATCTCTTCACGTACAAGCCCATGAGAAATTCCGATTGGAGCGTCGGACCTCGTCCCGGAGTGAGTCGACATCGTTTAATTCTTTACCAATTTGCGCACGCCAGTGAATCGCATCTAATTGGGAACATGCTGACCTTGTTGGCCATCTCCGTGGAAGCTTCACAGGCTCTTGGGTGCGATCAAATACTATTTGCACTTTTGTATTTGTGCAGCGGCTGGTGCGGCGGTTTATGCGCGGCTATCATGGGTGTTACGAATTCTAGACACGTTGGTGCGTCCGGTTCGATATCAGGCGCGATTTTGGCGCTCAGCGTGCTCCGTCCCCATCAGGCGGTGCATATACTTGGGGATGTAAAGGCCGCGCAGCCATGGCTCTTGCTCCTCGGCACGTTGGCAGCAGATCTATTGTCTAACCGGTCGGTCTCGTGGGAAGCCCATCTTGGAGGTGGGCTTGCTGGAGCGATTTTTGCTCGAATTTATCGGCTCAGTCGTTCCTCGTGACTTTCTCCACAAAATTTGCGACGCGTGCCTGCGTTCTGGCACGTAGCAGCTCTCCTTTGCCTCCAGTCGTGAGACGATAGAAATCACTCAGTTGCAACCCGATGCAGCATTGTTTCTCGTTGTTGGCGCTCGCTTAATATAAGTTTGTCATACATCGTGATATTGAAATCATCATGATTGATCTTTGTTGTAAGTATGAAATCTACCACTGTACAAGGCTTGTGCTGTTGTGCAGTTGTGTAAAAACCGATGCCTAGAATTTAAACGCACGCCCGAGATCTTCACTGACGCCGCGTTACTACGGCTCGCGCGGCGTCGCGTCCACGCGTGAGACACGGCGCACAAGAAAAGGTGACGCTAACGCACTTTACGTCGACCGCGATGAATCTTGATAACAGCGAGCGATGTGCGGCGGAGAACGAAGGCGAACCCAGCACCGCCGTGGAATCCGTCGAAGAGGAGCGTAGCGCGTCGCTGACGATGCGGAAATGCACGTATGCGGATTCATATAGATGTATAGATTGCTTCAAACTGACGCGACCTTGCACTGGTGCTGCCCGACGAGGTTGCTTGGAATGTCTACGGCACTTACACGAGCGAACGGGTGCAGAATGGGACGCCCATACGAGTCGAGCAGCGGCGCGTGAAGGTCATTTGGAGTGTTTAAAATATATGTATGAGAATAAGTGTCCATGGGATGCAGGGGCATGCAGCGATGCCGCCCGCCAAGGCCATTTGGAATGTCTCAAGTACCTACATGAGAATGGGTGTCCTTGGGACAAGTGGGCATATCGCCCAGTAGCTCAGGGCGGCCATGTAGAGTGTCTCCAATACTTGCGTGAGAACGGGTGTCCGAGTGGCGAATCGATGGTTGATTCCACCACGAGTCCGCGCATAGAAAAGTACAAGGTTGGGTGCATTGCTCGGGTCACACGTGAAGATAACGAGCAGGTCCTCAAAGATATTTCGAACGTGAATCAACCACAACCGCAATGCATGAAAGACCTCTGCGCCGAGTATAACTGTGAAGAGGTTCAGGTGAAAGCCGATGGAAACTGTCAGTTCAGGGCACTGAGTTTGGGACTTTACGGGAGCGAAGATCGCCACGCCGAGGTTCGAGCGAACATCGTACAACACTTGCGAGAGAATCCGGAAACATATGCTGGGTTCGTGGAAGGGGCTGAAGTCTTTGCAAATTACGTGAATAGAATATCGCGAGATCGGG
>MDSW01162591.1_pt1 | contig 19262 bp, 46 predicted proteins | sample 811171 | NCBI WGS metagenome assembly MDSW01 (sample SAMN05326641, study PRJNA326480) | marine metagenome | isolation source: seawater | place: Atlantic Ocean: North West | collected 2012 | reverse complement strand
TACAGTTTAGAGGTGAGTAACTTTATTTTTATCTAATTCGTTTTATTGCATTACATTTTCAATTGAATCTTTTCTCTCTTCTAATAGTTGAATCATATTACTATCTAACATATCGATCATAAGATTGGCACCCAGGATAGTAAACAATGCAAGAAAGAAGATTCTCATTTAGTACCACCAAACATTTGATCAAAGAGTGATTCTCTGTGATTACCATCAACCAGTGTCATTCTTTGTGACTCTCGAAGATTAGCAAGAAAGTAAATCTGTGATTGAATATCATCAACTTCGTTCTGAAGTTTTTGCTTTCGGTAGTTCAACTCCATGATAGACTTGTTGATTTCGATTGTGTTCATAGTCTTACGAATTGTGAGAGAATTGAGTTGTTCTTTATTGTTCATATCTTATTTTGTTGCAGCAAACAGGTGAAAGATTTTGCTTTGAATGTTATTGGCAATCTCAGATTCAGTATCGCCATAATCAGAAAAATCACTCATTGCACTGCTGATTGCTTCCCATTCGGCATCAGTAAAGAATTCGGAGATGGTGTCAAGATTAGAAATTGTTTTGTTCATTTTGAGTTTGTTTTGTTTGGTCTCTATACTATGGATACAGTTTAGAGGTGAGTAACTTTATTCTTATCTAATTTACATGCCATTGAAATACTCGTGTAACTCAGCAAAGTATTGCTCTTCAGTCTCGAATGAACGGCCATGGATAACACATGGAAATGTATGCTTTTGAAACATAGCACCAGCAACTTCGATGTCTTGTTTGTCATAACCCATTTCGAGCAGGGTGTCAGTGTATGGGTTATTTGAAGGTGTTCTCATACTACAGGGACACTTTAGAGGTGAGTAACTTTATTCTTTAAAATACGTTGGTCCATCGTTCATGTTGAATCGCAGTAATACGGCCCTCTGCTAACATTTTGTCGCATACATCACAAAAGATGAAGAATTTCTCATTTCTATTCAATGTATGACTTTGTGATGTAGTCTTGATTACGTTGAGAAGATTAGTCTTGAGCATGATGTTAGTTAGTGACGTAGGTTTGTGCAATAGCATCAGACTTGAATCGTCTGCATAGTTTAAACAGCAGTTTTAAATCATCCTTAATCACATATCGAAACGAGTCTGATTCGATGATAAACTTATCATCCTCCAACCATACTTGTGGGAGTTGTTTTTTGTAGATAGGGAAATCAGTTGGCATGATGTTGATGAATGTTAGTTGGCAGATGTTAATGTAATTCGGTTAATCTCATCTTCAATACATTCTGCAATCTGTTCAAAAATATAATCACCTTCATGAACTTCGGTTAATACTTTTCCAGTAATCTCTTCGGAATAATATACTTCGTCACCATCATCATTCATCGTCAATACATCATTAGCAGAGAAAATCCAATATGCTACAGGTGCATTTTCTCCCTGTTCTTTGATCATACTATTAACACGGTCTTGAAGTTGCTTGAGAGTGTAGTTCATAATTTGTTCCTAATTTGGGTGAGATTGGGAGTTAGTTAGTAAATGTAATCTCATATTCATTTTCCTCTGTAATTAACCTGATACCATTATCACCAAAAGATGAGTAATCTAATAATGGTGCAATAACATCAGTCTCTAGATTATGAAGATAAACATACTCTTCATCACCATATGTGATACAGATACTATTCAATGAATCACAGATTTCAACAGTTTTGATGAACATAATAAAAAAAGAAAAGTGTGTGGATTAATGTAAAAGATTAAGCAGTTGCTGATTCATAGATTTCATAAAACATATCCCATGCTTTAGTATCATGAACAAAAGAATTAATTCCTATCTGATCAGAAACCCAATCATATGCAAAATCAATATCTGCACCTGTTTCTAATACAAAGGATTGTAACCCTTGTAATGTGTCAATGAATTTTGGATCTGTGTGAATCATATTGTTGTTTGATGTAGTGCTCATACTATAGGGGACATTTGGAGGTTACTAACTTTAATCATATTAATCTTTATCACTTATGTTCCATCTAGTGATAGGTACTAACTTAATCTCACCAGAACGTAATTTGTTCCTATATTCTTCTTCCTTCTGCAATTGTAAAATATAATTCTTTAATGCTGCTTGAATAATTGGATCATTCTTTGCAGTTTCATTTTGTAAAAAGCAATCCTTTTTAATCATGGTTTTGTGGTGTAAAATGTTGTTTTGTGTGGTGTGGTGTGTAAAGATTTCTCTCCAACAATGGGTCTTATATGTAACATAGTAACCACCACAATCATTTAGTTACAATGCCCATCTATCACAATTGTGAATAAACTACCTTGATATTATTAGAGATAATAGGTTGATCACAATTTTCATCAATACTATATGTTGCAACCTTACTAATCAATCTTTTATCAATAGAACCTGAATTATCAATTACTGTTGTATTAACAAATTCTGCACCTTTATACTCTAGTTGATTCTCAATCCATTCAAATAGTTCTGACTTACTATCAAATAGTTTTACAGTAGAAAGATCATTGTCTGCTGTTGCAACATATGCACCACTGAAATCAGGGTTCATAGAAGAGAAAGAATAGAAAGGCATCAGAGTTTGTGTGGTTACACTATAGAGGACATTTAGAGGTTACTAACTTTAATAGTGAGTAGAATAGGATGCTATATGACCAGGAACACCACTTAATGCAAGTCCTGTGTTCTGATAATCCGCATAATCATCAGCAGCATCTTCACTATCAAAAGGTCCAATAAATTGTGGTTCATCATATTCAGCAGAATAGAATCTTACATAGTATTTTTTTGAGTTGATGGAAAACATTTGATTGATTGAGTGCTTACACTATAGAGGACATTTAGAGGTTACTAACTTTAATTAAAATATATTTGCTTAGACATGATGATAATTAACCTCCAAACATTTCCTCAAAAAGAGGAGTTTCACGATTCTCTCTATCATACATCTCATTGACTAACCAAATGTTTTGTTTAATCCATGCAATCTCTTGTTCTTTTTTTGTCAACATTTGACGAAGTTCATAGAGTTGTTGATTTCTTTCTGTGATTGTCATAATAGTTCAGTGGTTACACTACAGAGGACATTTGAAGGTTACTAACTTTAATTACCCATGATTATCCATAAACTCATCAAGAGTATAATACTCACCAGTTGATGTTTCCTCAATCAATTCTTTCACAGTAAGTTTCTCTAGATCCTTACGATATTCTTCAGGTGTTTGATCTTCAGGGTCATAATCATCATGACAAAGATAATCCCATTCATGCACTAATGCGTCAATTAGTTGTTCTTTAGTGTAGTCCATAATTGTAATAAATTGATTTTCTCATATCCTGATGGAGATGGATGACCTATCACACCTAAACTGTCCCAATATGGAAAAATCAGTTTATGATACCCCCAAACCCCTTGCTATCACTGGAATGAACCAGTGGTAAAATTTGCATAAGCAAAGCAAGGACGATCCACCAGTTTCACTGTTCCATAATCAGTAGAATGGAATATGAAACCCTCACCATCAATTTCTACATCATCAAAGATGAATGCTAGAGGAGCATCATTGACAATAAAACTATCAATCAGATCTTCCTTGATTTCAATCACCAACTGATACAGATTAGCAAGTTGTGGAGAACCAAGAATATCTGTAAGAATAGAATCAGTCAAATCCCTACCTGACTTGATTACTGCATTTATCTCTTTCTTAGCAGTTTCTGCCTCTTTCTTACTTAAGAAGGCAATTGTGTCTGCATTGATGTTAGGTGCCTCTGTAGGGGCATATAACCTATCTACAGAAGGTTGCACCCACTTAATAGCAGCAGAGTCCTCAAATGTGTCCTGCAAAGGTTCACAAACAGAATCATACAATTCATTGTGAACATAAACTTGTGTATGTGGAGCAATCACAAGTAGTGACTCAATATTCTCTGGGAAGAGATATGAAATAGTGTTAGGTTTGAGAATGTTAGTTCCACCAAACCCAAGAAAGTCACCCCAGTAGATGTTATCAGTCCTAGGCAGATGAGACAGACAAAGTGATAGTCTGTTTGCTAAGTCTGGTTGATGACCAAAGTGAATATCAATGTCCTCTTGTGTGTAACAAAGACGAATCTTCTTCTTGTTAAATGCTGCTTTGGTGCAGACAAAAAACTCACCATTAGCAGGATTAGTGCCCCAAACTAATGAAATTCCATCCATTTTCATGGAGATTTCTGCTACATCATACAGGATATTAAAGACACTAAGGTCACCTGTAAGGATAAGATCTTCAGGGTGTTCAATGTGAGTTTGAGTCATAATCTTTTGGTGGTTACACTACAGAGGACATTTGGAGGTTACTAACTTTATCAACAAACAAGTCTACCACTTGGAATGGAAACAGTTTCAGGATCTTTGTCATCAAACTCATGGCGATCAATACAGTTCCACACACCTTCACGAGTGAAGATGTAGGCATATTCTTCACCATCAGCAACATATTCTCTCACATTTGAATCAAGACGAGGAGGACAAACTTCACCCCTTTGGGAATAGTATTGAGGACCATATCCTCTTACCTTTGCATCATCCCAACGTTCAGTTGTCCAGCAAGTAGACATATCACCACCATCAATCAGTTCAGAAACTAACTCTGAGGTATTGTAATGTGTTTGGAGGATACGACCCAACCACTCAGGATAACCATCATAATGATGATAAACAGAGAGGATAGAATCATCTGAAAGTTGAATGCCAATGCGTGATCTAGTTCCCATGATAATAAAAAAAAGAGTAGATTTACAGTGTGAAGATTAACTCAAACTTCAGCAGTTTCTCCCCTATCAAAGTTATTGCCTGCTTTAGAAGGTCCAACCCATACACGACCTTCCTCTTGCCAATGTGCAATAAATGCCCTGCGAAGTTCAGTCAATTCAGTATAACGTGCCTGTTGTGCTGTTGTGTATGACAAGTTTTGAACTTTCCAGGTCTTACGAAGTTCAGCAAGTTCTTTCAAAATTTGTGATGAATTGTTCATTGTCTGTTTTGATTGAGTGGGTATACTATAGTGGACTTTTAGAGGTTACTAACTTTAACTACAAAATTCTAAGACCTTATTTGCAATAGAACCTGCGTCAATATCATTTGCCACAACATATGCTTCAACTTCAATGTAGATGTCATCAGAATCTAATCCCTGTTCTACTAATGTAAAAATAAGATTTCTAATCTGATTTGGTGTAAAAGAAGATTTTGTTAAAAACTCAACAAAGGATTCCTCATCATCAAATAGATTGACAAATTTGCCATCTCCAATACCACCAGCAGCACAATCTTGGACCACATGATGTGCTTCATGTCTCAGAGTATCTAAATCATTAGTAGTCCATTCTACCTGCTCACCACCTGGAACTCCATTATTTTGGCAGATTGTTAATAGTACAGCATTTTTGTGATATGAACCACCTCCTGATGATTTTAAGTCACAATGAATTTTGGAATTGATATTAATAGTTACACCAACAGTCTGTAATGCTTCAAATAGTTTAATATGGTCTTCATAATTATTAATTTCAGCAAGTGCAGCAGTTGGTGTTAACAATGCAAGACTAGCAAGTGTAGAAGTAATGAACTTTTTCATGATAATTTAATTAGAAAAAATTTAGAAGTTGTCAATTCAATTGCTTAAAGTGATGGATTGATATTCTTTAACAATTCTAGTTAAGTTATCAACAGCAGCATTCATAGCAGATCTAGACCAACCCACAGCATAAGGATAACCCTCATTGCTATCAATAGGGGCGGATTCTGCCTCATAACATACTTTAACTGCTTCTTGCAATCTTTCACTAATTTGAGTCAATCTTTGATCCATGTTCATAATAGTGAGTTGAGTTTCAATGTTGTTCATAATAATCAACCACGATAGAGGAATGAACCATAAGCATCTACGATCTCAGGGTTATCAACTAGGGACTCAAGAAAGAATCTAATACCTTTTGCAGGTGCCTTAAATGATGCTGGTTTGTAACATGCACCAGACTCTTTGTCTATGAACATAAACACACCATTATCTGTAGTTAAATCATGGCGGTGCATTCTAATTTGCTTCACCTTGATATACTTTTTACCTACACTATATTCTAACTTAGAATAAGAACCAAATTTAGTTATATTAAGTTTCCAAAGATTATTAACTTGTTCAATGAATGCGTCAGTGAGAAATTCAGTTTTGGATTGAGTGAGAATCATATTAAATCAGTGGTTACACTATAGAGGACATTTGGAGGTTACTAACAATAATACTCAAGTATTACATGCCATTCATATACTCATGAAGTTCAGCATAATACTGTTCTTCAGTCTCAAATGTGCGACCATGGATCACACATGGAAACGTTTTCTTTTGAAACATTGTTGACGCAACCTGTACGTCCTGTTTGTCATAACCCATTTCAAGCAAGTTGTTGATATAGGGATTATTTGTAGTTGTATTCATACTATAGCAGACATTTAGAGGTTACTAACTTTTATAAGTTACGATTTGTCTTTTCATTACCAATAATCCTCTGCAAATGATCATCAATAAAGTTATACTCAAACAAATGTATATCATCTATCATGCTTTTAACTTCTCTTTCATCAACTAACACATCTCTTTGATTATTGCCAAGGGTCAGAAAATCTTCTCTTGATATAGTCCAAGCAGCACAAGATGCTGTTTCTCCATGACGTTTAACCAATGCATTCACATGCTTTTGAAGTTCACCTAAGGTCTTGATTCTCTTCTTCATTTTCTTTTTTTGTTTCTATGTTTATCTATAAAGTTTAGTGCAGATTGTCTGTTCCTACACACCTTCAAGATGTTGCCTTGATGTATAATAGCAAGTTTAGTCTTGCTGCCAGCAACAGGAACTGCTGCATAGTCCATATCTTTACCCACCACAAATCCTGCCTCTAGTGAAACAGGATGGAGGATATTTGAGTTGTGGTTAATGACTTTCATAAATTACTTCCTTGCAACAGAGTCTAGCATTTCACCCTTCTCAAATACAATATCCACAACTCTTTGCAATGCTTTCTCAGTAGCAATACCCACCTTAGAATACACTGGAACACAGAGACAACCATAGGTTTTGTTCTCACTACCAACCCTGATTACCCTTCCAATTGTTTGTGCCATTTCAATAGCATCCATTGCCCTGAGAAAGATAACACCCTCAAGTTCAGAACAATTGATACCCTCAGACAGGATTGATCTATGGAGAACAACAAACTTCTTATCTTTATCCTTACCCCAAGTGTTCAATGTATTGAAGAATACCTCTCTATTGACTTTCTTGCCATCCACAACTGCACCAGTTTTTGATGTGATATAAAGATAAGAATAACCTCTCTCTTTGAGTTGATCAGCAAAATCAGTAAGAAATAGATTAACCAACTGCTTGCTAGTCTTCACACAGACCAATACTTTCTTGATAGCAATATCATCAATAGATGCTAAGACATTGCGTGAATCCATACAGGGAGTAATACCTTTGACTGGATACTTATCCATCTCAATGACTTTAACCTTAGGGGGCAGGATATAACCCTGATCAACCAGTAATGGTGCAGAAACCCTTGCAATCACCTGACCATAAGTCTCAACCCAGTTCATGCCTGGTTTAGAAGGAGTCAGTGAAGTCTTTCTGGTTGCTGTAAAATAGAAGCAACGATCTGCCTTCTTGCTGAAATACTCAGTGGAGACATAGAAGTGACGTTGAACACTATTGTGTGCCTCATCAAAGTATATTGTATCTACATCAATCCCTGCCTCTTGAATGCGATGTAGAGAGTGATATGTGGTAAAGATAATAGTATGCTCACGCACTGTGTTGCACATATCTACAAACAGTTTGATGCGATCAGACTTAGTAGTTTTGAAATGCTTTGTCTCTCCACTGTGAACATGGAGGACATTAGCATTAGTAATGTGCTCAAGATACTCACTACTGAGTTGCTCAACCAGGAGAATTCTAGGGCAAACAACAACAATGGTTCTAGGAACATTCACCTCAAAACGTTTGACTGCATCCATGATTGCAATCAAAGTCTTACCACCACCTGTGGGGACAATGATTTGACCCAGAGCATTCTGACGCATAGCATCAAGGGCAGTCTGCTGGTGTGGACGAAGAGTGATCATCAAAAGTGTGCTTGTAATATAGTGGACATTCAGAGGTTACTAACAATAATAAGACCCCAATAAGGGGTCTTAATGAGTCATATATCACAAGGTTCAATGATTTTTATCTCCTTGTTTTCACCTATCATTTGAGGAATGAAACCCTTCAATGGAATCATATTAAATACACCACCATTCTTTTGAACCCTGTTGGCATCTTTGATGATTGCCCTGAAGGTCTCATTGAATCTGGTGATCTTCTCATTCATCTTTACCCTTTCATCATAAGCATCCTCAGCAGATGTTCTATTCAGATAACCATAAACTTCAGGTGGTGCATTGTACTCCAAATAATATTCCATGACACTTCTCATCATGTTCTCAAAAGATGCACCTGTCTTGTTATTCCAAACACGAATATCTTCAGACTTAGTGCCACTCAATTGAGCAACTTTTTTGACTGCTTTTGTGGAAGTGTCATATGCTGTCATGGTTTCAGCAGAGTATTTCAAGTCATAAACATCACTGATAATATTTTCAATGTTCTTATCTGTCAATGAGTGCTTGATTCCTTCAAACCATTTGATGCAATCATTCCTGCTAACATCTTTACCCCTAGCAATAAACTTTGCCAGTCTTTTAGCATAGTCAGAATTAGTTGCCCTCTTTGATTGCATATGATCATTGCAACCAAGACCAACCTCATCTTTCAGGTCTTCAATATCATATTGTGGAGGAATATCACCCATCAATACAACAATTTGGTTTTGTCCAATGGCATTGTATGCTGAGATTCTAGAGAATCCTTCATATAGAGGATAGAATCCCTTTGAGTTCTTTTGTCTACCTACCATAGGTGGAATATAAGAGGTGTCACAACCCTTTGACAAAAGACTAGACCTTATGCCAGAGATGTTGTTCTTGTCAGTGCCTTGTGCTCTAGCATCGTTTGATTCTTGACCATCCTCATTAGTGGGATCAATCTGATCCAGAGGTAACACTACCAATTCAATATTGATAAATGTGCGTAAGTCATCAGGGAGGGTGCAATGCTCATTATACATTGCAATGGGTGGGACATCACAAAGGTCCGAAAGTTTGTAAAACATAATGCAAAAATGAAAAAAATGTACAGGACATGTGAGTAAAGAATGGATCTCAACTCAACAAATACAATATAAACCCCTTTGAGATAAAAGTCAAGAGGTTGTGGACACTTAAAAAAATGTCTGCCTGCACTAATGAGACATTTTAGAGGTTACTAACTTTATTCATATGATACTTGCTCTGTTTCAATATTATTCCACCAAGTTTCTAAACTATTCTTTGTTTCCATAGTTCCATGAAAACTTATCATTGAGGCAAGACCAGTTGTTAATAGTATTATACCAGTTCTCTTAAACCATTGCAACCCATGAGTGTGATTCTTAGTTACTTTGAATGCTAATCCACCAGCACCCACAAATGCAATCACAGGAGCAGACATGTAGATAATAAAGCAGAGAAATCCTAAGAAAAGTAATCCAAACACTTGGACTCCTCCACTATTACTATTAGCAACACTTCCTACAGCATTACCAACAGTCCCAGACATTAATGGTGTAGATTCAGAGTTATCAATTGTCTGTCTTTCATATCCTTGAAAGTTAGCAATATGTGGAGATTGTGGTTGTCTCACTGAAATAATAATAACATCTTTTTCTTCACATGGATATTGAGCAGCAACAAGTTCTTTAACAAACTTACGCTCTGCTCTATCAGATTCTATCTCAAAGTTATGCCTAGCACCTCTATGGTCCTTCCAAGCACCTTTACAAACAAAAGTAGTCATGATGTAAGGTTAAGTTACTATTGATGACCTTTACAGGTTACTAACTTTAACTCCTTGCCTGAGGTAATGCTTTCCTCTGAGGATTTGCAGGCAGTTTCTTAGCACTACTGCCAGCAATCTGTTTCTGTTGTGGAGCAGCAGCAATCTGTGGTCTTGGTTTAGCACCAGCAAGATCAGGTCTCTGTGCTGAACCTAACTGAGGTCTGCCTGAATGCACTTTCACCTTTGCTTTTTGAACAGGTTGAGCAATAGGTTTCTTGGCAGCAATTGTTGATGATTTGTTATCACCAGTTTTGGTGATTGCTCCACCTTTTTCAGGTTTAGCAGAGGCAGTTTTATTTGCTTGTCTATAAGTTTGTGGTTTTCTTTGTGAACCTGTTCCTGCTGTATTATCAGTAGCATTTTTTACAGATTGTCCTGCTTGTTTGGCAACACTATTAGATGCTTTCTTAGCATTCTGTTTACCTCTAATCTTAGCAAGTAATGATGGTTGTGGTTTCTTTGTCTCCATATCATCTCTGGTTCCAGAACTACCACCAGGTGTGGTATTACTGATTGCTTGACCAGCATATTCTAGAACAGTTTCTTCATTATGGGATGCACCAGCACCTAATCTAGCGGCAGTATTTACTTTAATTGCATCTCTTTTAGCACGCAATCTCTTTTTAGCATCTGTCTGTCTTTCTAAATTTGCCTGTCTAGCATCTGCTGCTATTTCATCAGCAGTTCTTGCTTCTTGGATAAAATTAGCAAATGACTTCATGTTGACATCCTCTTATGCACTCTACCCAAAATTTTAGACTTACCTTTCTTATCAGGATTTTGACCAGTTGCTTTCTTATATTTTTCAGTTTCTTGGTCTTTCATGATACCTTTCAGTTCACGTTCACCTGCTCTAGTAATCTTCATTCTCTCAGGTCTGGTATATCCTGATGCTTCTCTTGGTTTATAAGAAGGATCAACTTTTTTAGTCTCTTTCTTTTTCAAAAGACTAGATGCTGTTTTATCAGCATCCTTAGAAGATGTAGTTGTTTTTTTGACCTCACCACCAGATTTACGTGCTGCCGCTCTTGCTTGTGCTGCTTTCTTTCTTTCTGCTTTTACTTTATCAGCATAGGATTGTTTAACTTCTGAACTACCTCTCTCTTTCTCAGGTTGTTGAACAGTATCACTCTTTGATTTTGTAGAACCTACATCTTTTCTAGTCTTATATTCACCAACAGAAGAAGACTGACCACCACCAGTTGCTTTTACTCTAGGTTTTACACCAGGTCTACGTCTACTATCAGTATCTCTTTTAGGTTCTTTTCTACCATCAGCACCAGTTTGTTTGATCTGAGATCTTCCTTGAATCTCTGGATCATATACTGCTTCTGCAATGAATTGATTGAAGGTCTTCATCCTGATACCACAGTAGCATTTTTGAATCCACCATTTTTTCCATCTGGATTAACAATAACAGCATCTGCTTTTGCTTTACTGGAATAAGATTTTTTCAGTGATGCATCATCACTCCATACATTTCCTCCAGTATAATAGACTGTTTTTGAGGAATTAATTGCTTCAGGTCTAGTGATATGGTACGCCATGGTGGATATTAAATCGTATTATTATTTATTATCCACCAAAATTGACTAAATCACCACCTATCAGGAGTGCTAAGATCTTCAATATAGGCAGTTACATTCTCATTACCTTGAACATCTAGAACCTTTTCCCAGTCAATGTTATGTGGATTAAAGTCATCCATGGCATCAATTTCTAATGTAACTCGAAACTTTGACTTTTGAGGATACGCAGTGAAGGTCATTGGAAGCACTCCTATTGGTTACTCAACTATAATAGAGTATATGCTCTACAGAGTCAAGGGGTAGTGGACAGTTGGGTGATTGGACAATCAGTATATTTAGTATCAAAGAATAGATTTTTAACGTTTCCTGATATAATAAACATATTTGTTATTACCAACTGCAACATAATAAGAGATCTAATGATGGCAATTTTATCTGCTTCTTTATGATCTCTTCCTTCTTTTTGACCTAATGCTTTTGCCCATAGTCTCCACATGATCAAAATACTGACAAAATTGATGGACTATCATAGTACCCCATTTTGTACCAGTAACAATCAATCAGTTTTAATTCCTCAGTTGACTTATCATTATAGGGATTGAATTTTATAATTTCTGAACACTCTTTCACAATAGTGTCAGGAACTCTTACTCTCTGCCATGTATTAGGATCTTCAACAAATATTGGAAACATTACTCTTCAATATACCCAGATTCTACCAGATACTTACGTGTCAAAGGAGTTGGTTCATAAACTTCCCACATGTTCCCATTAGCACATGCTGCAAGAGCATTCATTGTCATGTTCTCTGTTCTACCTGCCCACTGTGCTTCTGCTTCCCATGGCACAGCATTAGCAGGATAAGTACGCTCTACCATCACACGCCATAACATAGGAACTTCATCCTCTGGTTTAATAATAGCAATGAGTGAATTGTTGATAGTACCTGCCATACAATCTTGTGCAGCGTGCCATCCTTCATGACGCATTACCATCATTAATGCACTAGGATCATTCATATAATTCCTGTTCAAGAAGAAATTATTTCCAACTGTATGGTATACACCACGATGCATTTTTGGAAAATACTTTTCATCAGCAAGATATACATTAACACCCACATCATTCAATGAACTAATCATATTATTGAACTCAGAAGAAATAAAAGTGAATTCTTCTGTATTTTCATACTCTGATGATATATCTAAAAGTGAATTGATTTTGAAAACTCCATCAGTACACTCACGCAACATCATACAACCCATAGAATCCATGGTATTGTAACCTTTTGTAGGTTTTGCTTCAACTATTGTTCCACCTAGAGATAGCGCTAGCAATGTGGAAAGAATAACTTTTTTCATTTTAATACCTATGTTAATTTAAGACTTGAAACCCTTGTTTATGTCAAGGATATCAACATGTGATAAGAATTGTGTAGGTGTTTGAAACCATCTTACTTGCACTTCTTCCCATGAATTATAATTCTCAGACTGACCATTTGAGAATACTATATTATATGTATGCCTGTCATATAACTTATTACAAGAAGTTTGAAAGTATTTTGGATCTGATTGTTCAATGCATTTCATCATAATAGTCTGACCTTTCTTTCAAATATTCTAACTGATTCCAATATATATTGTGACATACCACCAAGGTATGAATCTTTTTGTGCTTTTCATTTATTGTATACTCACAATTGGGTTTATCTCTAACTGCTGTTTCAATAGTAATATACTCTTCATCAACAAAATATACCCAACCTTGAGTTATACTACCAGTACTACGTGTCCATATTACATAGTCATGAAGTTTTGGAATATATGTACTCATAGAAATGCTGCCATCAATGGGTTAATATTCTTCTTCATTGCACTATAAGGAGTAGTATCTTTGATGTTGACTACTTTACCTGGTTTCTTAGAGTTGATAGGAGCAATAAATTCTTCTTTCTTTGTATTATAAAAACCCCATATACTACTAGGGTTTTCACTAGTATATGAGAAATTACTTAAATTGCGTATCCAAATTCTTTTGATTGTCTTGTTGTGATCATCAATCCAATACTCAAATCCTTTTGGAGCGTCATGGGGTAATTTCATCTTGATAATGACAATAACGAGTAATTTGAGCATGAATTTCAGTTTTACTGAAACCAATCTCAGTTAACCAATGCACAAACTGATTGAAATACTCTTTCAGTTCCACATCTCCATCAAATTCTACCACACTTTCATTTACTTCCTCTGTCTGAGGAAACATAATGTCATAATTACCAAACACTTGATCTGTTTGGTAATAGGATAATTTAACTTTCTTTTTCATAATTATAAAGCATATCAAGAATTTTTTGACGCCATTCCATCAATTCATCAAAACATAGTTGATTGTGAGCACAACCACGTAGTTTTGAATCAGGTTTTAATACACTTTCAATCATGAGTCCTAGTGCTGCTTTTTCTTTATCAGTCATCAAACACTTTGCACATAGGTGAACCAGGGTGATCATCACAGAACTTATCTAACACCTTATCTTGGTGACGATTCTCTGGATTAGCAATCTTACCCTCTGTAGTAGGATCCCATTCATCAGGTGAATGTGTTTCATTGCAATGAAGTTCTACTTTATACTCATTCCACTTATCATTTGCATCATAAAGTGGATCTGATGGATCTTTTTGGCGTGGTTGTGACATAATTTTATGTGATAAAGGATGAAACTACTTTAGTATGAATATCATCTTGTAACAGTTGATATTTAGAAGAATTTTTAATGTTCTCCCTCAGTTTACTATAGTAACCAAGATTTAATTCATCATCTTCTGAGACAATAATGTCAAAGCATTGCTCATCACTTTCAGCAATTACATTCCAAATTCCACCATATTCACTTCTTGGAAAACCAATGAAATGATCTACAACATACAAAAACTTTGCCATTAGTCCTTAAAAGTTACTCCTTAATTTTACTTGATTGTTTTAAATTAGTCAACTGTCTTTCTAGTTCATATTTGATGGAAGATAGTTTAGAAAAGATATAGTTTTGATACTCATTGCCATCCAATAAGGAGACTAAATTATCCACTTGATGGATGGCAGTGAATAATTTTTCCTCTTCATTCATAGGAACTCTTCAAGATAGTATTCAAGTGTCACACCCAGTTCATCTGCTTTTGATTGACACTCTGCTAGAAAATCGTCAATGTCAGTTACTTCAATATTCTCAAGTTTGTGATGAATGCTCATTTTTTAATTTATTGACAAGGTGGGCAGCAAATGTTTCTAATTTATCAGGGTGAATTGCTCTGATATCTGCATCCTCAACAGCATTTTCAATAGAATCTACTTCTTGTTTGATAATTTTTGTATTGGAAGGCAGTGTCATGAGTTACTCTTAGGAGAAGTCTGGGTTATTATAATGTGATAATGCTTCGAAGCATGCTTCACTTTCCTGATATTTAACATCTTCTGATATTAGAGAATCATTCTTTGTATGATATGGATTATCTATCTTACGAACTTCCCCTACTGTATTATTCCAAGCACGCTTTGATGCTTTATCATACTGACTAATATAGACAGGAACATAAGCATTAAGAGCATGAGACAAGTCAACAATTGATTGCCTATCATCATTGTTGACTGCTTCTACTAAATCCTCAGCCAATTGACTAATAGTAGTAATCCTATTGAATGATTCTTCAAGACCATTCATTACTTCCCAGGTTTTGTTGTAACTAATAGTCATCAAATTAATTCCCAATTTACATCTGTTTCCTTATTCATCCAAAAAAAGTAGTTACCACTGATAGATGATAAAAACATCTTCTCTTGGTCTTCTTTTTCTACCCTACAAGAATGAAGTTCATTCATCAAATTAGAAAAACGATTCTTTGCTTTTCTACTCTTGGGTTTCACAGTGACAAATTTAGTCTTCATAGTTTAATAGAACGCGTAATTAATCTTTCATCCAGGACAAACCTAGTCTATCAGAGTTTTTGATACCTGTCAAGTAGTTGTTTCTCTGCTTGATAAGCACAGATTTCACACTGAGGTAGGTTATTCAAATGTTGATAGACATGATATAGTTCATGTAAGATAGTTGAAGTGTATTCATCACCTTCAAGATCTTTATGAATTTGAATGACAAATTCACATATTCCTAGTTTCATACACCAACCAGTTGCACCCTCATCTGAGAGGTCTATATGTTCTACTGTAAGGTCTAGACTCCAGTCAGAAAGGTATTCCATTAGAAACCATTCTACAACACTGCTACAGGCAATCTCAGACCCTGGTGGGTATGTTTCAATTAAGTGCATTGATAGCAAGCAAAGTTATACGAGTTCCCCATTGCATCATCCATATAAAAGATGCTATAAAGATTAGTTTGTGAGTAGTGGTCATACCCCCTATGTCTTGTATGTACCTACTATAAGACCCCACAGTTGCCTGTAGGGTCTTGAGTGGACAGTTTATAAGGTGGTCATGGTTCTTCAGGCCACTCTATATTATGTGGAAAACCTTCTTGAGTTGTGATGTCTCTTAGTTCTTGACGATACTCTTTCCACTCATCACTCATCACAACATCAGAACAACCCATCCAATCAGATTTTGATATTAAACTATTTCTAGTATTTCTAATACCCTCAGATGCTTTAGTGTCAATCCTTAATCTATATGAGTCCTCTTCTTCTTGATTAGTGAAGATAGGACCAATCACATACTTAGTAAACCACTTACCCTTAATCTCCTCAACACCTTGTCTCACAGCAGTTTCATATGGTGGAGTAACTAGTGGTTGAGGGCCCTCAAGAACTGAATCAATACCATATGAATCTAAAACATATGGTGTCAATGGTTTAGGGAAAGAGATATTTGGATACTTATAATATAAATCTCTTTCACTGATTACTTCACCAGTTTCTCTAACTCTTAGTTCCATATATTATGCAATAGCAAGGAAGAGATATTTACTACCAGTTTCACTTAGACCAACTGGTGCTGATGAAGTAACTGTAAATCCAGAATCCAATGGATCAATGTAATCAGTGTTTGTTACCCATGCTGCTGTTGTATCAAGTAAAAGGTAAGGATCATCACCACTAGCAATGCCTCGTACTGTGTCGTAAACGTACCAACTACCAGTACCATTATTAATACGTTTAATTAGAACAAATCTTGCACCTGCTAGAAATCCACAGTCAACATTAATAGCATTACCAGTATTTCCATCATAACTTCCTACTTTGGATACACCATTTAGGGTTGCGAAGAGGTAGGCGACATAGTTAATACTTAAAGAGTTATAGTATGAAGTCGATACTACATTGCCTAGATAAAAATCAGTGGATGAAGGAGCGCCAAACCAATTCCCACCAAAATCACCTTCAGCAGAATCTTGATTTAAAAATATGTATGGATTAGTTTCTGTAAGGTCTTTATGCCAGCAGGTCCAATAGGTTACGCCTGAAGCTGAATCATCTCTGTTTTTAAAAATTATAAATTCAGGAACTGCCTCTAAATTGTGTTTTTGTGCGCGTGCTGAGTTTGTTCCTTTATAACAAATCATATCAAAGAAACCTGGAGCACGTCTGAAAAAATAATTAATTCCCCCAGCGTTGTAATGAAAAGATCTTGCATTTACACCATCGTTTGTATCAAAGGGGTCCTGAGACAGCTGGTTAGAATCCGGATCGGCATTACTTGTTACAAGCAAATTACGATTTCTAAATCTATCTATAGATGCAAGATTCCACACGCTTGTGACTGGAGGTCCCCACCAATTCATATCAACAGTGAAACCAGTACTCATGGCATTTGCATCACTACCAATAATAGCTTTAAACACTTCAGTACCAGAAGTTATCGGTTTGTTCGGACGGCGGATTGCTATGTAGATATAGGAAAGAGAACTTGAGCTGTAATGAAAACCGTCTGATGTTAGATGAAACGAACCTGTATTTTCATCATTATTGGTATTAGGTCTTAGGTTTGCTGAGTCAGTATCTGGTGGATAGAACCCACGCATATTATCAATTAAGAACCAATCTGCAGGGCCGTCGCTTCTTTTAGCTAATAACCATTGAGGTTCAAACCCTACTGATTCAGTATAACCTCCTGCGCCGCCGCCTGTAAAACTCCCACATTTAATAATGCTCTCATCGCCACCCGTGCCAAACTGTGCATCGTCATGGGCAAAGATGTAGGCGACGTATGTGACACCAGTGGTGTTTACAGCTGTTGTGTCATATAGAGTAAACGTAGAGTCAGTTGCTACCAACCCCCCCATGTTGACCTCCCCTCCAGGATCGTTCAACTTAATTGAATAATTAGCTCCAGCATTTGTCAAACCTCTGTGGTAAACTGACCAATCACCAGTGGCAGTAGCTGGGTTCACAGCAGAATAAGCTTTAATAATTATACAACCAGGTATGCTTCCAAGAGAATGGTTGAGTACTTGGTCATTAGAATCCCCGGAATAAGTGACTATATCAAAGAAACCAGGCGCTTTGCGGAATGTCCATGAGGCATAATCTGCTCCTGTAGGGTGAAAATTGTTTTCAGCTCCCCATGTAAACCCATCACTGTCAAAGGAATTTGAGTATGGAGGTCCGTTTAGTATACTTTCACCTCCAGTGCTTGGCAAGAGTAGTCCGTTATTAGCATTTCTTTCACTATCAAATAAAACATGTTGTGTGAAAGTACCAGGAGTACCATTCCTTCTTTTAAGCCAAACCAGTCCACCTTCACCAGCTAAATCAATACCATTATCAATGTTCAATGGTTGGTCAGATGTTGCGGTTGGGGGCAAAAACGTACTAAAAACATCATCAACGTAAGTTGGATCAGATGCTGTTCCTGCAGCACCCATCATCATTGCTCTTGTTAAGTTACTCATATCAATTAACGTAATCTACTAGTGTTGAACCTCTAAATCTAGTGCCACCTGTTGATGTAGAGAACATGAAGAGATGTGTCTTACCTGCTGTTAGGGTCGGTGCAGTATCTGCCGGGAACTTAACTGATGTTGGCCAAGCAACAGTTCCACTTGTATGTGTCAGTTCTAGTGTGAATGCATATGCACAACCTGTTGGTACATTTGCAAATGTGAATGTGCTAATACCAGCAATAGTCTTTTTAAAATAGTTTCCCTGTGAACAATCAATCTCCAATAAACTAACTTCAGTGATGTTTTCTTTATAAGGTCCAGTTAGACTTACTCCTGCACCCAATGTAGAAATACCAGCAGTGACAATAAGACCATTTCTTGCAGTTATAACACCAACTGAATCTACATTGGTAACATCTTCATAAGTAAGAGTTCCTCCAATAGAAACATTACCACTAAAGGTTCCTGTGGTTCCTGTTACTGAACCAACTACAATATTAGGTGTTCCAGTTAATCCTTGGGCACTAGTTGCTGTGGTTGCTGTTGTCGCTGTTGTCGCTGTACCATCAAAAGTAGTGGCAGTAGCAACGCCAGTAATCACAGCACCATTGGGGAAAGTTGGAGCTCCAGTACCTTCCTTATTGGTTAATCTATCGGCTCTAACTCTGGACATAACTTTATGATTTTTTATATATTTATTTAGTCTAATTATTATAAATCTAATAATGAAAGACTAAAGTAAAAAGTTTTTTTAAATGTTTCAGTCTATCAGGATGGTTTGGTTGGCCAGGTGATAGTATT
>MDSW01080357.1_pt1 | contig 19263 bp, 19 predicted proteins | sample 811171 | NCBI WGS metagenome assembly MDSW01 (sample SAMN05326641, study PRJNA326480) | marine metagenome | isolation source: seawater | place: Atlantic Ocean: North West | collected 2012 | reverse complement strand
TATTGATTCATTAAAAAAATCAAAATATGTAAATTTAGAGATAATAGTTGTCGACAATATTTCATCTGATAACAGTCAAAACAAGTGTAAAGAGAGATTTCCAGATATTAAAATAATTCAGAATAATGAAAATCTTGGATATTGTGGAGGAAATAATGTCGGTATTAAAGAAGCAAAAGGTAAATTCATTGTCATATTAAATCCAGATACTATTGTTCAAGAAAATTGTATTGATGAATTGATTTCTGCATATAATGAATTTGGTGAAGGGCTTTATCAACCAAAAATTTTATCACTAAATGAAGAAAATATCATACAAAGTACAGGGAATATGCTTCATGTTTTTGGATTTGGTTTTGCGAGAGATAAAGGAAACAAAGTTGTAGATAAAATTGAAAAAATTGAGAAAATTGGATATGCATCAGGAACATGTCTATTTACATCCAGAGAAGTCTTTGAGAAAATTGGATTATTGGATGAATTTCTATTTCTATACCATGATGATTTAGATTTAGGTTGGAGAGCAGCACAAATTGGAATAAATTCCTACTATGTTCCAAAATCAAAAATTTTTCATGTCGAGAGTTATTCATTAAAATGGTCAGCAAAAAAGTTCTATTGGTTAGAGCGAAATAGAAAATATTGTCTTCAAACACACTATTCTAAAAAAACATACAAAAAGATGAGATTTTCATTAATGTTAGTTGATTTGTTTGTATGGATGTTTTATTTATCAAAAGGATTTCTTGTTGTTAAAATTAAAGCAGAATTAGATGTAAAAAGAAATAGAGAATTAATAGAAAAAAAATATTTAGAATTAGAAAATAAGAAGATAATTTCGGATATGGAGCTTATAAAAAAATTTCCAGATGAGATATTTGTTCCAACAAATGTTTCACAACAATCAATGAATGTTAAATTTAATTCTATATTAACAAAATTAAGTAAAAAAGTTAAAGAAGAAATTATTTAATTTTTTCAGAGATTACAACTGCCACAGCAATACCTTTATCGTGAGATAATGAAGCAAGAAATCTATATTTGTCTGCTTTTAATGATACATCATCAGTCTCCTTAGAATCTAAAATCTTTACAGTGGGTTTAGAATCTAGATAAAATGTTTCAATTTGTGAAGGAATTACTATTTCACGAATAGATTTCATTAATGCTTCTTTCAGAGCAAATTTTCCAGCAAATTTTTCGGAATAATTTGAGAATTTTAAGCAGTAATCAATTTCTTGGTCAGTAAATATCCCTTTATAGAAACTTTGATTTTTTTCAAATGGTTTGTTCAAGAACTTATCTATACTTGAGATATCAATCCCAATTCCAAAGTTTTCAATCATTTTATTTCAATTTCTTGACAAGTCAATTTGAGAAAATTTTTACACATTAAGAAACATTATGGTTTTTGAGATGTCGTTTGATATCTGCCACATTTTTTACATCAGTAATTTCTGAAATTGTAAATTTTACTTTAAAATGATTTTCAAGTTCGTCTACTAAGACTAATCCATTAAAAGAATCCCAAGACTCAATATTTTCTGGACTAGACTCATCATTTACTTGAGATTCAGAGATTGAGAATACCTTAGCGACTATTTCATTAACGTCATCAATCATTCAATTTCAACCTTCAAGTGTTTTGGTAATTTTATTTCATTATTTAATTTATAGATCCAACTATCACCTTCCTTTTTGAAACCAGAATCAGATAGAAAATTTTCAGCAGGTTTATTTTTTTGAGTGGGAATAAAGTTTGCGTGAATTTCTTCTACTCCATTTTTTTTTGCATCAATAAGAATTTGGGACAATATGCCATTTTCAACACCTCGCCCCATTATTCTACAACTTAAGAGGAATGTGTCTATATTCCATAGTTTATCTTGTTTGTTAATTATGTATACGCCAGTAATTCCATTATCGCCAAATTTGTCTATTACTTGTGCACAACCAACAATGAAGTCACCGTTGTTAGTAAAATTCCTAATTTCTTCTTCTTGATACCTTTTAGTTGTTAAATTAAATTGATTTGTTTTTAATGTAAGTTGAGAAATTCGTGGTATTAAAAACTCATTAGATTTTTTCATCTTTACTTGAATATCTAATTGGTCTAGAAAATCATCTAAATTTGATACTGATTTTTCAAATTCATTTCGCTCTCTTTGTTGTGCATACATTTGACCTCTTTCGACATCTTCCTTGGTTCTTTGTAAAACGTTGAAATCATTTAGATCTTTTAAAATCGGTAAAAACTGAGAAGGATCATCAGGTAGTTCAATTGTTAATACTTCAGGAAATTCCTGTTTTATTCTTTCTCGATTAAGTTTATCATCATCAAAAAATACAATACTGTTCAATCCAATATTTATTTCATCAGAAATTTGTTTTAGATTTTGTGCTTTATCATTCCAATTAATTTTAACACTTGCAAAATTTTTTTCTTTTAAAATCATGTTTGGATGTTCTTTGATTACCTTCATAGCATCGTCAAGATTATTTTTACTGTTTATTGCAAGAATTATTCCTTGATTCCACATAGATAATAATTCTTTTTGGAAATCAACAAATGCTTTTCCATTTGCTGAATGCCCTAATTCTATTCCATCAAAACCGTCTTCACCAACTATACCACCCCAGAGTGTGTTATCTAAATCTAAAACAATACACTTACGATTTGTTCCAGAAATTGGTTTTATGTAACCCATTAAGTCGTAAGCAAAATATGGTAAAAAATTTAAAGCGATTTGTATATCACCAAGATGAAATTGTCTATAGTCAAAAACATTTTTTTCACCATGTTTTGAAATAAATTGATTAAAATCATAAACATATACAGAATTTTGTTTTTTGGAAATATCACGAAGTGATTTATTTATTTCTTCTATCATTTCGTGAAAGCCAAAATTAGATTTGGTTTCAATAATACCATTTGGAGAATAAGAAGGTATATTGAAATTTGCAATTATTAGTTTGGTGTTTAGATTCTTTTCAAAATTTTTTATGATATTTTCAAGATGATTAATTTTTTCATTGACTAATGATTTTCTTTGATCATCAGACATATCATATGGAAAATGAAAATTTTCTCCAAGAAAATTTCTGATATCTATTAGTAAAAATGTCACATCAGGAGAAAATTTGTAATATTGACTTTCAGTATCAAGTAATTCTTGATTATATTGATTATAACCCGCCACATATGATTGATAACGAATTCCAAGTTCAGAACATTTAACATGCAATATCTCACTTAGGCCATTCAAAGTAAAACTAGATAATATTGCCACTTTGAGTTTTTTATCAAAGTTAACATCTTCTATATTTTTAGAGAGTGATATGTATTCTGAAAGTGTTTTTTCCATTTTCCTATATTAAAAATGGTTATTTCAACAATAAATATTATGTATGAATTCTACTATTTTTTATCAGTAAGCTTTAGATTTTGAGGAATTTCGTTAATCATGGTTAACATGAATAAAGATGATGAGAGTAACACATTTCCCATTAATGAAAAAGAGGTAATGGATTTTTATGGTTATTCAGGAGGTTTTGGAAGATTTAAAATGAAAATTAAATTTTTACGAAGTTGGATTTTACATTCCTTAGCATATTCATCACCATTATCAAATTTTTCAGTTTCAATGCAAAAATCAAGAGGAGTAAAGATTGGAAATAACTGTCATTTCAATCCTTATGTCTTGATTGATCTAGTCTATCCCAAGATGGTTGAAATAGGAAATAATGTTACACTTGGTTCACATTCAATGATTTTTGCACATAGCAATCCATCAGCAAATTTATTTTTAAAGCAAGGAGATTTTCCAAGAAAAGTTGAAAAGGTTGTCATAAAATCAGGTGCAGTGATTAACCCAGGTGCAATAATTATAGCAGGAGTAACAATTGGAGAAAATTCCATTATTTCTCCAAGAAGTGTTGTAACTCAAGATATACCAGATTATTGTATTGCAGTTGGTAATCCTGCAAGAGTAATAAAAAAGATAGATCATTGATAAAGATGAATATTCTAGGAATTGATTTTGAGGATTGGTATCATCCAGAATTAATAAAAAAATATTTGAAAGATGAGAAATCTGAACCAAACGTAATTAAAGGAATAGATAAAATTTTGGATCTTTTAAGAAAAAATGATACACTTGCAACTTTTTTTGTTGTTGGAGAATTATTAGAATACGATCCTGAAATATTAGATAAAATTTTGGAGAATGGTCACGAAATTGGATTTCATACAATGCATCATACACGATTACATGATTTTAAATCAAAGGACGAGTTTTTGGATGAATTAATACAATTTTCAAAATTAACAAATAATAAATCAAAAGGATTTAGAGCTCCAACTTTTTCACTTGATTCTTCAACATCATGGATCATAGACTGTCTAGAGGAAAAAAATTATACATATGATAGCAGTATTGTGCCAGCAAAAAGCTCTATGTATGGTCATTCAAATGCACAAGAAAATCCATATAAAATTTCAAGTAAATCTATTGAAAATTCAGATGAAGATGGAAAATTGACTGAATATCCTTTACTAGTTACAAAATTTCTAAATAAGAAAATACCAGCTGGAGGAGGATTCTATCTTAGAACATTACCCCTAAAAATAATTAAAAATGCAATAAAAAATTATGAGAAAAGACAAATTCCTGCGACATTTTATATTCATTCTTGGGAACTGACACCTGAGTTTATGCCTAGAATAAAATTATCAAAGAAAGATGATTTTATCACTTATCATAATATAGGAAAAGCTTATGGAAAGATGGATGAATTATTAAATGAATTTTCTTTTACATCATTTTCAAAGTATTCACTTTAAAAAGTAATTTTTTAATTAGAATCAAAATATTCTATTGTTTTTTTAATTCCAGAATTAATATCAATTTTAGGTTTCCAACCTAGTTTTTTTAATTTTGAATTATTTACTACAAAGTTTCCAACATCAACTTTTTTTGTATATTTTGGCGCTTCAATAAAATTTATTTTGCATGAAGTTAATTTTTGTAATAATTTTGCAAAGTCCTTAAACCAAAGTTTCTTGTAAGATGAGATCCAATATAATTCTCCAGGTTTTCCTTTTCTAATAATTGTAAGAATTCCACGAATTACATCATCGATGTAAATTATATCTCTAAAAAATTCACCTTTATAGAAAATAGATAGCTCTTCTTTTTTGTATGCTTGATGAATAAGAAAATTCACCGCATTTTTTTTAGGAATTATTTGTTCACGAGGACCGTATGAGTTTGTAATTCTAAATGTATTTGTCTTTAAACCATAAACTTCGTGATAAATTTTACACAAGTGTTCACTAGTTAATCTATTTGCGCCATATATTGTCGTTGGATTACAAGAAGTTTTTTCATTGACTGGTAGTTTTTCAGGTCTGCCAATAACAATGAAAGTACTGCCAAGAATAAATTTACAGTTTGGATTCGTTTTACGAAGTTTTTCTAACATGAATAGTGTAGTTTTTGTATTAGAGTCAATATCAGCAAGAGGGTTTTCAAATGATTTTGAATGAGATGTATTACCAGCTAAATGTACAATAACATCAGGTTTGAATTCATCCATGACCTGACCAAGTTTTTTGAAACATGTGATATCTAATTTTCGTACATGAATTTTTTTTGGGAAGTTTTTTGTATTAGATTTTTTTGAAAATGTTTTTGATAAAACTAGTATTTTGTGATTTGTTTTTGATAAGGAATCAACTAGATGACTTCCAACAAAGCCAAATCCACCAGTAATTAAAAATTTCATTCATTTTATTCAAAATTTAGTATCTTAAAAATTAATTCACAAATTTCTACGAAAACATATTTTTGGGAAACTTTTGATGAATGTATGAAAAAGAGATTTTCAAAAATTGGAATTTTCATGGATTCAAGAAAGATATTTTCAAATTGGCACATACTCCCAAAAGTATACTACAAGACTACAGATGATGAATTTGCTATTTTTAAAACTAAAGATAATTTACAAATAAAAATTCGAGTAAAATCTACAGATTTAATGGCGCTCGTAAATGTGTGGATAAGAAATGAATATGAAATTGATGACTTTTCAATAAAAGATAATGATACAGTAATTGATATTGGCGGACATATTGGATTGTTTTCATTATTGGTATCTCAAAAATCTAGACATACAAGTATCTATAGTTTTGAACCAATAGAAGATAATTTTAATTTGCTAAAAACAAATTTAGAATTGAATAGTATAGAAAATGTTCATCCATTTAATCTTGCAGTTTCAAATAGTTTAGAGGAAGTTAATTTGTTTTTAAGTAATGATGAATCAGCTCATAGCATAATTTCAAAAGAATCAAAGTCAATCAAAGTTAAATCAATTTCGTTACAGAAAATTTTTGATGAAAATAAAATTGATGAATGTAAATTATTGAAATTAGATTGTGAGGGTGCAGAATATGAAATAATTGAATCATTACCTTCAGAGTATTTGAATAAAATAAAAAATATGGCAATTGAATATCATTTGGCAGATTCTAGACCGGATCTTGTTGAGAATTTGATTGCTAAAATTAAAAACTCAGGATTTAATGTAAAAACACGAGAACATCATGATGATATGGGGTTTTTGATTGCTAAAAAATAGTATTTAGAGAATTGGACAGATTTGATGATAAATTAGTGAACAATAAATAATAAATAAAAAAAATAAAAGCATGAATATTGGATTAGTATGTCCTGCGTCTTTACCAGCGACTCAATTTGGGGGAATTTTATTTTTGGCAGTAGATATAGCAAAGGAATCAGTAAGATTAGGGAATAATGCAACAATATATACAACAAATTTAGATTTTGCCAATAATCCAAATACATTCAATAAAGATTTACCAGATGTAGAGAAAATTGATGAATTTACAATAAAACGTACACATGTTTGGTTTAATTTTCATTTATTCTTTTTCAACCCAGGAATGTATTATCAATTAATGAAAGACTCACCAGACGTAATTCATTCAATTGGGGTAAGAAGTTTTCAATCAATAATTGCAGCAATTGTTGCTAAAAAAAAGAAAATACCATTAATAATTTCAGACCAAGGCGGATTAACTACACACCCAGATCTGAATGAAGGAGGTTTTTTGAAAAGAATGTTTTACAAAATACAGAGACCAATAATTCAATATATAATTAATAATGCAACAAAGATTAGTGTTGCAAATGAATATGAAAAAGAGATTTTTAAAGAATTTACAAGTGAATCAAAGATTGAAATTGTTAGAAATGGTATAAATCAAGATTCAATGATTACTAAAACTATAGATTTTAAATCTAAATATAAAATAAAATCTCCATACATTTTATTTGTTGGTAGATTCAACAGAGTCAAAGGAATAGATGTTCTTTTAAAAGCAATTAAGAATTTGAAGCAAAATGATCAGTTAAAAAATAAAATTTTTGTGATAATGGGCGTAGATTTTGGTTTTCAAAAAGAAATGTTCGAATTGATAGAAAAATTTGGTATAAACGATAGAATTTTAGTAATAAAAAATCCTAGTAGAGATGATGTGATAGCGGCATATCGTGAGAGTGAATTTTTGGTATTACCATCAAGATGGGAATTATCACCACTTACACCATTAGAAGGATTTATTTTTAAAAAACCAACAATTAGTACGGATATACATGGAATTCCATACACACTAAAGAAAAATGAAAATTGTCTTCTAATAGAAAATGAGGATTCTGTTCATTTATCACAACTAATTGTTGAATTAGCAAATAATGATGAAATGCGAAAAAGATTAGGAGAATCGGGATTTAATCATGTAGATTCAGAGTTAAATTCTAAAATAATGGTTAAAAAAACGTTAAAAATCTATGAATCATCAATTCAAGATTATAATTTAGGAGATAAAAAATGAAAAATAAGACTGATGCATTTGGGAATAGGAAAGTGCTAGTACCTTTCTTTATGCCAGATTTAACAAGGGAAGATAAATCAGTCATGATGAATGCATTAAGTTCACCATTGTTAACAGATGGTCCACAATTAAGAAAATTTGAAGATAAATTTGCAAAATTCGTTGGTTCAAAATATGCAGTAGGTGTTTCTAATTGTACCGCTGCATTACATTTAGCACTAAAATCTTTGGGACTAAAAAAAGGAGATGAAGTCATTGTCCCAGATATTACATTTGTAGCAACTGCAAATGCAGTAATTATGGCAGGAGGAACACCCGTTTTTGTAGATGTGAGTAAAAATGATATGAATATTTCTATTGAATCAATAAAAAAGAGCATAACATCAAAGACAAAAGTGATTTTGCCAGTTCATCTTGCAGGAAAAATTTGTAAAATGAATGAAATTAAAAAAATTGCTAGGACTAATAATTTGCATTTGATAGAAGATTGCGCTCATGCAATTGGAACAAAATTAAATAAAAAACATGCAGGTACTTTTGGGGATGCAGGTTGTTTTAGTTTTTACCCAACAAAAAACTTTACAACAATTGAAGGAGGTATGGTGATTACAAATTCAAAAGAGATTGCAGAGTATGTAAAAGCCGCTAGATCACATGGATTTACAAGAAGTTTGGTGGATAGATTTTCCAAAGGAAAACCATGGGATTATGACATGAGAGAACCTGGATTTAATTATAGATTAGATGAGATTAGATCTACGTTAGGATTAAATCAATTAAAAAGAATAAGAACTTTAAATAATAAACGAGTACATGCTGCAAAATACTATACAACAAAAATGAAAGATATAGAAGGAATTACAACACCGGAAATTCTAAAGAATTTTGAACATAACTATCATCTATATATTATTAGAATAGGAAAAGATTTTGGCATGACAAGAGACCAAGTATTTGAAAAAATTAAGAGTGAGGGAATACAGGTTTCATTACACTATAAACCTCTACACTTGTTTTCTGCATACAAAAAATTTGCTAAAGTTCATGGTCCACTCAAAAATTCGGAACAAATTTTTAAAGAAAATTTATCATTACCATTTTTCCCATCCATGACCAAAACTCAGATTGATTTAGTAGTTCAGTTCTTCAAAAATGCTTACAATGGAGCCTAGTTTCTATCCACAAAAAATTTCATCATGTATTTTATACGTAAGTATTATAATTCAGAATAATTAGGTTGATATAATTTGTTAATTATTGGCATACCAGCATATAATGAAGAAAAAAATATTTCATCTATAATACTGAAACTAAAAGGTATTGCAGACAAGATTATTGTTTGTAATGATGGTTCGGATGATTTAACAGGTGAGATTTGTAAAAAATTAGACGTAATCACAATTACCCATAAAGAAAATTTAGGTTATGGTGCAGCAATTAGGAGTATATTTTTGAAAGCAAAAGAGCTTCAAGGAGATATTCTAGTAACATTTGATGCAGATGGACAACATATGATTTCTGATATTAAGGATGTTATTTTACCCATTCAAGAAAAAAAATGTGATATTGTGATAGGTTCAAGGTTTTTGGAAAAGAAAAACTCTGTACCAAATTATAGAAAATTTGGGATAAATATCATAACAAAAATTACCAATTCGTCTATAAACGAGAAATTAACAGATTCACAAAGTGGATTTCGTGCATATGGAAAAGAAATTCTAGATAGAATAGTACCTACAGATTCAGGAATGGGAGTTTCAACTGAAATTTTGATAAAATCAAGTAATTCTGGATTTAATATATCCGAGGTACCAATAACGGTATCATATGAAGGAGATACTTCAACACATAATCCAGTCTCACATGGAGTAGATGTTTTGTTAAGTACAATAAAGTATACTGCAATTGAAAGACCTTTACGTTTCTATGGAATACCAGCAATAATTTTTTTAATTATCGGACTATCATTTTCTGCAATGGCAATTCAGTATTATGCTGAATTTGGCAGATTAAGTACAAATCTCACCATAGTTGCAGCAGGAACTTCTTTAATCGGAGTAGTACTAATCGTAACGGCAATTTTATTATTTTCTTTAGCTAACTTGGTGAAAAAATAAATCATAATCAAAAAATGGATTTATGAAAATTGACTGGAAATATAAAATTATCAGATAATAATAAAGAATTATCGAGTTTCTTTACATTATTCAGTAAACCAATAGTATTTTTATCAATTATTGGAATTATTAGTATTGTAATAAGATTATTTTATTTTCCTTCAGATATTCCGTTAGTTCATGATGCTCTAAATTATTTTTGGTATTCAATTGATTTGAGCATAACTGGAGAATTTCCAAGAGTAAATCCAGATATTCCAACAACAAAACTTTTTCAATATCCTAATAATGGATGGCCAATATTTGTTTCAGTTTTCTTTTCTCTCACAGATTCTTCAAATTTTATTGAATTAATGAATTTGCAGAGAATTATTTCCATTACATCATCCATAATAACAATTATACCATTGTATCTTTTATGTAGAAAATTTTTTACTAAAAAATTATCAGTTATAGGAGTAGGAATCTTTTCATTACATCCGTTAGTAATACAAAATTCGTTACTAGGTATTACTGAACCACTATTTATTCTACTTGGTACAATCTGTATTTTATTTTTCTTATCAAGAGATTATAAAATTATAATTATTTCATTTGTTGTTGCAGCATTATTTACAATGGTAAGATATGAAGGATTAATCATTTTCATACCAATGTCAATAATTTTTATTTTTAGATTCAGAAATTCTGGAAAGATTATTTTAAAATATTTGTTGTTAGCAAGTATTTTTATTTTAATATTATTACCTATGGCATATTTAAGAACTGAAACCATTGGGCATGATGGCATTTTATCAAATGTTTTAGGAGGTACAAATTATTTTGTAAATGCAACAACACAGCAATCATTATCATCAAATGAAAATAGTCCAATCTTTTCAGGAATTATAAATTTCATTAAATTTTCAGGAATGCTTAGTTTACCTTATCTAATTTTTTTGATACCATATGGATTTTTTAAATGTATTAAGAAGAAGAATAGTGAGAATTTTACACTAATTTTTATTAGTATTACAATGAGTTTAGTTGCATTTTATGCATATTCACGTGATATTCAAGAAATTCGTTATCTTTTGATTCTAATGCCAATATTATCAGTAATTTCATTATATTCAATACAGAAACTTTTTATCTTTATAAAAAAAGATTTGATAATTATTTTTCTAATTTTTGTAATTCTGATAATTTTATCATTAATTTATTTGGAATTTACCAAAATAGATTATGAATATGAAAATGATGCATATCAATTTTCAAAAATTGTTTACGAAAAAACTAATATCATTAATCAATATACAGAGGATCAATATTTACGTCCAGTTATAGCAGAGTTTTCTAATGAATTTCCTAAGGAGAAAAAAGATCTACCATCACCCATAAAAATTCTCAGTATAGTAAATTTTGAATCAATTATACAATTTATTGAGGTTCATGAAGATGATGGTTTAGAGTATATTGTTGTAGATGAGACATCAAGTAAAACAGAATTTTTACAAGAAATTTACAATAATGAAAAAAAATACCCATTTTTAGAAAAAATTTATGATTCTAGTAATTCAAAGTATAAAGTAAAATTATTTTGGATTAACTATTCAAATATAGAAGAAGGAAAAGATTACAATGAATAAAGGAATTAAAAAGACGGGTGCAGGTTTTTTAAGTAAATTAGGTTTAAGAGAGAAGATCATAGAACCACCAGGGATTAACATGAATAAACCAATTGTCTTTTATGCCCATCTAGAAAAAATTCAATCTATTTCTGAAGAAAATGGAAAAACTGGAAATGATATTCCAGAAAAATTAATTATAAAAAAAGGAACATACAGATTTCATGGAAAGAGTTATGATCTGAACAAAGAAGGAGTGTATAGATTTCTTTTTCCAGGTGTAGAAAATAAACAAAGAATAGTGTTTGAAGATGATGTTAATGCATTATTATCTTCAATTGCATGGGTTTTTTCGCATGGAAATTTAGACGATACAAAAACAGAGCAAGAAATTATTGATAAAGCTATGTACTCGAAAATTTCTGCCACATGTGGAACAATTTCTGAGTGGTCAAAAAATTTTCTTATGAAAAATGGGGTTAAATCTAGACTAGTTTCTAGTTTAACATTAGATTCATGGAATAGTTATGATAATGGACACATTATGATTGAAGTGTTCAGACCTGAATTAAAAAAATGGGTGGTATATGATATTGATAATGATGCATATTTTATAAATAAACAAATTCCTTTATCATTAATTGAGTTAGTTGAGAAAATTAAAGATGGTGATTTTATAATTGAATATATTGCAAGAAAAAATGATATAGATGTAAAAAATTTTTTGGATAAAAAAAATAATTATGATTATGGTTTTTTAATTGAATCAAGATTTTCAGATGAACAAACAAGACGTGAATGGTATAAACATATTTTACAAGTGCCAATGATTGTAGATGGTGATTTTAGTTATTTTTTTGACAAAGATAATGCAGAAAAAATATTGAGTTATTCTAGTTATTACAAATATCTAGATCAGAATGAATTTATGAAAAGATTTTATTAATTTAATTAGAATTTTCTATTGCATTTGTGTCTGAGTTATGGTTTACAGGTTTTGCAGGATTACCTATAACAGTAATATTTTCAGGAATATCATTCACAACTACAGACCCCATTCCTACAAATGAATTACTAGATAATTTTATTCCATTTCTAATAACTGAACCAGGTGCAACATAGACATTATCTTCAAGTATTGAGCTTCCCCCAAAGTAAGTATTTCCAGTAATCATACAATTTTTTCCAATTTTCATACCAGAACCAATGTAAACTTGACTACTAATCTTAGTACCATCATCTATTTTTGTATCCTCTAAAAAACCTGCAAGTACTGAGGTATTAGAACCAATTTCTACATCATTACCAATATGAACTCCACCTAGATGTTTACATGATTCTAATTCTAATGACTCATTTCTTTGTGGACCAAAACTAGAATCACCAATAATCACAGAAGGATAAATCACCGAATTATCTCCAATATGGGTTCGATCGTAAATTTGTACCCCAGGATATATTTGACAATTTTCACCAATTATTACATCTTCATCTATGAAAGAAAAAGCACCTATGGATGTATTTTTTCCAATATTTTTTGATTTTATAACAGCAGTTTCATGTATTTCTGATTTAATTATTCTTGGTGAGAATTGTTTTATACATTTTATAAAATATAGTCTAGGTTGTCTTACAAAAATTAAGGTTGTTTTTGTTTTAAATTTTTTATTTCTTAATTCAAATGGGCATAAAATTAATCCAGCATTAGATTTGTTTATCAATTCAATCCCATTTTCATTTTTTACTGAACAAAAAGATAATTCATTATTTTTTGCATTTTGTATTGTGTTAAATCCACTAATAATTTGGTCCTGCTTGTTAAGATTAATTATTTCTATATCATTATTTAGAGATTCTACAATATCAGATACTTTTTTGGAGAAAGAAGACATTTCTTGTTTATTTAAATAGAGATAATTTCGATAAATCTGTTGCTCTGCTAGAGACTATTTCAAATGCTTCAGCTCTAGAATAACCGTATAGACCGCCCCACCTAGTGGCTGTTGCATCTATTACTTCTTTAGATCGAGGATGAGGAAATTTTCTTAATTCGTGTTTATACATAGAAATTGCTTTTAGTTTATCTTTGATTTCTTTGGAGATATCAACTATAAAATTTGGATTAAAACGATAGGGTTTTCTCCATTCCGTTGCAGAAGGCACTTCAAATGAAAAAATAGCATTGACTTTTGTATATTCAAATGGTCTTGCAGCAGTAATTGATGCTTCATATGCGATTTTGTGATCATTGCTTAGATCATTATAATGATGTGTGAATATAATTTCATAATCATCATTTGCTAATTCAGTTTCAACATATTTTGTAATTTTTAACATAGGAATTTGACTCAATTCTTCACTTGGAACATCCCAAAAACTGATATTTTTAATTCCTAATACGTTTAAGGCTTTTTTAGCATGATCTTTTCTAATTAATTTTTCTTTATCCATTTTCTTTTTTTCTTTTTCTGATGTTTCCCATGTAGGAATGTTTTGATAACCAGATTTCCTTCTTCCAGAAATACCATCAGCTAGAAACATTACTTTGATTTGATGATGTTTAGATAATTTTTTCAGGGTTCCACCCATTCCTAGTGTTTCATCATCAGGATGAGCAGCTACAACTAAAATCTTCAACGGTTTATTCCTAACATTTCAGTATTTATACATTAAGAAGATTTCGTAAGATCAAAAAAGGAATCATCACAAAGAGTTAATAGATTATTTTAGAGTTTCATGAAAGGGTATTGACAATAAAAATTCTTGCGATAGGAGATTTAGCAAATAATTTTGTGATTTTAAGAAAGTATGTGAAACACTCACAAATTCATATTATTAATTTTCCATGGGATACAGCAAGTAAATTAACAGATTCAAAGGATGTTGAATTTTTTGATTCATTAAAGATTAAAGATCAGATAGAAAAAATTAATGAAATTAAGGATGATTATGATTTAATTATTGTAAATACATGGGCAGGTGCACGTTTAGCGTACTTAACAGGTTTAGATTATATAATTTATTTTGTCGGTAGTGCGCTAAGAGTACCACCATTCATCAAGAATCCCAGATTGGAATATCTAAAAAATCCATTGCCATCATTTAATCTATTTGAAAGAAAATTTTACAAAAAAGTTTTTGATAATGCAGTATTTTGTGTAGCCAATGCAGATGATTTGTATAAACTATTAAAAAAATATAGAAGTGAGAATATTTCACAGATTGGAATACCTGTAGATACAGAAATGTTCAACGATATGGTAACTCCATTAAAACGTGAAAAAACAAAATTTACATTTGTAAGTCCACAACGAATTGGTCTTGCTAAAGGGATAGATATTATATGGAAAGCCATTGAACTAACAAAAAGTGATTTTGAGGTTCTACAAGTAAAGTGGTTTTTAGGTCAGAGAACAGATGAAGAGAGAGACATCAATCAGAAATTAGTTGAAAATATTCCAGATAAAGTAAAATTAATTCCAATTTTTAAAAGAGAAGAAATTCCACAAGTTTATTCTTTTGCAGATGCAGTAATAGGACAGATGAAAAATGGGTTAGGTGCAGCAGTAGAAAGAGAAGCTGTATTTTGTAAAAAACCAGTATTACAATATGCAGACCCAAAGATAAAATTTCAAGTTGGAAATAATCAAGTGAGTTCTCCATTTCTTCCACATTCAAATACACCCAAGATTTTAGCAGAGTTGATAGATCATATTGTTGAATCAGAGGAATTTAGAATGGATCTAATGAAAAAAGAGTTTGAATTTACAAAACAAATTGCAGATCCTGTAGAAATTGCCTCAAAATGGGAAAAATTATTTGAACAGTATATGAACAATAGAAAAAATCGAGAGAAAATATCAGATAAACAAATTAAATTTAGACAAAATAGTTTTTTTCTTATAAATAGACTATATCTTAAAAAATTTAAGAGTAAATTTATCAATAATTAGTCTACGAATTATCTTTTGTTCTCGGATTATGAATAAATTCTCCATCTAAAAGAACATTAATTTTTTTCTGTAATTCTTTTATTTCTTCAATTTCTTTTTCGGTAAGTTTTTCATTGCTACTTAATTTTAACATAAATTTTGTTAACATCAAGTATAATGGATAGTTAACTTGTTGATTCCATCCTTTTGGAGGTAGTTTGTAATTATACGGATGAGCTTCTGCAATTACGTCTGCTTCTGCACTAAATGCAGCAGTTCTTTTGTAATGAATGTAACCTATTGCAATAAGTAAGGGAATACCAATTGCTCCAACTATCAATATGTAATGAATGAAAGAAGGAAACACTTCTTGAAGAACAGGATAATTTTCAACTGCCAAGAAATATGTAACAGTTAGTGTATTTATTGCGGCCATAATAAATGCAAAATATACACTCCAACCTTGCCTGAAATAATACCAACCTCGAAAACCTATTGCTTTACCCATAATGAATCGTTTATCTACTATTATATCAAGTCCACTCATAATTGTTTTAGAGTAAATGATAGAGATTTGAGATTTTTTTTAATTACAGTAACATAATATAATATCAAAATACAATTTATTTAATGAAAATTAATGATTTAATAAAATTTGCAAGAGATAAAAATCTGGGTAGAAAGGGTCTAAAAAAAAGAGTACGTGATTTAAAGAAATCAGATTATGGAAAAAACTGGCAGGTTGTTGATGAAGACTTCTATGATCATATTGGAATTTTACAACGAAGACCATTACTACATAAGAATTTTCTAGATTACATGGAAAATTTGAAGTATGTAAAAACAGTGTTAGAAGTTGGATGCGGTATGGGAATTTATCCAATAAAATTTGAAAATTTATTTAAAAATAGAGAATATTTGGGAATAGATATAGGAGAACCTGCAATAAATTTCTGTAAGAAAAATTCTAGGTTTAATTTTATTTGTGGAGACCTACTAGAAACAGAAATTGATAAAAAATTTGATTTGATTTTTTCACATGCAGTGATAGATCATGTTTATGACATAGATGCATTTCTTACAAAAATTATTACGTTATGTGAAAAACATGCTTATATCAGTGCTTATAGAGGGTATTTCCCAAATTTGAAAGAACATAAAATGACATGGGATAATGAAAAAGGTTGTTTTTATAACGATTTGTCAATAACCCAATTAGAAGAAAAGTTAGTTAAGTGTGGTTTATCTAAAAATGAATTTATAATTCGAAAGCAAGAAGATGGAATGAAACTTAATGAACCATATTCAATTGGACTTACAGGAATTGAAACAATAATTGAAATTAATAAAAAGAAAGATATTTCTTAAATTATTTATTGATTATACTTCGTAAACCATCTTCTAATTCAGTTTCATATTTCCAACCAGTCAAACTTTCAATTTGGCTAATTTGTGCTTGACTTTCAGCAACATCTCCAGGTAACGGATTTTGAAATATAGGAGTTAGATCAAGTTCATAGAGATGAATCATGATTTCGGCAAGTTTTTTGATAGAGATTGTCTTTCCAGTTCCAACATTTAAAAAAGTAGAATTTATGTCACTATCCATTACTGATAGATTAGCTTTTGCAACATCTTTTACAAAGATAAAATCTCTAATTTGTGAACCATCACCAAAAATTATGGGAGATTTTTTTTCTGACAAAGCATTCATGAATTTTGTAATTACTCCAGCATAACTGCCTGTTTGTCCAATACCATAGACATTGAAATAACGTAAACCAATAATGCTGCATCCAATAGAAGAAAATTTTTCAGCAAGAAATTCAGTGTCTAGTTTAGTTTTTCCATAAGGGTTTATAGGATTTTTTGGGAAATTCTCCGATATTGGTATTTTTTTAACATTTCCATAGATACTAGAACTACTTGCATAAACAACCTTTAGATCTTTTTCTTTAGCAATTTCAAAGATATTTTTTGTTCCTGTAACGTTCACATCATTATATTCATCTGGTATTTCAAATGATTCAGGTACAACCGTTAAAGCAGCTTGATGGAATATTCCATCACAATTTTTTATTATTTTTTGTAATTTTTCTTTATTTCTAATATCTTCTAGATGAAATTCAATATTTTCATATATTGGATCTAGATTTTCTTTTTTTCCAGTATGTAAATTATCTATTACTACAACATCATGTTTATTTTGGATTAGAGATTTTACTATATTACTTCCAATAAATCCTGCACCACCAGTAACAACAAAACGCATATGACATCTGAATTTAGCAATATTTTAAATCTTGAGTATAATATCTAATTGAGAACTAATGATTATTTAGAAAATTAAATAAGACATGCAAATTTTCATTTAATATGTATGATGTTAATAAAAATAGTTTAAAACAAATTCTAACTTTACGTTATGATACAACACTTACATCAGCATTACCAGAGCTAAGATGGGAGGATTATAAAAGAAAAGATAAATCAAGTAACATTTTATCATTTATAGAAGAATCAATTGTAAAGTCAATTCATAATGATCAAAATAATTTAAAGAGTGCAGCAATTTCATTAAGTTCCGGTATTGATTCTACATTAATTGCAACAATTATTAAAAAAAATTTTCCGGATTTAGAAATTAATTCTTTATCTATAACATTTTCAGATAGTTTTGACGAATCACCTTTTGCAAAGAAAATAGCTGATAGATTAGATATCAATCATCATGTTGTTTTTATTGATAATTTTTTAGAAGAACTTCCAAAAGCGATAAAGATTACACAAAAACCTTTTTGGGACTTACATTGGTATCATATTGCTAAAGAAGCCAAAAAATATTCTAAGAATTTTTTTTCAGGAGATGGTGGAGATGAATTATTTGGGGGATATACATTTAGGTATAAGAAATACTTATCATTAGTTTCATCAAGATCGTCTGTTAAAGAAAGAATCCAGGCGTATTTATCATGCCATGAAAGAGATTGGGTTCCAGAACAAGAAAAAATTTTTACTAGTAAATTAGATTTTAGATGGGAACAAATATTCCCAATTTTGGAAAAATTTTTTCATAATGATTTAGATTTGATTGAACAAGTTTTCTTAGCTGATTATAATGGAAAATTAAGGCATAACATGGAGCCATTGTACAAAAAATTCCACAAATTTTTTGATATGTCATATCTTGCTCCAATGTTAAACGAGTCATTAATTAGATTCTCAACTAATTTACCTCATAACCTTAAGTATAATCCAGAAACAAATCAAGGTAAGATCCCTCTTGTTGAATTATGTAAAAAATATTCTATGTATGATTTAATTTCAAAGGAAAAAAAAGGATTTTCTGTAGACACAAATAACATGTGGAAAAATTATGGACAAAAAACATGTCAGTATTTTTTGGACGATGGACGAATAATTAAAGATGGTTGGATCAAAGAAGATTGGATTAAAAATAATATTTCTAGAAGTGATTTAGATGTAAGATATATCAATAAATTTCTTGGATTGCTTGCATTTGAAATTTGGTATAGATTGTTTGTTACAAATGAAATGAAAGAGAATGAGAAATTGAAGTTTTAGGGAAGTAAATTTTCTAAATCATTAATGAATTTTTGAGTAATTTTATTCCAGTTGAAATTTTCTTCAACAAATTTTCTTCCTGCATTTCCCATATTTTCTCTTTT
>MDSW01052708.1_pt1 | contig 19264 bp, 20 predicted proteins | sample 811171 | NCBI WGS metagenome assembly MDSW01 (sample SAMN05326641, study PRJNA326480) | marine metagenome | isolation source: seawater | place: Atlantic Ocean: North West | collected 2012 | reverse complement strand
CTGTAATCGTTTTATCTTTTTAGAACAACTTAAGGTAAATAGCTGTATTTTTTCGTTTAAATGAACAGTTCCGTTTCCCTATTATTGTACAAAAAGCCTAAAAATTGATTTTGCCATCCTAAAAACACATCGAAAAACAGATTGAAACGTCATCAAAATAATTCAAAAAAAAAATACTCCAGAAAAATCCGAAGTATTTTTAAATGTTATAATCAATTGGGTTTATTCAAACAACCAACGGTAAATATCGTTTCCGTTGGCAAAGAGTACCAAGGCTATCAAAATGAAGAACCCAACCATTTGGGCATACTCCATAAATTTGTCGTTTGGTTTACGCCCAGTAACCATTTCATATAAAAGGAACATTACGTGCCCCCCGTCCAAGGCAGGAATGGGCAGAATATTCATAAAAGCAAGTATAATGGATATTAAAGCCGTGGTCGCCCAAAAGCTTTGCCAGTCCCAAGCATCGGGGAACAGGTTGCCAATGGCACCAAAGCCTCCTACTTGCGTGGCTCCCTTGGCGGTAAATACGTACTTAAATTGTTTTACGTAATCTTTTAAGGTATTGTAGCCGAAACTGATTCCACCCACAACGCTTTCACCCAATGAATACTTGATTTCGGTTTTACCCACTTGGGAAACAATATCCCTGCCAAATGAATTAACCCCAATAATCCCTTTTTCATTGGGGGTTACACGCAAGGTGTCTATTTGGTTTTCCCGGGAGACAACGATGGTGTTTTCTTTATCTTTTAAAGTAAGATTTTGAAATTCATCATAATACTGAACGGATGTTCCATTTACAGCAATAATTTTATCATCTTTTTGCAAACCGGCCTTGCCAGCGGGATGATCTGCAAGAACGGTATCTATAATTGCCGAACGACGCGGTGTAAATGGAAAATGTGTGTCATTCTGAAACATTTTTGTGCCTGCATCCTCGGGAACCGAAATGGTTTCAACAGTGCCATCGCTGTGTTTCACTTCCACTTTTGAAACATCGCGCAGAAATATATATCTGTTAATGTCCATTACATCCTCTAGCGGTTCGCCATTAACACTTAACACGTGGTCGCCGTCGCGAAAACCGTATTCCTTAAATTGCTCGGTAACTGCAAAGCCCTGCGGAATATCTTCATTGGTAGTAATATTTCTTCCGTAGAAATAGAGAATTCCCATATAAATTACAAACCCCACTATAATATTTACCGTAACCCCACCAAGCATAATAATCAATCGTTGCCAAGCTGGTTTGCTTCGGAATTCCCACGGTTGCGGTGGCTGTGCCATCTGCTCCTTGTCCATGCTCTCGTCAATCATTCCAGAAATCTTCACATAGCCGCCGAGTGGCAACCAGCCGATTCCATAAACGGTTTCGCCGATTTTCTTTTTAAAGAGTGAAAATTTTACATCAAAGAAAAGATAGAATTTCTCTACACGGGTCTTAAAAAGTTTTGCGGGAATAAAGTGTCCCAATTCGTGCAGCACGATCAATAATGATAAACTTAAAAGAAGTTGTATAGCTTTAACAGCAAATGGACTCATAGTTTTTTAAATAAATATTTTATAAAAAGCTCAATTTTAAAATCACTCATTACCAAAATCAAGCCTAAATTTTTTTGCTTGCCAGTGTCAGGTTTAGCAAAAAATCGCACAAAAGTAACCTTTTAGAACGTGCAAAAAAAATAAGCGGGTAGGTTCCCGCTTATTTATTATTTTTTTAAAAGAACGTTTGTATGGAAAAACGTTTTATTCCTTTACGATTCTTTTGTTGAGAACGCCTTCCGAAGTTTCAACTTGAAATATTAAAATTCCTTTTGAGAATTTCGAAATATCAACCGTTTCTGAATATTTTTCAGAATATAACAATTGCCCCAAAGTATTGTAAATATTGATGTTTTGAACATTTATAGAAGCTGGTTTTTCAAAATTGACTATTCCCGAAGTTGGATTTGGATAAATACCAAATTGTTGGTCCAGTGTAAAATCTTCGGTTCCCAAAACCACATTGTTGCTGCGGGAAATTAAATGATAGTCGGGATCAAACTGAATATTTTGTACCGTAAAGCCCACGGCTGGCTGAAATGCTTGGTTGTTTGTAGTGTTGTCCAGTACAATATCCAAGGTTTCTCCCTGCGTTCCGTTTATCCGCAATGGAACGGGAGCCTCAAAAAATGAAACCGATGGATGACTCTGAGTTTGGGAAATCTCCACATTTATATTCGACTGCCCGCCAGCTTGATTCCATCTAATAGTATATCGCGGATAGCCTTCGCCGTATATCCAATCATTAAAAAATTCCGAAAGATCCTCACCTCCTGCAGCGGCCTCCATATTTCTGATAAGGTCTGGGGTTTTTGCGTAGCCGTAAGATAAAGTAGGGTCTGCCAAATAATCTTTCAAACCTTGAAAGAAAACTGCATCGCCCAGTTTTTTGCGAAGCATGTGCAGTACCATAGAGCCTTTGTTATAGCTTAACCTGCTGCTGAAAATTCGATTGACCGAAGTTGTGTCTTGCGCTGGCACATAGACTGAGCCATCCGGGGAGTCAGTAATGGAGCCAATCTTATCCTGTCTCCACGTTCTAAAATCTGATTCGCCATCAAAATCCTCAATTACAAGTCCCGAAAGATAGGTAGCAAAACCTTCATTCAGCCAAATATCCTGCCAACTGCCGCAGGTAACCTTATCGCCGAACCATTGGTGACCAAGTTCGTGTGCAATCAACCCACGACTAAAGCTGCCCATAAACGAAACCGTTGTGTGCTCCATACCTCCACCCCAGCCAAACTGTGCGTGGCCGTACTTTTCGTTGGCGTAGGGATAGGGTTCAAAAAGATCCGCAAATAAATTCATAATATCCACTGTTATTGGAGTACGCGATTGTGCGTATGAAATATCTTCTGGATAAATATAATTTACTATTTCAAAAGGATTTCCGTTGTTGGCAACCGTATGCGAATATACTGTGTAATTGGTTACGGCTATGGCAATTAAATAAGCGGGAATAGGGTATTGGTGTCTATAATGGGTGGTTTTATTGCTTCCGTTTATGGTTTGGCTTATTTCCAGACCATTTGCTACGGCTATATATTCTTCATTTGAAGGATTAAAACGGGGAGTAGTAATATATACATCTATCATATCAATCTTATCGTTCAAATCCTGTTTGCACGGCCACCAAGCCTTTGCGCCAAAGGGTTCCGAAAGCGTCCACATTACGGGGTCGCCATTGTGGGTGTCTGTTTCAAAGGAACCAAAACCTGAACTTACGGGGTTGCCGGAATAACTTACCGACAGCGAATCCAGAACGCCCTGTGCCTGTATTTGTGGGAGGGTAATTACAATCTCATCATCGTTGTTTTGGGTAAAACTAAGTGGCGTACCGCGTTGCATAACTTGTGATACGATCATATTGTCCACAAGTTCAAAAGTCACGGTATTTAAATTTTCCTTTGCCACAAAATGCGAAGTGACGGTTCCTGTAATAAATGCCTGGGCAGGATTCACGGTAAATTCCAACCGGTGGTATTTTAGGTCATAATTTCCCGTGTTCAGGTTTACGGGTTTGCCAAACCAACCTGTTGCGGCTTTTGCTTCGGCCTCGCTAATATCTTCTTGAAAATTCTGTGAAAAAGAAAAAAAAGAGATTAAAATTAAAAGAGGGAGTATTAGTGTTTTCATTGTAGAAAATCATTTTGATTACAATTCGGTTAAAAAAGAATATCATTCTAAAATTCGGATGTTAAATGTATTCATTTTGAAAGTTTTGCAACTTATTTTTGCAGCCAATTATATGCCTTCAGTCTAAAATTTAACGCAATGCTTACTTTCTTCAAAAAATATAAATTCTTAGCAGTTGTTTTATTGGCGCTTTCCATCATTATCATTTCTGTAATATATCAAATATTGAAGCCGAAAGAAGTGCTAAAAATCTATCAGCCGGCAGATGTTTCAACAGAACTTGTGGACAGCACGCTTCAATACGTGAAGAAATATCACACTATTGCAGATTTTAGCCTTACCAACCAAAACGGCAAAATGATTACCCAAAAAGATTACAGCGATAAAATTTACGTGGCAGATTTTTTCTTCACTACTTGCCAGACCATTTGCCCTATCATGACAGACCATATGGTGAAAATTCAAGAAGAATTGAAAAACGATAATGAGGTCTTGCTTCTTTCACATACCGTAACCCCAGAGATAGACAGTGTTGCACAACTTAAAAAATACGCAATGGAAAAAGGTGTGGATGATGCCAAATGGAATTTGGTAACTGGCGATAAAAAGGAAATCTACGATCTCGCAAGAAAATCGTATCTCGCGGCAAAGGATGTTCCCTATTCCGAAAACGATCTGGTACATACCGAAAATTTTGTACTTGTGGACAAAAAGAAGCGAATCCGTGGTTTTTACGACGGTACAGATCCCGAGGCCATTGAAAAATTATTGGCAGATATCCAAATTTTGAAACAGGAAGATTAATTTCTTGCAGGTTGAAAAGCGGCAGTGCCTAAAAAATCTCAAAAGGTCTTTTCCCACGTCCTTTTTTTCCTTTACTTTTGCCTTGTTTAAAATCAATCTAAATAAAAAGATGGTTATTACTATTGCTTCACTTAAAAAAGGGCAACGCGGCATTATCAAGGAATTTTCAATAGATGTTGTTCCCTTAAAGCTATTGGAGATGGGCTGTTTGCCCGGTAATGAGGTCTCTTTGGTACAAATGGCTCCTTTCAATGATCCGCTATATTTGAACATCAACGGAAGCCATCTTGCCATTCGTAAGGAAACGGCCAGCAAGATTGAAATTGAATTGATATAAATAATAATGGCAAAGCACATAAACGTTGCACTTATTGGAAACCCAAATACCGGAAAAACCTCTGTGTTTAATCGGCTCACGGGGCTGAACCAAAAAGTGGGGAACTATCCCGGAATTACTGTTGAAAAAAAACAGGGTACCTGCAAATTTGGCCGAGCCTGTAAAGTCCACATTCTCGATTTACCGGGAACCTATAGCCTTAACGCTTCATCACTAGACGAAAATGTGGTAATAGAACTGCTACTTAACAAAAACGATAAAGACTTTCCAGATGTTGCGGTAGTAGTTGCCGACGTAGAAAACCTTAAGAGAAATCTACTACTTTTCACACAAATAAAAGATTTGGGCATCCCTGCCATTCTTGCCATAAATATGTCTGACCGTATGAAACGGAAAGCCATAACATTAGATATACCCTTGCTTGAAGAAAAGTTGCAAACCAAAATTGCACTTATCAGCTCACGCAAAAATCTTGGTTTTGATTATTTAAAGGAATTGATAGAAAACTACAATCAGCTTTCCACAAAACCCTGCTTGAACGCTTCCAGTATTTCTCCCGAATATTTTGATCGTCTGCGAAAAGCATTTCCCAACCAAGATCTTTATAAATTATGGTTGGTAATAACCCAAGACGTCAATTTTGGAAAATTGGACCGGAATGAATTAAAGGGGGTAGCTTCCTTTCAAACCGAGTCGGTGAGCAATCTGAAAAGACTTCAGCAAAAGGAAACGGTAGCGAGGTATCAGTTTATAAATGAGACCTTAAAGCAGACCCTTCATATAGATACTGCAAACGCAAAGGATTTAAGAAGCCGCTTGGATCGTATCTTGACCCACAAGGTTTGGGGATATGTTATTTTCTTCGGAATTCTACTCCTTATTTTTCAAGCTATTTTTGATTGGAGTGCGTACCCCATGGATTTTATAGACAGCACCTTTGCATCTTTAAGCGAATGGACCAAAAACACATTACCGGCAGGGGATTTTACAAATTTGATAGCTGAAGGAATTATTCCGGGACTTGGCGGAATCGTTATTTTTATTCCGCAGATTGCGTTTCTTTTTCTCTTCATTTCAATTTTGGAAGAAACAGGCTATATGAGCCGTGTGGTTTTTTTAATGGATCGCGTCATGCGCCGTTTTGGGCTCAGCGGAAAAAGTGTGGTGCCGCTTGTTGCGGGAACTGCCTGCGCTATTCCAGCCATTATGGCTACCCGTAACATTGAAAATTGGAAGGAACGATTGATAACCATTTTGGTTACACCTTTTACAACCTGTTCGGCCCGGTTGCCTGTTTATTTGATAATAATTGCTTTGGTAATTCCCGATACACGTGTTTTGGGAATTTTCAGCCTGCAAGGGCTTACCCTAATGTTTATGTATATTTTAGGATTTGGAGCGGCTATATTTTCTGCCTATTTGCTCGACAAAATTTTGAAAATACGGAGCAAAAGTTTTTTTGTAGTTGAAATGCCCAATTATAAACTTCCCTTGCCTAAAAACGTAATTATTACCGTAGTTGAAAAAACCAAAGCCTTTGTTTTTGGAGCAGGAAAAATAATTCTTGCTATTTCGATAATTCTATGGGTAATGGCGTCTTATGGTCCGGAAAATTTTAACAATGCTGAAGAAATTATCACTAACGAATACGCTTCTCAAAATCTTTCAGAAGAAGAAATTGAGATGCATATAGATTCCTATAAACTGGAACATTCCTATATAGGAAGAATAGGCCACGCTATTGAACCTGCCGTTAGGCCATTAGGGTACGATTGGAAAATAGGAATTGCCATTGTAAGTTCTTTTGCCGCACGGGAAGTTTTTGTGGGTACCCTTGCAACCATTTACAGTGTAGGAAGTGAGGAAGAAGAGACAATTAAAAATAGAATGGCTGCGGAAATAAATCCAGTTTTGGGCGGTCCACTCTTCAATTTTGCAAGTGGAGTTTCGTTACTGCTGTTCTATGCTTTTGCAATGCAATGTATGAGTACCTTGGCAATTGTAAAAAAAGAAACTAACAGTTGGAAATGGCCTATGTGGCAGTTGTTCGTTATGAGTGCCATTGCCTATGTGGTAGCATTGGCAGCCTATCAATTTTTGAAATAGAATAAATTTTTTTTGTTATGCAAACATTACTCGTCTTGGCAGCCTTTATTGTAGCAGTGTGCTATCTTGTAACGCGCTTTGTTTGGAGTCCATTTGAAACCGCAAATAAAAAGAATAAACCAGGAGACCATTCTGACTGTGGCAAATGCAGTTTTCGTTAACTTCGAAGGAACAGTTTGGTATAGTGCTCTTTCTAGATAGCTATAGTTGTGGCTTGAAATTCTTTAGACTATCTTTGCACTATGCAAACAATATTGGTATTAATAACGTTTTCCATTGCAGCAGGCTTTTTGCTTAAAAAGTTTGTTTGGAACCCAATTTTTGAATCGCGCCAAAACTCAAATGGCACGCTTGATGGCGGTAAAACCAAATGTGGCAAAAAAGATTGCGGCTGTCATTAATTACTTATTCTTCTCTTCGCAAACCAACAATACATAATTATTGATATTGCCTGCGCTCTCCGCAGTAGGATAGGGCTTAAGTGTCAATCCATTGATGGCAAAGTTGGCCGAGCTATAAAGATTAGTGTTTTTTTCTTCTCCAGATCTTACCTCCCCAAAGGTTAAAAGCTTTTCTTCGGTTTTTCCATTTGCGGTAACCTTCGCCTTAACAATGGCACGTCCGGCCCAGATACAGTCCACGCCTTCGGGACAACGGGAGTCTTCCATTACTTCCATAAATTTTATGGAAACACCTTTTAAAACTACGGTTTCCCCTTTGGGAACTTTTACGGCTATTTTAGGGGTCTCTGCGGAATCTTCCTGTCCAAAAGCAAAAGTTGAAAATAGAATTATGATTGCTAAGAGTGATTTTTTCATTAGGTATAAATTTTTTCAATTTTAAAGATACTATAAAAAATAGTGCCAGAAAACTGGAGAAGCAAAATCGCTTTGAGAAATTTCTGTATTGTAAAAAATTCTGAAATATATATTTTATCCTCGGAAAAGAAAGAAATCTTCTTTCATCGGCTCAATTTTTTCATCTTTATTGTTGATTATGTATTCCAGCGATTTTTCGGTGAAAGCCAATCCCTTTTCTGTTAAGGAAACCACCTGGTTTTCTATTTCCACAAGATTGTTTTTTTCGGCTAAATCCAATACAGATCTAGCGCGAACTGCCCGCCAATTAATATGCTCTTGCAGGTGGTTTATATGCCTCTCACTTTCTTCCTCATGTCGGTTTAAGTGTAACAGAAAAGTTATGAGCGAAACCTCGATGCGTTGTTGTTTTTGACGATACAGAACAGATATTAGGCCTTTTTTGGGAGCAAATAAATAAACCAAAAGAAAAACCACTCCCAAAGTTGTAGCTATAGATCCAGAAATGGAGGCGTCAAGAATATTGGCGACCCAATATCCCGAAATTGCCGAAAACACTCCAAATAATATTGAAAGCCAAATCATTTTTTTCAAGTCTTCTGTCAACAAATAGGCCGTGGCTGCGGGCGCTATCATTAGAGCCACGACTAGAATTGCTCCCACGGCATCAAAGGCACCCACCACGGTAATGGATGAAACTGACATCAGCCCATAATGCATCACCACAGGGGAAATACCCAATACTGAAGAAAGCCCAGCATCAAAAGTGGTAACCTTTAATTCTTTAAAAAACAATATTAGTAGGCTTATTGTAATAAATAAAATGCTTCCCATTACCCACAGTGATTTTGGACCCCAATCCGCACCTCCCACCATCATTCTGTCAAAAGGTGCAAAGGCCAGTTCACCTAACAATACAGCATCTACGTCAAGATGTACATCGTTTGCGTTTTTTGCAATAAGTATAACGCCAATACTAAACAAAACAGGAAAAACAAGACCGATGGCAGTATCTTCTTTAACCAATCTGGTTTTTTGGATAAATTCTACCATAACAACCGTTATAACACCTGTTAAGGCAGCCAAAAGAATAAGTAATGGTGAATTTAAATCTTGTGTCACAAAAAAGCCGATGACAATGCCTGGAAGAATAGAGTGGCTTATTGCATCGCTTATTAAAGCCATTTTCCGAAGTACCAAAAACACACCCGGAATAGCGCAGGCCATGGCCACAATAGCTGCAATAAGCTGTATTTCTATCTGCGGACTACTCATTCATTGGTTTTTGATTATACATTTCCTGCGCTTGTTTATAACCTTTTGGAGTCATTGCCCACTGTTGTCCATCAAGGGCTATCCAACCTTCATTTTCTAATTTTTTAAGCGAACCTTTTGTAAAACCTTGGAAATTATTCAAAATACGAATAGCGTGCGGATGCGAAATATTTTCGTGCTCTTGCGCAATGCCGTACATAAACTGCAGGGTTTTCATCAGTTTTAGATCTGTACGATTTTTTCTAAAACGAATCTCCCGAAACAAAAGCCCTCTCTTGTGCGAAAATATAAATGAAAGTAATACAAATACTCCAGCAACAAGAACAATTACAGGGCCAGTAGATAGGTTATTCTGATTGGCGCTTATTGCTGTTCCGAAGACGCCTGAAAAAGCACCGAATACTGCTGCCAATAAAACCATAGTACCCAAATTGTTTGTCCATTGACGGGCTGCGGCTGCAGGTGCAAGTAGTATTGCGCTCATTAAGACTACCCCCACTGTTTGCAGCCCAAGGACGATAGCCAAGACAATTAAAAAGGTTATCAAAACATCAATAAACTTTGTGTTAAAGCCAAGGGTTTTTGTATAATCCGCATCAAAAAGGAGTATTTTGAATTCCTTCCAAAACAGAACCATTACAAAAAGTGAAATTCCGGTTACGATAATCATCAACCGTACATCACTTTCCATAAGGGTTGCGGCTTGGCCAAAGAGGTATTTATCCAGCCCAGCCTGGTTGGCGTTGGGTTGTTTTTGAATAAAAGTGAGCAGCAGCATTCCAAAACCGAAAAATATTGAAAGGATTAATCCGAGTGCCGTATCACTTTTTAAATGTGTTTTTGTAGTAATTCCCCGAATCCAAAATGTTCCTATTACACCACTAACCAATGCACCCAATAATAATGTTCCTGAATCTTTAGCGCCGGTAATTAAAAATGCCAATGCAATGCCGGGAAGGGCCGCGTGCGAGATGGCATCACCCAGCAAGCTTTGTTTCCGAAGTACCGCAAAACTGCCCAACATACCACAAATTGCGCCCAATACCGCCGTTCCCAGCGTGATGGTGCGTAGGGTGTAATCTGTCCAAACCAGTTCGAAGTATTCTTGGATATTCATCTTTTATTTTGAAAAAATCTACTAAAATTTTAAAGTATCGTCTACAGACTATTTATTAACCGCTACTTTGTAATTAATCCCATAAGTCTTGGTAAGATTGTCATCATTATAAATATCTTTTACAGGCCCCGTGGCTATTTTCTTCACATTTAAAAAAGTTACCCAATCAAAGTATTCTGGGACGGTTTGTAAATCGTGATGAACCACGACTACCGTTTTACCGGCTTTTCGCAGTTCCTTTAAAATATTGATTATGGCAATTTCGGTTGTTGCATCAACCCCCTGAAAGGGTTCGTCCATAAAATAAATGGAAGCGTCCTGTGCCAACGCTCGGGCCAAAAACACCCGTTGTTGTTGCCCGCCGCTCAATTGGCTTATTTGTCTGTTTTTATAAGCAAGCATATCCACTTTTTCCATGGATTCCAAGGCAATTTTTTTCTCCTTCTGTCCGGGCCGTTTTATCCAACCTAAATTTCCATAAGTTCCCATCATAACCACATCAAGCGCGGTGGTGGGAAAATCCCAATCTACGCTACCCTTTTGTGGTACATAAGCTACCAATTTTCGTTGCTTTGAATAGGGCTTGCCATATATGGAAACAGTTCCGGCAATGGGTTTAATAATACCCAAAATGGTTTTTATGAGTGTTGATTTTCCCGCTCCATTTGGACCTACAATGGCCATTAAAACCCCTTCGGGTACAGACAGGTCAATGTCCCATAATACAGGTTTGTAATTGTAGGCCACGGTAAGATCATCTATCTGTACTGCCAGTGTTTGATTGTCCATTTTTATACTGTTTGTTTCCTTATTTTAGAGCGTTTACAATTGTATTTACATTGTATTTGAACATCCCAATATATGTTCCTTCCTCGGTTCCGGAATCGCCCAGTGCATCACTGTAAAGTGAACCGCCGATTTCAACATTATGGTTTTTTGAGAGAACCGCTTGCTGAAGCGCCTCAATGGTACGTCTGGGAACCGAACTTTCTACGAAAATGGCTTTTATGCTATTTTGAATTATAAATTCTGAAAGATTTTGCACGTCTTTTACGCCTGCCTCGGTTGCCGTAGAAATTCCCTGCAATCCCACTACCTGAAAGCCATACGCTTTTCCGAAATAATTGAAGGCATCGTGCGCAGTCACCAAAATGTGCTTTTCTTCAGGCAATGTTGCAATAGTGGATTTGATTTCAGTTTCTAGGGCATCTAGTTTTTGTTGATATTCTTTGTTGTTTTTGGAATAGCTTTCAGCGTTTGCGGGATCTGCTTTTGAAAGCTCATCAGTTACAAGTTGCGCAAATTGCTTAAAAAACTGAATATTGAACCAAACGTGGGGATCGTAGTTTGAAGCGAAATATTCCGAAGGGATCAATTCATTTTTCGGCAATTTATCTCCCAAAGAAACAGTATTTTTTTTACCCTCCATTTTTTCAAAAATATCCACAAGTTTTCCTTCCAAATGTAAACCGCTGTAAAAAATAATATCAGCCTCATAAAGTTTTGTAACATCACCCTCACTAGCTTTATAAAGATGCGGATCTACGCCTGCACCCATCAAACCTTGCAGTGAAATGTTTTCGCCGCCAATTTCAGAAACTAAGTCGGTCAGCATAGTTGTGGTTGTAACAACTTTTAGTTTACCATTGTCCTCGGACACAGTTTTACAACTGAAAAAGAGACCCAGTATGCTTAAAATTATAAATTTATTTATTTTCATTTTAGTTGAATAAGGATTAAATCAAGACCCTCTAAAGCAAGGGCTATACAATTGAATAAAGCATTAAAGTGTTTGCACAAAGAGATTTTCGGCTACTGTTTTTGAAATAAAAAACTGTTCGTTGCCTACTTGGATTATCATGGAGCCGTCAAAAAATTCCTTGCCCAGCACAGTGATTTTTGTACCAATGCTGATTTTTTTCTTATCTAAATACTGAAGAAAGTCAGCGCTGCTTTCCTTTACACCTACACAAACGCCCTTTTGGGTTTTTTCTATTTCTGAAAGTAATTTTTTCTCCGTGCGTTTTAAAACTCCGTGCTTATCGGGAATAGGGTCGCCGTGAGGGTCAAAATCGGGGCTGCCCAAAAATTTATCGAGGCGGGTGATTAATTCTTCCGATTGAATGTGCTCCAACTGTTCCGCTATTTCGTGGACTTCATCCCAGTGGAAGTTTAATTTTTCCACTAAAAAAACTTCCCATAAACGGTGTTTTCTAATAACATTTGCCGCAATTTTTTTGCCTTTTTCGGTTAATTGGGCACCTTTGTAGCGTTTGTAAACTACCAGTTTTTTCTCTGCCAGTTTTTGAATCATATCGGTCACGGAAGAGGGTTTGGTCTCCATACTTTCCGCAATCGCGTTGGTACTTACTTCACCTGAACTTTCATGCTCTAAATGAAATATTGCTTTTAAATAGTTTTCTTCGGCTAATGTAAACATAGGTACAAAGGTAAAAATATTTTTACATTAAGCTATGTTTTATTTTTAGTTAAGCCTAAAAATAAAGAATCAAATAGCTTTTTATTTAAGTGATATTTTTTAAAAAGGAATAATCTAATTTGTGAAAACGCCTAAAATCCGCGCTCTTTCTGAAGTTGTTCGTAGGCTTCCTGCACTTTTTTAAACTTTTCCTCACCTCCTTTTTGGTGTGCTTCGTCCATATGCTGCAGTTTATCGGGATGGTATTTTTTTACCATTGTTCTGTACGCGGTCTTAATTTCAGCTACGGTTGCTGTTCTGTCAATTTCCAAGATTTTGTAAGCACTGTCGGGATTTTTGAAAAACATCGCCTTAATACTTTCAAAATCCCGTCCGTAAACTCCCAAAAAGCCTGCAATTCGGTTTATCTCGTTTACCTCGGCCGTTGAAACACTTCCGTCCGCATTCGCAATGCTGAAGAGGAAATGAAGAATCTGCAATCGGCTTTCGTAACGGGTTCGTTGTTGTAATAGTGCACAAATGTTTTGGGCAGATATTTCGCGTTTTTTTATTACCTCATTAAAAATTCGAAAGGTAGCATTAGCGCGATCGCGCCCATATGCCTGCACAAAATATTGGCGAACGTAATCCAGTTCGGTCTGGCTTACATTTCCATCGGCTTTTATAACCAAGGAGGCTAAGGAAAGTAGGTTTAACTCAAAATCTGCTGGAGTAACATGTTGTTGCGATGTGCCAAAGGAAGTTTGAAACCTTCTACCCTTAACGCTCAGGTTATCCAATAAGCTTCCCAAAATAAACCCAACAATAGCACCCGGAAATCGATACACAAAATAACCTAGAACGGCCAATAACCAACGAAGCATGAAATTGTAATTTTTCTTTTTATAAGCCGACAAAGGTAACTATTTAAAATTCCAAATCTCAAATTCCATCCCGATAGCTTTTGGGACCAAAAGAGGGCTGTTTAATTAGTTTAAGATTTTTTGAAATTTGAGGTTAAACACTTATTTGGAATTTGGAGCTTGTAATTTGGAATTTCCTATCTAGTTATTTGGAATTTTTCCCTTTCAAAATTAGTATCTTTGCATTCACAATTTAATACACTTTAAAATACAAATATTATGTACCCACCCGAACTAGTAAAACCAATGCGCGAAGACCTAACAAGAGTAGGTTTCTCTGAACTACATACAGCAAATGAAGTGGAAGAGGCATTGAAGAAAGAAGGAACCACCCTGGTAGTAGTAAACTCCGTTTGTGGTTGTGCGGCTGCAAATGCGCGTCCCGGTGCTGCAATGTCTTTAGACAATTCAAAAAAGCCCGATAATCTGGTAACCGTTTTTGCGGGCGTTGATCGCGAAGCGGTAGATGCGGCAAGAGCCAACATGGTTCCGTTTCCACCAAGCTCACCTTCTATGGCATTATTCAAAAATGGTGAATTGGTGCATATGCTTGAGCGTCACCACATTGAAGGCCGCCCTGCACAAATGATTGCCGAAAACCTAAAAGGCGCGTATAACGAATATTGTTAAGTAACCAAACAGGTTATGATACAACTCAACAAACCCTTGACCGTTGTTATTGGCATCCTCGCTTTTGGCGCACTTGCCTTTAATATTTACGAAGACCCCAAGGTTTCCCATTTATTTGGAAAGGAAATAAACGATTGGCTTTATAGGGCATTTTGGCTCTTAATTGTCGGATTGTGTGTTTACAATTATATTTACATAGACCGAAATACGTTGAAGAACAAATCGAAATCTAAGTTGAAATCGAAAAATTAATTTTTCGATTTTGAAAACAAGAATAGTCGAACACGAAAAACCGTCTTTTTAAGGGCGGTTTTCTTACTTTTGAATGGAAATGATGGCATTCTCTAAAATAATAAGTTATCCCTTTACGGTATTGTTTTACCTGCTTTTTGGTATTACAATCGTTATTTTCCATCCCATACAATGGATTTGCTTTAACTGGTTTGGGTACACAGCACATAAAAAAAGTGTTGACTATTTAAACTGGACACTGCTTCGCTGTTTAAATGTGCTGGGTACTACCTTCCATATCGATATCAATACCAGTATTCCGAATAATGTTCCCATAATCATTGTCTCAAACCACCAAAGTATGTGGGATATTTCCCCTATTACTTGGTATTTGCGGAAATATCATCCCAAGTTTATTTCTAAAGTTGAATTAGGTAAAGGAATTCCTTCCGTTTCCTATAATTTGAGGCACGGCGGCTCTATTTTGATCGACAGAAAAAACCCGAGGCAAGCTATTGTTGAAATGGTGAAATTTTCAAAATACCTTCAGAAATTTAAGCGAAGCGGCGTTATTTTCCCCGAGGGAACACGCAGCAAAACAGGTGTGCCCAAGCCTTTTCGAAGAACCGGATTGCAAACGCTTTTCAAAAAAGTGCCCGATGGTTATGTTATTCCCGTTACCTTCAATAATTCCTGGAAGCTACAACGTTGGGGAATGTTCCCGATGCAAATGGGCGTCCGTTTGGAAATGACCGCGCATCCCGCAATAAAAATTGCCGATTATGAAGTGGAAACGCTGATTGACAAAGTGGAAGAAATCATCACTTCAAAAATCCATAAATAATGGCTTCATTTTCTTCGGAAGAAATAATTGAGAAGACAATTGCATTTGTGAAAAACGAATTGCAAAACGCCGAAGGTGGCCACGATTGGTTCCATATTGAACGGGTTTATAAAAACGCTTTGCTCATTTCCGAAAGTGAAAAAGTTGACAGAACCATCGTTTCGCTCAGCGCATTGCTCCACGATATAGCCGATTCCAAATTTCACAATGGCGATGAAACCGTTGGCCCAAAAAAAGCGAGCCAGTTTCTAAAATCAGAAAACATTTCCGAAGAAACAATCGATCATATCGTGAAAATTATTGAAAACGTTTCTTTTAAAGGCGGAAATAAAAACCAGGAATTTCATTCAAAAGAATTAGATGTTGTGCAAGATGCCGATAGGCTGGACGCGTTGGGAGCTATAGGAATTGCGCGTACGTTTAATTATGGAGGTTTTAAAAACCGAAAGCTTTACGATCCGGAAATTAAGCCGAACATGAATATGACGTCTTCGGAATACAAAGCTTCCGATGCGCCGACAATCAATCATTTTTACGAAAAACTGCTACTTTTAAAAAACCGGATGAATACCGAAACCGGACGAAAAATTGCAGAAGAAAGACATGCTTTTATGGAAACTTTTCTGAAACAGTTTTATGCTGAATGGGAAGGAAAAAAATAATTTTAAAACAACTTCATCTGCGGATTTTTAAGTTGTAAAAAATGAGAAGCATCAAGCGGTTCTATTTTTCGGTCTTTTAAATACTTCTTTTTTGCAATTGCCATCGTGTCTTTCACTTGTTCGCTGATGGTTCCCTCGCCTTTCATGCGCCGTCCCCAATTGCTATCGTTCAATTTTCCTCCGTGGCATTCTGCAATTTGGTTTAAAATACGTTCCGCTTTATCTGGTATAGTTTTGTGTGCCCAATCTTTAAAAATTTCAGCAATTTGTCCATTTAAACGCACAATGGTGTAACCAACATCCTGCGCGCCGAGCTCCGCTACTTTTTTTACCAAAGGAAGGATTTCATGGCTGTTGAGTGATGGAATAATTGGTGCCATCATTACCCGAACGGGAATGCCATTTTCTGAAAGCGTTTCTATGATTTTCAATCTTTGTTTAATACTTGCAGTTCGCGGTTCCAGCAATCTACGTGTGTCTTCGGAAAGGGATGTGATGGAAATGTTTGCTGAAATAATATTCAATTTTGCCATCTCTTTTAAAATATCCAAATCGCGGAGAATGAGAGAATTTTTGGTAATAATGCCCGTTGGGTGTTTCCATTTCAGCATTACTTCCAAACATTTTCGAGTAATTTGCAGTTTGCGTTCCAGCGGTTGGTAGCAGTCCGTATTTCCCGAAAAAATGATGGTGTTTCCCTGCCAATTTTTCGAAGTTATCTTTTCTTCCAAAAGTTGTGGGGCATTTTTTTTAAAAAGAATATTTCGCTCAAAATCAAGGCCGGCGCCATAGCCCCAATATTCGTGACTGTTTCGTGCATAACAATACACGCAACCGTGCTCGCAACCTTGATACGGATTTGCCGAAAAACCCATTCCAACGTCTGGACTATCCACTTTATTTACAAATGTTTTCGGAAAAACTTCAATATAATTTGTTTTGTTTTTATCTGCCTCTTCGCCTTCCGCTTCACAGAAATTAAGATATTCATCCAATACTTCGTGGCTGTTTTCGAAGAAGCGGTTATGTATATTTTTCTGGGCGCCACGGCCTTTTAAAAAATCTGCGGACATAAAAAAACTTTGAAGATTGGATTTCTTCAAAGTTAATTATTATTTGGAATAAATCCTTTTTTCATTGGAATAAATCCATAAAATTTATTTTATGCTTTATAAATTCCTCCTGTTTCGCGCAGTTTTAAAAGTCGGTTTTGGTGGATGGAACGCGTAAAGCGTTCGCCACTTTTATAATAGACACATTCCACAACACTGTCATTATTAGTTATTCCGGTAATGGGGTCTTCTTTTGAAATATATTTCAGTATTTCCATTTTAGGCGAATCGTTTTTGCCTTTAATTTTTACCCAATCTCCGGGCTTAAATTTTCTAGTTATCATAATCTTCATTATTAATGGTTCCACATCAAAAAATGATATTAGCAACTTCTATTTTAAAATATTAATAGCTTGCTATGTTGGATAGAAAAGGGCTCCAAATGAGCCCTAAGATGTTTAGCCAAGAAATAATGCTTAGGAAATTTTGATATTTCTTGGGGGTTTTTGTTTTGCCTCTTCTTTCTTTGGAAGATGGATACTTAAAATACCCTCATTGTAATTTGCTTTAATCTTTCCGTCATCAACCGTTTCGGGAAGTGTGAAGCTTCGTTTGAAGGAAGAATAACCAAATTCCCTACGGGTGTAGTTTTGCTCTTTTGTTTCGTTTTCTTCTTCCACTTCGGTAGCGATGGAAAGTATTTGATTGTCCAAATCTATCTGGAAATCTGATTTTTTAAGTCCAGGGACAGCCATTTCCACAAAATAAGCATCTGCGGTTTCTTTAATGTTTACTTTTGGTAGGCTCATTCCGGTATTGAAATTCTGAGAAAATACGGAAGGTAAATCCCTGTTAAAAATGTCTTCAATCCAAGAGGACAAAGTGGGGAGGGTTGAAGAACGGTCATTATTTGTTCGTGTCAAACCTCCATTTTTAGGAACATTTACTAAGGTGCTCATAATAATTAAGATTTAAGTTAAACAATTAATTTATTTGAAATTGGACAAAAGAAATGCCAAAATCGCTCTGCTAATTTTCATTGAAAAAAATTTAAAAATTTTTAACAAAAAGAATGCTTTAAACGGTTTTTGGAATAAAATTTCACCGCCATTTTGACATTGAAAAATGACTTTTTTTCAGAAATTATATGTATTGATTAAAGCTTTTTTAAATCAGGAAGACAATAGTTAATTGGACATTGCTTTAATAAGTACATTCTTCCCTCCAACAACTGGAATTTCAATTGTAGTTTTGTCCAAATCAACGGTCAAAATAGTTCCCGGTTCTGGCAAAAGCGTGAATTGGTTATCACTCGAAAAAATCATCAAACCAATCTGCTGCCCTGCTGGAATTACTTGATCATCCGGAATTAAATCGAAGGACATTTCATAAAACTTTCCAGGCTCCAACGGCTCACTTTCAGTTATGGATTTATAATTCTGCGGATCTGCCCAACCGCGTGTGATAATATTATCAGTAATTTTTGCATTTTTATCTTTGTTCCAAGGCAAGGAAACCATCCAAACGGAAAGATTTGCCGCGGGCTTGCTGCTGGCCAATTTAATATTCAGTTTAGAAAGTCCCGAAAGATGTAAATCTTCCTTTAAAATAGGAGTTGTGAATAATAATCTATGAATGGAACCTGAAAGTTGTGCAAGTGAATCACCAGAAAAATTATAGTCATCTCTCAACATAGCATGTAATTGCACAGTACTCTTTTTTTCGAGCGACAAAATTCCATCATTTGGCGAGGTGGAAATGGGATAAAGTTTAACTAATTCCGCATTTGGATTCGGGTAGTTTGGGTATGGTGTAGGATTATCGCTTTTATCATTTTCCCTAACAATCCAAGCTTTTGGGCCTTTTTCAATATCATTTTCAATTCCGAAGAGATATTTCGTAAACCATTTATTCATCATGGAAAGTGGCGGCGGCCCCCCGTGACCGTATTGGTGATAATAGATTTTTACTGGAAGCCCCATTTCTTCTGCAGCCTTATAAATTCTATAACTGTGCTCCGGCATTACATTCCAATCATTAAAACCGTGCGCCATAAACAGCGCGGCTTTCATTGGTTTCATATCGTTTAAATAATCACGGCCAGCCCAAAACTCATTGTAATCACCCGTTTTTCTGTCTATGCCATTTTTAATTTCGGTATCGCGATACACTTTATTGTTATGCGCCCTTTTTGATTCGTCGCCACTGTGGATGAAATCGTAAAGTACGTCAACATCTTCTCCTAAATACCCACCAGGCGAGCGTACCAAACCGTTGCTTCTGTAATAGTGATAATACGAAGTGTTTGGGGCAATGGGAATGATAGCCTCTAAACCTTCAACGCCCGTAGTTGCAGCTG
>MDSW01095981.1_pt1 | contig 19269 bp, 21 predicted proteins | sample 811171 | NCBI WGS metagenome assembly MDSW01 (sample SAMN05326641, study PRJNA326480) | marine metagenome | isolation source: seawater | place: Atlantic Ocean: North West | collected 2012 | reverse complement strand
TTGATGTGGAGGTTGTATTTCTATTCCCCTGGGCAGTCAGCTTCGGAATGATGTCTGTTGAATTTGGAGCATTTGTCATGATTGAGATGTTAATTTTTGTTGGTATTTTAGCTTTAGGTTGGATATATGCATGGAAGAAAGGATCACTAGAATGGAGTTAAATTTTGAATAACGAGATAATAGTACCTGATCAAAATATACATGTTCCCTTACATGACACCACATGGGACTTAGACAGAAATGAAGGGGATTACATAAATCACTTGAAATCCACTCATCTGACTCCTCTGGCTGAACCTTTACTTGAAGTACCTGATGATTTACAAAAAAATGTAGCAGTCACATCAATCGATGCGCTGATTGGATGGGGAAGAAAAGCATCTGCATGGCCTTTATCTTTTGGATTGGCTTGTTGTGCTTTTGAAATGATGGCAAGTGCGATGTCAAGATTTGACCTTTCTAGATTCGGAATGGAAGTGTTCAGGCCATCTCCCAGACAAGCTGACCTAATCATTATAGCCGGAACTGTAACTTGGAAAATGGCTCCTGCCATTGAAAGGGTTTACGAACAAATGGCTGAACCAAGGTGGGTAATATCTATGGGTGTATGCGCTACAAGCGGAGGGCCATATTACGGATCATACAGTGTTGTACCAGGAGTAAACCACATAATCCCAGTAGATGTTTATGTACCAGGATGTCCTCCTCGCCCAGACGCTTTATTGTATGGAATCATGCAGCTACATGAAAAAATAAAAAGATATTCTATAAAAAATAAAACCCGGAAATAGTCTTGACTGAAATTTTAGATATTTCAAAAATCATTAACGCAATCACTAAAGAGTTGCCCGATTCTGTTATCAAAAGTGATGATAAATCTGTATGGATTAGACCCGATGATATTAAAAAAGCTTGCGCTATCCTGAAAAACCCAAAAGGTTTAGATTTTTCTTTTTTAACATCAATTAGTGCTGTTGATTACATAGAATATTTTGAAATTGTTTATCATTTAACGTCTATGAGGCAAAATTACTCAGGAATTATTAAGGTTAAATGTTATGGAAGAAATAACGTAAATTTACCTTCTGTAATTGATATTTGGAAAACAGCAGACCTTCAAGAAAGAGAAATTTGGGATTTAATGGGAATACAATTTGAAGGACACCCAAATCTAAAACGAATTTTATTATGGGAAGGTTTTGACGGCCATCCTCTAAGAAAAGATTACTTAGGAAATTAAATTATGACTGGAATCAGAACTGAACCAGTAACGGTTAACTTAGGCCCTCAACACCCAAGTACTCATGGTGTATTCAGGTTAAGAGTAACTTTTGATGGGGAAGAAATTATCGACTTAGAACCAGTATTTGGATACTTACACAGAGGAACAGAAAAATTAGCTGAAACTAGAAATTACACTCAAATTGTTACATTGACTGACAGAATGGATTATGTAGCCAGTATGTCAAACAACCTTGCATATGTTCGAACTGTTGAAGAATTGTCAGGGATAGAAGTACCCGAAAGAGCTCAATACATTCGAGTAATTTGTGCAGAACTTCAAAGAATAGCTAGCCATTTAATGGCAACTGGATTTCTACTAAACGATATTGGTGCGCTAGCCACTCCTTTAATTTATTGCTTTAGAGAAAGAGAGAAAATCCTAGATCTATTTGAAATTCTTTGTGGTGCAAGAATCACACTAAGTTATATGAGACCCGGAGGGGTTTTTCAGGATGCTGACTCAGATTTTTGGAATTCGCTAGATATTCTGATTGATGAATTACCTCATTACTTAGATGAACTAGAAACGTTGATTTCTAAAAACGAAATAGTATTAGCAAGAACTAGATCAGTGGGAATATTATCTGATGAAGATGCTATAGATTATGGGGTAACAGGACCAATCCTTAGGGCATCTAGGGTCAAGTGGGACTTAAGAAAAGCAAACCCCTACGAAATTTATGACAGAATTAATTTTGAAGTTCCTATTGGTGTTGAAGGAGACACTTACGATAGATTTCATGTCAGATTGTTGGAAATGCAAGAAAGTGTCAAAATCATCACACAATGCATTCAGCAAATAGAAAAAGGTTCTATTAGAGCAGATGTACCATATTTTGTACGACCAAAACCTGGCGAAACTTATCAATCTGTTGAAGGCCCTAAAGGAGAATTAGGGTTTTACTTAATAAGTGACGGTGGAGTATCTCCATATCGTTGTAAAGTCCGAGCACCATCTTTTATTAACTTAACTCCACTCAGAAAAATGATGCTAGGTTGGAAAATGGGAGATCTTATAACTATTTTAGGATCGATAGACATAGTATTAGGAGAGGTTGACAGATAATGAACACCTCTTTTTATCATTTAATTGACTTTTACTCTTTCTATGACATGTTTTACAAAATATTTGAATCATTAGGATTTTCAAATTCTGCGTCATGGATGTCGTATTTAGCTGCAGGCGGATCATTATCATTTTTAGCCATTAATCTGTTAGTTTTATCTACAGCTTTTTACACTTGGTTTGAACGTAGAACAATTGCTAGATTTCAGGTTAGAAGAGGTCCTAACAGAAATGGACCCTTTGGATTAGGACAACCATTTGCAGATGTTATCAAGCTGATTATGAAAGAAGACACTGTCCCAACTGAAGCAGACAAGCCAGTTTTTACAATAGCTCCTATCGCATTACTTGCACCTACTTTATTAATTATTACAGTAATTCCTATTGATGATTCTAGCTTTTTAGCTACATTAAATATTGGAATTCTTTTCATAGTTGGTATCACTTCTGTTAATTCAATTGCTATTTTTATGGCTGGATGGGGATCAAGAAATAAATATGCAATTCTTGGTTCTATGCGAGGAGCAGCCATGCTCATAAGTTATGAAATACCTATGGCTTTAGGAATTACTAGCGTTCTTCTGATTTCTGGATCATTAGCTATGACAGAAATTGTAGCAAAACAAGATATTTGGTTCATAGTAGTTATGCCCATGGGCTTTTTTGTGTTTATGGCAGCAGCTACTGCAGAAATGAGTAGAACTCCATTTGATCAAATTGAAGCAGAATCAGAATTAGGATCTGGATATAACACTGAATTCAGTGGAATTAAATTTGCGATTCTATTTTTAGCAGAATTTATGGCTCCCATAGTCACATCTGCAGTAGTTACAACACTATTTTTGGGAGGATCTCAAGGATTTGATTTCTTACCGGGGCAAATTTGGTTTATTCTTAAAATGTTTGTGGTGATTTTTATACTATTATGGATTCGTTCAACATGGCCAAGACTTAGAATTGATCAAATTATGGGTTTTGCATGGAAAATTTTAATGGAATTAGGATTTATAAATATTTTCTTAATTGCTATAGAAGTGGCTGTATTAATGGATCCAGTTACCGGCCTACTAACGCCTCAAGACATGTTAATCATGGCAGGAATTAACTGGGTATTCACTATTATTACTTTACTAGTTTTGGCGAACTTTTTGGGTAAACGAAATTATGACAGGCCAGATCCAGTACCGTCACCATTGGCTAATATGCAGCCAAAAGGAGAAAAATAATGTATGGATTAGGATTAATAAAAGGCTTGGGAATTACTATGAAGAATCTTGTAATTCCTAATAGGCAATTTAATATTTACCAATATCCTAACAAACGTGCTACCCCTTGGGATTTGGCTAAAATCAATAAATCTAACACTTTTACTTTCATAGCTAAAAACCCCATTACTACAATAAAATCATTTGTGGGCCTTGTTAACGTTGAAGAAAAATTACCTCAACACCCAAATTTCAGGGGTGAAGAATTTGCGTGGTATGACAATCGTTGTACTGGTTGTGCTAGTTGTGCAAAATACTGTCCATTAGGAATCATAAAAATTGTGACCGGAACTAGTGGTGTAAATTCTCAAGAAGGACAAAGTTACGACTTAGAAGTTTTTGATATAGATATTGGCAGATGTATGTTTTGTGGATTATGCGTAGAAGCCTGCCCATATGATGCTTTACACATGGGAAGCGGATTTGAAGAAGCTCAATACCAAAGATCTAATTTAGTGATAGATATCAACAAACTTAAATCTGCAGAAAAAAAGCCTAGTACATGGTTTCGCCCTCAACTAGTCAATCAAGGCCATGATCCTATCTCAGGAGATACTGCTGACTGGAGAAAAGTTGGCAGACATGAAAAACCCTCTCAAGACGATCAATCCGAAAGGTGGGCAAAAAGATGATTTCAGATGGAATTGCTAGTTCTTTAACGGTTGAAATTTCTTTTTGGGTTATTTCTATTTCTACAATATTGTCTGCAATTGCTGTAGTTCAAATTCGAGATTTATTTCGAGCTTCTTTATTCTTAATACTTACATTTTTAGGAGTAGCCGGTCTTTTTATTTTATTAGGCGCTGAATTTCTTGCAGGTATCCAACTAATGATATATGTCGGAGCAATTTCTGTATTAATTATTTTTGCTATTTTGATGACTAGAGAAATTGAAATCAGTAACCAATCCCATTACATGAGAATATTAGTATCTATGGTAGCTTTAGGATTTATGCTTTTAGCAATCTCTCTAATCACTTCCACAGATTGGCAATTGATTGATTCTAGATCATTCCCTCAAAACCAAACAGATGAAATCATAGCTACAGTTCAAAATTCTATTCCTTCCCTATCAAAAATGTTGTTAACAGAATATGTTTTGGCATTTGAAATGGTAGGAGTTCTACTTTTAGCTGCCGTTTTAGGAGCTCTAGCTTTAGTGAGAGAGAAAAAATGACACTAGAAAGATTTTTAATCATTGGAGCGATATTATTTTCGATAGGATTGTATGGGGTTCTATCAAAAAAGCATTCGATTGCAGTACTAATGTCACTTGAATTGATGTTTAACGGAATAAATGTAACTGCAGTTGCTTTGTCTAGATATACCGTCCCTTACCTAATGACTACTCATTCTGGAGAAAATGTTGTCCAATACCTACTGACAGGACAAATATTCACTATCTTTATAATCACAGTAGCAGCAGCAGAAGTAGCACTGGGATTAGCAATTATTATAGCTATATACAGAACACATCAGTCCGTTTTACTGACAGATTCAAATAAATTAAAGAATTGAAAATATGTGGATAGAATATAAAACAGCCAAAAATTTACAAGTAGCAGAAATGTGGAAAAACACTTTTGAAGCAGAAGGACTTGCTACTAAAATTCTTCCATATGGTGAAATCACCTCCTGGGGAGAAAGAGTAGAGTTTAAAATCTATGTCCCTAAAGGTAGAGAACACGTTGCCGACGAAATTTTAAGGAAATTATAAATGGTTACTGAACAATTAATCTGGATGATTTTTATTCTTCCCTTAATTTCATTTTTAATTTGCAGTCTGATAATTAGACAATTATTCAATAATCGATCTATATTTGCAGGCTACACAGCAATTCTTTTAATAGGATTTTCGTTTCTTATTTCTATTCTTGCTTTCTATGAAGTAATTATTAACCACAAACAAATTTCTACTTCATCTATAGAATGGCTCACAATTGGGCAATTTTCACTCTCAATTGGACTATTACTAGACCCTCTAACAATAGTAATGCTCACAGTTGTCACTGGAGTAAGTTTGATGGTTCAAGTTTACTCATTGGGGTACATGAAAAGTGAAGCTCAAGACTCTAATCATTCAGAAGATCCAGCTGAATTAGGTCAACCTGTTTTAGCTAGATACTTTTCTTACATGTCATTATTTACAGCTTCCATGTTGGGATTAATACTGGCATCAAATATTATTCAATTGTTTATTTTTTGGGAATTAGTTGGATTATGTTCTTATCTGTTAATCGGATTTTGGTTTCACAAACCCGCTGCTGCAAATGCTGCAAAAAAAGCTTTTTTAGTTACTAGATTAGGAGATTTTGGATTTTTATTGGGAATAATGTACTTGTTTTCTCATCAACATTTATTCCCATCCGATTCAAACCCTTTAGATATAATCACGATTAATACTTATGTTCCACTGTTAGTGAATACAGGATTAATTAGTTTAACTGCCATCACATTAATTTCTCTTGGAATATTTTTTGGAGCTATGGGTAAATCTGGACAATTTCCTCTTCACACTTGGTTGCCTGACGCTATGGAAGGCCCTACACCTGTTAGTGCTTTAATACATGCCGCTACGATGGTGGCAGCCGGAGTGTTTCTTGTAGCAAGATTTTTCCCGATTTTCGAGATTTCAGAATTTACTATGACGACCGTTTCTTTAATAGGAGCAATTACAGCTATTTTCGCTGCAACAATGGGATTAGTTGCCAACGACATTAAAAGGGTTTTGGCATATTCTACAGTTAGTCAGTTAGGTTATATGATGCTGGCATTAGGCTCAGGAGCCTATGGTGCAGCAATTTTCCATTTATTTACTCACGCATTCTTCAAAGCACTACTTTTCTTAGGATCAGGTAGTGTAAATCATGCAACTGGAACTTTTGATATGCGTTTTATGGGTGGTCTCAGAAAAGTGATGCCAATCACATATGCAACATTTTTAATAGGCGGATTAAGTCTAGCAGGAATCCCTCCATTTTCTGGCTTTTGGAGTAAAGACGAAATATTATTAAACGTATTGAACCGTAGCACATATCTAAATAGTGATGGCCAAATTTGGCTTTCATTGATAAGTTTAATCACATTTGCATTGGCATTAGTCGCGGTATTCATGACTGCTTTCTATATGTTTCGAGCTCTATTTATGACATTTGAAGGAAAATTTAACGGTGGATCAGATGAAGATCCTAATGCACATGCACACGGTCCTGTTCACTTGTCAGAATCACCAAAAGTCATGACTATACCTATGATAATTCTAGCTTCAGTATCTATATTGGTAGGATTCTTTATCAATCCCCCATTTAAAATATTTGGAATTGAAAAACATTGGCTAGTTGAAACGTTACAACATGGAATAGTTTCATTACACACTGACTTTAATATTGCTTTAGCAGTAATATCAAGCATTATAGCCATATCAGGAATAGTACTAGCAGCTTTAATGTACTTAAAAATTCCGATTATAAATAAACAAACAACTTTAATTTCACCCAACTTCTTCAGCAAAATTTTTAAACCAATAAATACTTTATTTTCTAGAAAATATTATTTAGATGAATTGTATGAAGATTTAATTGTTACTTCTATTTTTTATAAAAAAATAGCTAAATTTTTGAGTTGGTTTGATCAAAATGTAGTTGATTTTCTCATCAATTCCATTGGATGGAGTACTCGAAACATAGGTGCTCCAATAAAACAAATGCATAATGGTCAAATTCAAATGTACGCAACTATTACGTCATTAGGCATATTAGTTATAACATTTTTCATCGTATTCGGAACTTAATGGAGAAATAAGTGGTAGATCAATTTAATTGGATTTTAACTATTGCAATATTTTTCCCAATAATTGGGGGAATATCGTTATTATTAATTCCTCAAAAAGAATATATTAAAATTTTTGCAATTTTATTTGGAACAATCGAATTTATTCTATGTTCTTATATTTTCTTATTCCAATTCACTAATGGAAGTGGTGCCCCTGTTTTAGTTGATTTAAACTCAACTTGGTTTCCAACCAATATATTTAACGTTCAGTATTTTTTGGGAGTGGATGGGATTAGTGCACCATTTGTCTTATTAACTGGTTTATTGGGATTAATCGCTATATTTGCATCATGGAATCTATCAAACAATTATCGAATTCGTGAACATTTTATGTGGTTATTGATCTTACAAGGTGCCGTAGTAGGAGTATTCACATCATTAGACTTTTTTATGTTTTTTATTTTTTGGGAATTAGAACTAATTCCAATGTATTTTTTAATTTCGATTTGGGGATCAGGAAGAAAACATTACTCAGCTATGAAGTTCCTGATTTTCACTATATTGGGTAGTGCTTTTATGCTAGTAGGAGTTTTAGGAATTTATTTCTCTACAGATTCTTTCAACATGATTGAATTGCCTGAAAAACTTTCTACGGCAAAATTAATCATTCCAGCATCTATTCTTTTCTTACTAACAATTATCGGTTTTGCTGTTAAATTACCCGTATTCCCTCTCCACACATGGTTACCTGATGCTCACACTGATGCTCCAACTGCTGCAAGTGTTATGTTAGCTGGAGTTTTATTGAAAATGGGCGGATACGGAATGCTACGAGTTTCAGCTTCTATGTTCCCTAATGAATTACACCAATTTGCTTGGATTCTAGCGATATTAGGAACCATTAATATTATTTATGGCGCAGTGATTACAATCAGACAAACTGACCTGAAAAGATTGATTGCATACAGTAGCGTAAGTCACATGGGATTTGTACTACTCGGACTGTCAGCTGCATCTGGTGCGGGCGCTTCAATCGGAATCACAGGAGCATCAATGCAAATGTTCACTCACGGAACCATCACTGGATTACTGTTTCTATCAATAGGATTTATATATGATAGGACACATACTAGATACATCCCAGATTTAAGCGGATTAGTACAAAACACACCATTTCTTGCTACAGGGCTCATTATAGCCGGGCTAGCATCATTAGGATTACCTGCAACTAGTGGCTTCATAGCTGAAATCACTATTTTCTTAGGTGCTTTTCAAACTTGGCCTATATTTACTACAATTTCAGCATTTGGAGTAGTTTTAACTGCAGGATATGTTCTTTGGATGATTCAAAGATCTCTTTTTCAACATAGACTAGAAAAATTTAATACTTTAACAGACGCATCAATTGGAGAAATGTTTCCAATAATTGTATTAGTGATTTCAATTATCGGAATAGGAATATTCCCATCAATTATTTCTGATATGTTCTCGCTCGGATTACAACCCATCATCTCAAATCTACAGGCAATCAATTAATGAATAGTTTTATTACTACAGATGAATTATTACTTATAGCACCTGAAATCAGCATGGTGATTTTAGCTACATTAGTAATAATTGTAGATCTAGTTGTCAAAAACAAATCAATTCTAAATTTTATAGCTTCATTCGGATTATTAGTTCCATTAGCCTTAAGTTTCAATTTATTGGACGGAACTTCTCAATATGCTTTTGCAAATGCCTTAAGAGTGGATTATTTTGGAGTATTTTTTAAAATCATCACCCTTATTGCTACACTGATTACTATATTAATTTCTGAAAAATATTCAAAGAAATTTGATGACTATCAAGGTGAATATTATGCATTAATTTTAATTTCTGCTTCTGGAATGATGCTATTAGCATCTTCTGTAGAATTTATCACCATATACATTGCTCTTGAATTATCAGCATTACCCTTAGCGGCTCTAATTACTTTTATTAGGATTAGAACTTCTGCAGAATCTGGTATCAAATTCATGATTTTAAGTGCATTAAGTTCGGCAATTCTTTTGTACGGAATGGTTTTAGTTTATGGGTTTACCGGAACAACCTATATTGAAGATCTATCTCAGATTATTAATAGATCGCTTAGAGATTCTGAATTGACTTTTGGTGGTGGGGCTCTTCTTTTAGGAATAATTTTAATTACATGTGGATTTGCTTTTAAAATCTCATCAGCACCTTTTCACATGTGGGCTCCCGATGTGTACGAGGGTGCACCCACTCCTATAACTGCTTTTCTTTCTGTTGCTAGTAAAGCTGCAGGATTTGCAGTAATTTTGCGAATTGTGTATTCGTCTTTTTCAAATGAACAAATTGGAATGGACTGGTCAATTCTTATAGCAACTCTAAGCGCAATTTCTATGACTTTAGGTAATTTGATTGCCATCCAACAAACAAATATCAAGCGTTTATTTGCCTACAGTACTATTGCTCAAGCTGGATATATTATGGTTGGTTTAGCCGCACTAAGCTCATTGAATGGAGGGGAAGACAATGCTGGTCCTGCAGGAGTGTTATTTTATTTATTTGGATATCTGCTAACTAACTTTGCAGCATTTACTGTCATTACAATTGTCTCAATAAATACAAATTCTGATTTAATATCCTCTTATTCAGGGTTACTAAAAAGATCTCGTCTACTTACATTAATCATGACTATATCCATGATTTCACTAATCGGATTACCTCCTTCTGTAGGTTTTATGGCCAAAATATATATTTTTGGTTCTGCTATGGATACAGGGCTACAATGGCTTGCAATTTTTGGTGTCCTTAACAGTGTAATTTCTGCATTTTACTATCTAAAAATAGTCAAAATTATGTTAATAGATGAAAATGAGAATACAGAAAAAATTCAGTTAACTACTAATATGTCACTAGCTGGAATCAGTTGTGTTTTTGGTATCGTAATCTTGGGAATTTTCCCAGGATCAATAATTGAAGCAGCTCATAGAGCTGTAGAATCAATAATTTATTAATAATGGTAAATACTGAAAAAAATCTAATAGGATTCGTTCATAACCCAAAAGTTCCTGGCGCACTAAACTTAATAAAATCTTTAATAACTAAGTTGAATTTAACAAATACTTGGGTAAGTTCAGCAGGAGAAATTCAAGAATTTGAGAATGAGCTTTCTAATACTCACTCAGTAGTAATTGTTGGTGGAGATGGAACTATATTAAGAGCTATAAGGGTTTTAAATAAGTTTAATGTCCCAGTAATAGGTATCAAAATGGGTAAAATTGGATTTATGGCAGAATTAACTCCTGAAAATTCTTTCGAACTTCTTCCTAAATTTTTAGATAGTAGATTAATAAATCAAAACCTAATTCGAATTGAAAAAAGAATGATGCTTGAAGCTAATATTATTAAATCTAATTCTACAGATTCAAGATTAACATTACATGCCTTAAACGAAATTAGCGTGGGAAACAGTAAGGTGTCTCGTTTAGTAGAATTAGAAACTGCTGTTAATCATATCCATTTAACAAATTTCCGAGCTGACGCTGTAATAATTTCAACAGCCACTGGAAGTACAGGATATGCTTTATCTGCAGGTGGGCCAATTATTTTTCCTGAAGCAGAAATGATTCTTCTTCAACCTGTTGCAGCCCACACAGGATTAAGAGATGGTTTAATACTTGATCCCAAAACTATAATTGAATTAAAACCATCCTTAGATTATGAAGCTTCAATCAGTGCAGATGGGTTTGAAGACACAATATTAAACCCTGGTGAAAAAATTTTAATTACTAAAAGTCCAAATAGTGCCCTATTTCTTCGAGCACACCAACCGGATTTTTTTTATGAAGCTCTTAATATGCGCTTGGGGTTGGCATACAGAACCCAAAGACCAGAAGAATAAATTATGGATGATACTTCAAATAAAATTATTTCTACAGAACATCACTTTCAAGGTAAAGTGTTTAATGTCAGAACTGACCGTGTGTTACTTGATATAGGATTTGAAACTAATATAGATATTGTTGAACATAAACCAGCAGTGAGTATTGTACCAATCGATGAAAATGACAGAATAGTTATGGTGCGACAATATCGACATCCTTCATCAAGAAATTTACTCGAAATACCCGCTGGCATTATAGAAGATGGGGAAAAACCAGAAAAAACTGCATTAAGAGAATTGCAAGAAGAAACTGGATACACAGCTAGAAATTTAAGATTAATGACGGGATTTTGGTCAAGTCCTGGTTTTACAAACGAATACATGTACGCTTACATAGCAAAAGATCTTCTAGAAAGTAAATTACCTCAAGATGAAGATGAAGATATCTCTATTGAAAAAATTCCTTTAGATCAATTAGAAAGACTCATAAAATTTGGCGAAATAGAAGATGCAAAAAGTATTGCATGTATTTTAATGGCAAAGTTTTTATTCAATAAATAATTAAAATGAGAGGTGTTTTATGTCTTTAGAAGATTTGTTTAATCAAGTCGATAGCCTTAAAGAAGAAATAATTCAATTAGAGCAAGATCTAATCAAAATACCTTCAGTAAACACTGGATTTATGCCTACAGGTAATGAAACAGAAGTTTGCAATTTTATTCAAAAATGGTTAAATCAATTCAATATTCAATCCGAGATTTTATCTTTAGATCCTAATAGAGGTAATTTAATTGCAACATTACCGGGCAGTTCAAATATGCTTGGGCTACTATTCATGTCTCATCTAGATGTGGTCCCAGTAGAAGATGAAACCAAATGGGATTTCTCACCTTTTGGAGGTGAAATTTACAATGACAGAATTTATGGACGAGGAGCAACTGACTGCAAAGGTTTATTAACCTGTCAACTAATGGCCTTTAGAATTCTTAAACAAAATAACATAGAACTAAATGACGGATTATCCTTAATTTCTGGTGCTGATGAAGAGCATGGAGGAAGATATGGGTTTGAGTGGTTAGCAAAAAACTACCCTGAAAAACTCAATGCTCCTTATGCTATAAATGAAGGTGGCGGTACTCCTATTGATTCAGCTGGAGCATTAAATTACATGTTGGGAGTAGGAGAAAAAGGCCGCCTACAAGTTGAATTTACAATTAAAGGATCTAGTGCACACGCTTCTGTACCTTGGCAGGGAAATAATGCATTGTATTCCCTTTCTAAATTACTATCTAATATCGAAAAATATGATGCTGAAAGAGATACTAGTACTAGTCTTTTTGAACATTTATCATCATTTGCAATTGAACATAAGCCAGATCAATCCAATATTGACGAAATTATTGAAGAACAATTAATAGAAAATCCTAGATTTTCATCAATTTTAAAAGCACTATCAAGAATGACTATTACTCCGACTATGGTGAATGGAGGAATCAAATCTAACAGTGTTCCAGAAACCATTTCATTAACATGCGATGTACGTACATTACCTCATCAATCAGACGAATATCTTTCTAAAGAGATCGATAATATTATTAAAAATATTCCTAATATCTCATATGAAATTGATTATATGGCAGTTCCTAATTCTTCAAATTTCGAAACTAATTTAACAGACGCTATATCTAAAGCCACAAAAAATGCTCTTAAAAGAGATGATATTAACGTAATCCCGTATATTTCAACTGGTTTTACAGATTCCAGATTTACCAGAGAACTAGGAGTAACAACTTATGGATACAGTGGAACAGATCCATCTGATGATCCTATGTTAGGTAATGCTCACGGAACAAATGAATCTATAGGTATTAACAGCTTAATTTCTGGCACAAAAATAATGCTTCAAGTAGCTATTGAACTTTTATGTGACCAAAATCAATTAAACACTATATCTAGCTAAATCGACAAAACCAATTGGATTATGTTGTATAAAGTGGTAAACTCAACCAAAACTACTTGAGTATTACATGTCTGGATTAATAAAGTTAGAAGATTCAAAAACCAAATTACCAACTATGGTTGTAGCTTTTGCAGGTTGGCCTGACGCAGCTGAAGCAGCAACTAGGGCTGTCCGATACATGGTCCGTAAATTAACAGGAACCAAGATTGCAGAGATTGACCCTGAAGAATACTACGACTTTACTGTTAATCGACCTCAAACAAGGATGAATAGAAAAAAAGAAAGAATCCTGAAATGGCCTTCAAATGAATTTTACCAATTTATTCCAGAAGATGATCCCGATAACAATCTTCTTTTGTACGTAGGAACAGAACCAAATCTCAAATGGCGTACATTTTCTAATACTGTTTTAAGTGTCGCACAAGAACATCAAGTAGAATTAATTATTTCTCTAGGATCTCTTTTAGATGCCGTACCTCATACAAGAGACATAAGAATTTCTGGTCGTGCTAGCAATAAAGAATTGAACAAAAAAGCTAGATGGTTAGGAATTAAAAGTTCAGGATACCAAGGTCCTACTGGGATACACACAATTTTCTCTGAAGAATGCAACAAATTAGGAATTCCTCATGCTAATATTTGGAGCCATTGTCCTCATTATGTTCAAACATCTCCTAACCCATTAGCTAGTTACGCCCTTATAGAAAGATTGAAAAGTTTAGTAGATGTAAACATAGACATGAGAGAATTGAGTATAGCATCTGAAATTTTTCAAGAAGAAATTTCCACAGCCATTTCAAAACAACCGGACGTCAAATCATACGTTTCTAAGTTAGAAGCAAAATATGATGAAAACGTAATATCGATCCCTGACATGCCTACAGGAACTGATATGGTAAAGGAAATTGAAGATTTTTTACGTAGTCAGTCCAGCTAACATTTTTTTCATTGAGCTATCAAAGTGAAATAAGTCCTGATTATTATCAAGGTCTATTTACTCAATGGACAAGCAATCAAAATTTTCTTCCTGATTTCCCCCACCTACAATCAGAACAACTAGTAGCCTTACATTTCATTATGATGGCATTTGAAGAAGATGTAGAATATACAGAACGACAAATAGATGATGGAATTATAGATAGAAATATTTTTTCTATAGACCACATTCAAATAAGAGTATTTTTAGTCAAATTTGGATTCTTGAACAAACTATTTAATCATGAAAAACAAATTTACCAGCTGTCACATAAATTTTTACAATACGCAAATTGGAACCCTTTAATACCAGGAATCAGAAATTGATAACGGATACGCTGAAAACTAATAGGATATCTATTTACTACAAAAGAGATGGTAACTCATCTAAAAATCCTTATTTGTTAATACACGGATTAGCTTCCAATCACAGAATTTGGGATCTAATTTTTCCATTTTTATCTCAAGATAGAGATGTAATAGCTATAGATGTTCGTGGACATGGTGAATCTGAAAAAACTCAAGACGGGTACGACTTTGAAAGCATATCTTTAGATCTATCTAGTTTCCTTAATAAACTTGGCATTAATACACCAATATTAGTAGGGCATTCATGGGGAGGAAGTATTGCTTTGCATTATGCTGCAACAAATCCTAAATTGGTCAGTGGTTTAATATTTATAGATGGTGGCCTAATCGATATATCAAGTATTCAAAATAATTCCTTAGAAAAAGCGTTAGTTGATATGGCTCCCCCTATATTTAATGGTGTCACTAAAGAACAATTATTAGAAATGTTTGGAAACAGATCCTGGAATGATAGAGATTCAGTTTCATTAAAAGCAAACTTAAACGAAATAGGTATTTCTAAATTTAATACTAATACTGATGGTACTGTAATGGCTAAATTTTCAAGAGACAGCCATTTAAATGTCATTAGGGAACTATGGACACATAATCCAAGAGAATTTTTAACGCAAATTCAATGCCCTACTCTTAATCTGCCTGCGCGAATGGACCAAAACATAAATGATAGATTTCAAAGAAGAAATGAATTAATTGAATTTGCTGAATCAAACATCGACTCATTCACAACTATTTGGCTAGAAAACAGTATTCATGATGTTCCACTTCAACGTCCAATATTAGTCGCCGATCATATTCTTAATTGGACAAAAAATAATAAACTTTAATTGAGAATTAATTAATCTTCTGTATCAGATAAAAAATAATACGGAACATTCCAAACTCCTAACCAACCCATATCAATCAATGCTTTATTGGCGTATTTTTTAGTCACAACTCCTCTGCTCCCCAAAACAGGACCACCAGAAATATTGCCACAATAAACCACTTCCTGACCGTGGATTACATTAGATGCAGTCATAAATTTTTTCTTTGAATACAAATTCCTATTAATAGGAAATTCCATTTGTATATTAGTATTTAACATTTATTCTCCCAATACCATTTAGAACATTTTAGAACAGAACAAGTGTTCTGTCAACAATTTAGATGTAAATATTGCTACAATCTGTTCAGCAATATACTGAGGGGAAAATGACAGACAGATTAAAGGGAAAAGTTGCTTTAATTACAGGTGCTTCTAACGGAATAGGAGCAGGGACATCTGAACTTTTTGCAAAAGAAGGATGTTCAATTATTTTGGCAGACAAAAATTTTGATGAAGCAAAACACTTATGCAATGAAATATCTAAATTTAACCCAAATTGCATAGCATTAAAATTAGATGTCACATCAGAAAATAATTGGATAGAAGTCATCCAAAAATCAGTCAATATATTTAGTGGACTTAATATTTTAGTTAATAATGCAGGAATTTACAGCAGAAAGTTGATAGAACAAACAGAATTAAATGAATTTGAAGAAATAATTAAAGTTAACCTTAACGGAACATTTTTAGGCACAAAACACGTGATACCTGAAATGAGAAAAATGGGAAACGGATCTATTATCAACATGTCTTCCACTGCAGGAATAGTAGGAAATATTGGAAGTGGGGCGTATGGCGCATCAAAAGGAGGCATAAAAATATTTACAAAATATGCTGCCTTGCAACATGCTCATGAAAATATCAGAGTAAACTCTGTTCACCCTGGACCTATAAACACTGAAATGATTTCTGAAAATTTATCAACACCTTCAAACACAAATAAAATTATGTCAAAAATACCCTTAAAACGGATTGGCACTGTCAATGACGTAGCTATGGGAGTATTATTTCTTGCATCTGATGAATCATCTTATATAACTGGATCAGAACTAGTAATAGACGGTGGCTTAACATCAATATAACGAGAGAGGTTGTTTGACGAACTCAGATTTTAATACAATAGTTTTAGCTGCTGGTAATGGGACTCGCATGAACTCATCGATTCCGAAACCATTACATGAAATCTGCGGAGCCTCGATGTTATACCATATACTTAATTCAACATCAGAAGCAGGCTCCAAAAAAAATTATGTGATAGTACCTGAAAACCATCAAGAATTCTCAAATCACATAACCACAAACTCGATTTTAGTCACTCAAACAAAAGCAAAAGGTACAGGAGATGCTGTATTACAAGCAGAAAAACATATTAAAGAAAATTTACCATTAGTCGTAATCAATGGAGATACTCCTTTGATAGAAGCGGAAACATTAAAAAATTTGATTCAAACCCATAAAACATCTCACGCAACAATCACAGTCACCACTTTTAACAGTACCCAACCTGAAAAGTTCGGCAGAATCATAAGAGATGCAAATGGAAAAATTCTCAAAATTGTTGAAGAAGTAAATCTGAAAAAACATGAAAAATCTATTAATGAAATTAATTGCGGAATATATTGCTTTGATTTAAATTGGATTTGGAATTCTTTAAAAAATGTTAGAACTTCATCAACAAATGAATTGTTTCTAACAGACTTAATTGAAATGGCTCATAGTCAAGGCAAAAAAATTGAAAGCCTTAACCCACAAAAAGAATATGAAATTACGGGCGTAAACACTTTAATAGATTTATCCAATGCAGAAAAACACCTAAGGCAAAAAATTAACTACTCTCTCATGAGTAATGGGGTAAAAATTACCGATCCTAGCTCTACGTATATAGACATCAATGTAAATATAGGACAAGACACAATAATAAAACCAAATTCACATATATACGGCAACTCCTCAATAGGAGAAAATTGCATAATAGGGCCAACAACACAAATTTACGGCTCAAAAATTGGAAATAATACAAGTATCAACTCTTCTCTCATTAAAGATTCAACTATAAGTAATTATGTTGAAATAGGTCCTTCAAGTCACATCAGAGATAATTCAATTATTAACGACCATGCAAAAATAGGGACAAATGCCGAAATCAAAAATACCATAATAGGGGCAGGAACAAAATCTGGCCATTTCAGCTATTTAGGTGATGCAAAAATAGGCCAAAATGTAAATATAGGGGCAGGAACTATTACTTGTAATTATGACGGGGAAAACAAACATGAAACAATTATAGGGGATGATTCATTTATCGGATCTGATTCATTATTAATAGCTCCCATTAATATCGGTAAAAAAGTAATTACAGGTGCAGGATCTGTAGTTAACAAAAATATACCAGACAACTCAAAGGCAATAGGGTTTCCGGTAAAAGTACTAAAATCAGACTTTAAAAATGGGAGTGAATTTGGAAATAGTTAATATTGTGTGGGGATTAATATCATTCACAATCTATATAATATTGCGCCTGTTACAACTGGAATTAAGCAAAGTAAATATAGAATTTTTATATCAATGGAAAAACCAAAACCTCGAAAAAGAAGAAGTTATTGAACAAATTTTCAAAAAACAGGAATTATTTAAAAACGCCATTTCAGTTTTCTCAATAATATTCCTAATAATATGTATTACGGAACTTCAATATATTTTTTTGATCAACTCAGAATACAACCTCCCTAATACAATTTATTTAATATTATTTACTATATTGGCTTTGGGAATAACTCAATTGATTTTGGTGTACTTAACACATAAGTTAGGGATGAAATCAATTTTAAAAACTCAATACCTAATAAGAACTATTGGACTTATATACCTCCCAATTGATCGTATATCTTCCAAAATGCAACCTAAAAATGAGAATAAAACAGATGAACCAAATTCAAATCCTGAATCATTAAGTATTCAATTAGATGATCAAGGAGAGTTACTAGAAGAACATGAAGTAAGAATGATCAAGGGGGTATTTGAATTAGACAAAAAAGTAGTTCGAGAAATCATGATACCTAGAGTAGACATGACTTCAGCAGAAATTAATACTCCAATTTCTGAAATTGCTGACAATATGCTTAATACAGGCCACAGTAAAATTCCTGTATATTCGGACGAACTAGACAAAATCAAAGGCATAATTCATTCTATGGATATTTTGCAATCAATTTCTGATATGCAAAACCTGAACAGTGAAATACTAAAAAATAAAATCCGGCCTGTAATATTTGTCCCTGAGTCTAAAACTCTTGAGGATTTATTAACTGAATTCCAAGAAAAAAGAATGCAAATGGCCATAGTTGTAGACGAATACGGTGGAGTGTCCGGTTTAGTTACAGTAGAAGATGTAGTAGAAGAAATAGTCGGAGAATTACATGATGAATTTGATACTGGAGATGCAGAAGTGACACAGATCACCACAAATGAATTTAGAGTAGACGCAAGAATTCCAACCGATGAATTATCGGAACAATTAGGAATTGATTTCACTGGAATTGGATATGACACAATTGGAGGATTTGTTCTTAATGAATTAGGTAAAATCCCTAGCCCTGGAGATTCATTCACTTATAACGAAACAAGAATTGAAGTATTATCTACTATAGGTAGAAGATTAAAACATATTAAAGTTCACTTACAAAAATAATTATTTATAAAACAGGAATTGAAATGGAAATATATTGGGAATTCACAAAAAAAGGTCAAAAATTAAATTTAAAAAATGAGGAACAACTTGAAATGATTGGGGGAGTTAGAGAAACCAAATCAGGTTATGACGCA
>MDSW01149578.1_pt1 | contig 19273 bp, 14 predicted proteins | sample 811171 | NCBI WGS metagenome assembly MDSW01 (sample SAMN05326641, study PRJNA326480) | marine metagenome | isolation source: seawater | place: Atlantic Ocean: North West | collected 2012 | reverse complement strand
CACTAATTCTTGTCCAAAAGGTCTAAATCCAGCAAAAGCTATTGGATCAATAAAGAAAATGCTTGCAACAAGCTAAAAGCTTATTTAATCAATTAGCACTATGAAATTAATAGAACACTTTATTAGTGGCAAGAATTATTCTGGAGATTCAAAGAGAAAAAGTAAAGTTTTTGATCCCTCTACAGGAGAGCAGAGCGCTGAAGTAAAATTAGCATCAACAAAAGATGTTAATGAAGCAGTAGAAAGTGCAAAAAAATCATTTGATAAATGGTCGAATACACCTCCTCTTCAAAGAGCAAGAGTAATGTTTAAATTTAAAGAACTTATAGAAAAAAATTCTGAAGAAATCACAAAAATTATTGTTTCAGAGCATGGAAAAGTATTTGAGGATGCAAAGGGTTCCTTGAATAGAGGACTAGAAGTCGTTGAATATGCGTGTGGTATTCCTCAAATGTTAAAGGGTGAATTTACTGAGAATGTAGGTTCCAATGTGGATAGCTGGTCAATAAGACAACCACTTGGAGTTTGTGCAGGTATTACTCCATTTAATTTTCCAGCAATGGTTCCAATGTGGATGTTTCCTATGGCTATAGCATGTGGAAATACATTTGTTTTAAAACCTTCTGAGAAAGATCCTTCTTGTTCTATTAGGTTGGCTGAACTGTTAAAAGAAGCTGGATTACCTGATGGAGTTTTTAATGTGGTAAATGGAGATAAAGAAGCTGTTGATGCTTTAATTAACAATAAAGATGTAGTCGCTATGAGTTTTGTTGGTTCAACGCCAATAGCAAAATATATTTATGAGAATTGTGCTAAAAATGAAAAAAGAGTTCAAGCTTTAGGAGGTGCAAAAAATCATTGTGTTGTTATGCCTGATTGTGATTTGGATCAAGCAGTTAATGGATTGATGGGAGCAGCTTACGGTTCAGCAGGAGAGAGATGTATGGCTCAATCTGTAGCAGTAGCGGTGGGAGGCATTGGAGATAAATTAGTAAAATCATTAGCAAAAAAAGTTGAAGCATTAAAAGTTGGTCCAGGTATGGACAAGCAATCTGAAATGGGACCGCTGGTAACTAAAGAACATTTAGAAAAAGTAAGAAATTATGTTGGTATTGGGGAAAAAGAAGGAGCTAAACTAGTTGTTGATGGAAGAAATTTTACAATTCAAGGATATGAGAAGGGATTCTTTATTGGAGGATGTTTGTTTGATAATGTGACTAAAGAGATGAGAATTTATAAAGAAGAAATTTTTGGACCAGTTTTATCAGTTGTAAGAGCAAAAGATTTCGATGAGGCATTACAATTAGTTAATGATCATGAGTTTGGAAATGGGGTGAGTATATTTACCAGGGACGGAGATTCTGGAAGAACTTTTTCAAATAAAGTTAAAATTGGTATGGTAGGTATTAATATTCCTATTCCAGTTCCCATGGCTTTTCACAGTTTTGGTGGTTGGAAAAGATCATTGTTTGGAGATCAACATATGCATGGTCCTGAAGGTGTAAGATTTTATACAAAACTTAAAACAATTACTTCGAGATGGCCATCTGGATTAAGATCTGATCCTGAATTTGTTATGCCAACAATGAAATAATTTAGCAGGAGAGAAATTGAGAAAAAAAATTACTTTAATAGGAGCAGGTCAAATTGGAGGTACACTTGCACATCTTATAGCGTTAAAAGAGTTAGGTGATGTAGTTTTATTCGACGTTGCGCCTGGTATTGCTAAAGGAAAAGCTTTAGATATTGCACAATCTTCGCCAGTTAATAGATTTAACATAAATTTGTCTGGAACAGATAACTATGAAGACACTAAAAATTCAGATGTGATAATAATTACCGCTGGTGTCCCAAGAAAACCTGGAATGACGAGAGACGACCTGCTTGAAATTAATTTAAAGATAATAAAACAGGTATCGACGGGTATTAAGAACACTTCACCTGATGCGTTTGTAATATGTATAACAAATCCTTTAGATGTAATTGTAATGGCTCTACAAAAATACTCAGGTATGCCTAAAAATAAAATAGTTGGCATGGCTGGAATTTTAGATTCTTCAAGATTTATTTATTTTTTATCAAAGGAGTTAAAAGTACCAGTTCAAAAAATAAAATCATTTGTTTTAGGAGGCCATGGTGACAGTATGGTAGCTATGCTAGAGTCTACAGAAGTTGAAGGAAGAAAAATTAGTGAACTAGTTAAAGAGGGAAAAATTAAAAAAGAAAAACTCGACGAAATTGTTGAAAGAACAAAAAAAGGTGGTGCCGAAATAGTAAAATATTTGGAAAAGGGCTCAGCTTTTTATGCTCCAGCTGCATCAGGAGTTGAAATGGCTGAAAGTTATCTAAAAGATCTTAAAAAACAATTACCTTGTGCAGTTTATTTAAATGGAGAGTATGGATTTAAAAATATATATGCAGGAGTACCAGTTATTATTGGCAAAAATGGAGTTGAAAAAATTGTTGAATTAAATTTGAGCAGTGAAGAAAAAAAGAGTTTTTCTAATTCAGTCGATGCAGTTAAAAAATTATTCGAGACAGCTAAAAAAATTGATAATAAATTAGTTTAAATTTATTTTTTTTCTAAAACAATTTTATATCCAAGCGCAAATAACTTTGGAAAAATAAAAGTTAAAAATTTATCTAAGTAACTTATAATCTTAAGAAAAAAAAAATTCAAAGGTATATAAAAAGTTTTAGAAGTAACACCCCCTGAATTTAAAAAAAGAAAGCACTCACATAACATGGAATACTTTAAGTTAAATTTTTTACCCATATTTTTTTCAAATATTTTTTTATCATTAAAAATCAAATAAGGTACAGCACTATTTCCTGCCCACAAATCATCTGAACTTGTGGAAGGTTCATCTAAGCTCCAGACATTTTTTGTAAAATCAAAACCCTCGTGTTTCATTAAAATCAGCACTATTTGAAGTAACAATGAACAATGTGCGTCAAATATAATTAGTCTTCCACCTTTTTTAAGTATCCTATACATTTCATTAAAAAATTTCAGTGGAAAAGGTAAATGATGAATCATATTAGACGCTATTACAAAATCAAATTTATCATTTTCAAAACCAGTATCTTGTGCATCGACATTCTTATAGTCTAAATGATCAAGATTCGCGAAATCACTAATTTTGAAGTTTTTATTTTTAATAAATTTTTTTGAAAAACCTGCTGCCGCACCAACCTCTATTCCGTTATCATTTGGGTTAATAAAATTATTCATCCAGTCGAATCTTTCTTTTAACAGCATGTATAAATTTTTATTTTTATCTATATCAGTAATAGACTTTACAATATCTCCTTCTTGCCTCATTAGATTTTCTGTATGTTTAAATTTAATTTTTTCTTTGATCTTTAACATAGGGATTTTGATAATATAAAATTCATGGTATTAGTAATTAAATGAATATCTTTTCTACTAAAGCTTTAATTAATACACATTTTTTTTACTTAGTTCTAATTTTTTTATTCTCTTTTTTCATTAACTTTTATTATGCAAAATTTGGGTCTTTTCCAATAGATACCTTTTTACATTATGACTCAGGTTTTAAAATTTTAAATAACGAGTATCCAGTCAGAGATTATTGGATTGTATCTGGTTTTATAGTTGATTTCTTTCAATCCTTTTTTTTTAAAATTTTGGGTGTAAATTGGTTTGCGTATACATTTCATTCATCAATTTTTAACGCTATGATTTCATTATTTTCATATTATTTTTTCCTTAACTTAAATTTAAGTAAAGAGAAATCGCTTATATACTCTCTAAGTATTGCTACACTAGCATATACTATTTCTGGAACACCATTCGTTGATCATCATGCTACATTTTTTTTATTAATTGCAACTTATCTAATTGTTTTGGTATTTAATTCTCCGAAGAAAAATTATTTATGGATATTTATAGTAATGTTATTTTTTCTGAGTTTTTTGTCAAAACAGGTGCCAGCGTTTTATGTGGTTTTGTCCCAAGGAGTTATAATCGTTTATTATTTAATTAAGACAAAAAAATTTAATGCGATAAAAACAATTTTTTTTAGTTTTATATTTTTTATATTTTTTTTTATTTTGTTATTAACTTATTTAAAAATTGATATACAACTTTTTTATACCCAGTACATAGAGTATCCTAGAACAATTGGATTTGATAGATATGATCAGTTCACAAAGTCATTTGAAATTTTTTTTAATCAATTTAAATTTTTATTTTTACCGATTTTTATAATTTTATTTATCAAGTTCAAAAAGTTGAAAAGGACAAAAATTGAAGTTTTACTAAAAGATTTAGTTATTTTTTTAGTTATTTTTGCTCTAAGTATGAGCCTTCTTTTTCATCAAATTATGACTAGAAATCAAATATTTATTTATTTTTTGATACCTGTTTTTTTAGCATTGCTAGACTCTGAAATAAAAAACTTAAATATAAAAAATAAAAAATACTTTTCTTTAGTCCTTATTATATTTTGTATTTTTATTACTTTCAAATATCACTATAGATTCAATGAAACTAGAAAATTTCATGAGCTAGAAAAAGTTGATTTAACAAAATCAATGCCAGCATTAAAAATTCATAAAGATCTTAAAGGTCTACAGTGGATCACACCAACCTTTTCCGATGATCCATCAAAAGAGATTTTGATACTGGGACAAACTAAAGATAGAATAAACAAAATAAATCAAGAAATTATCTTTATAACTAATTATTTATTTTTAGATAGTATAACAAAAAAAAATTTAAATTATCCAAGTAGGGCATTTATTCGGGATGGCACAGTTTTTCCAATACAAGATAATAGATTATATAACAACTATAAAATATTTTTAACAAATAAGATTAAAAAAAAAGATATTAAAGAGATTTATTTTTTAAAACATGAAAAATTATCTACACGTATCATAACCGACTATATTGAAAAAAAATGTTATAGTTTAATTGAAGATAAATTATTTATTATATTTAAAATTACTTGCTAAAGTAATTTAACATTATCAATATAATCATTTAAGTTTGAAAGATTTTTAATGTAGTGTTTTTTTTTTATAAATAATAAAAGAATATTAAAAGATAATATAAAAAAAGCTAAAATATAATTTAAGTAGAAAACCTCCAAAGTAAAAAATAGTATAAATAAATATAATAAAGAAATTAATAATATTTTAGGTAGAAAAACAACATTAACTCTTAAAGCATGTTCCATTAAAGATAATAAATTTACTTTTGACTTATCATAATATCTTTTTGTTCTTTTGGCATACAATCTTTTAATTTTACAATTATTTAAGACTGAGCTTGAATGAGCATACCAACTGTTACTATTTGATAAGATTTTAGAAATATTTTTAGAGTTAAAAGTTGTGAAATTTCCAAAAGAAATCCATTTTAGTGTAAATATGAATGTAATTAAAAGATGAATTTTATATAAAACTTGAATTAATAAGGACTCCTCTCTCTTTTTTCTATTTGAGGTAATGATGAAATCTTGATTTTGTTCAGCCTCTTCAAGCATATTTTTAATTTGGAGAGGATCATCCTCACCATCTCCATCCATAATAGTAATGAAGCATTCCTTAGCTTTTTTTTTTAAATAATTTAAACCAACAGCAATCGCCTTTTGACTTCCTAGATTTTTATTTAGTTTAATTATAGAAATTTTATGTATTGAAGACAGATTATGTTTATCAATATTTACCTTTTCTGTTGAATTATCATTTAGAATCAAAATCTCATGTTTAATCTTTTCATAGCTTTTAAAAATATTATCCAATTGAAAAAGTAATTTATTTAATGACCTCCAGTCATTATAGATCGGAATTATTATGATATTTTTTAACAAGTTGTTATTCGTTTGTTTTTTCTAATTCTGATTTTAATTTTATCAAAAACTTATTAATAAGTTTTGCATCATCTGGATTTACTAATATTTCTTTTTCAATTCCATTTTTCAGCTCTTCTCTTATCTTATTTTTTATATCTTCAACTTTTTCTTTGGAAATCAAATTTATATATTCTCTTTTTAAATCTTTCTTAATCATTCCATAAGAAAAATGTATTGCAATAACAAACAAGACAAAAACTAAAATTGATTTATAAAAAAATATTTTCATTTTATTTTTTTGAAAATTTCATAAATTTTCACACCATTTTTATTTAACTCGTATACCTTAACAAAATTAGAGGGTATATTATACTTTTTATTCAAATTAGAATTAACCTCAGAGATATTATTCTTGTAAATAAAATCTGCATTTTTGTAATTTTGTCCGATTACTTCAAATTTTTTTCTAATCTCAAATTTAATACCCTCTAGACTTCTATGTAATGGAGTATGTGAAGCAACTGCCACTTTAATTTTATCTTCTTTAAGTTCTGAGTTTAATTTTAAAAAAAAATGTTTTCCAGAAAGTCCATGATAATCTCCTTCAAAATCATTTTTTTTGCTATCACTTATTAACTCACTGAAGTAATAACTTTGATATGGATGATAATTAACAAGGCATATAATATTATGAAAAATTGATAATAAAACTAAATGAAATATTATTTTTCTTTTGTAACTTTTTTTTTTATATAAAAAAAATAGGTTATTAACTTGATAAATACAAAAGTAAATAATAAAAATATTAATAAAATAGACTAGTCTCCAACCATTATAAAAGGGTGAATTAAAAATAAGAAGAGCTAAACAAAATGAAGTTAATATAAAAAAATTTATGAAATCCTTTTCCTCGCCTTTAGATCTCCAAAAATCATTAAATGGTTGTTTTTCCTTAATTTTAGTAAATCTTAATATGAATCTTTTAAAATAAAAAAAATATCCTAAGCAGAATAAAATTACAGTAATTATTGGAGTTGTTATGAATATCCAAGTAAATAAATAAGTTTCAGGAACAAGTCTATTAGGGAAAAAATCATTGTTAAAAAGTACCTTAATATTGTCTGCAATTGAGGCTCTTTTTAAAGGTTGAAATATATCTAAAAAATTACTTAGAGTATTGGACCAGAGATATGGTGAGAGTAATATTATTAAACATATTAAAATAAAGAAATATAGTAGATAAAATTTTAAATAATCATAAGTTTTTTCATTATTAAAACTTTTTATAACAAGTAGTATTAAAAAAATTACAGGTAAAATAAAACCAAAAACTCTTAAATTGAATGAGATTGCTGTAAACAGAGAAAAATAAAATATATTTTTAAGATTTAAGTTTTCAGATATTTTAAGAAGAAAATATAATGCAATACAAAAAAAAGATAAAAATAAAACATCTTTGTATAAAAAACTATCCCCAAATATTCTTGGAGAAGTGATAAACAAAACTGCTCCTGATAAAGCTAAAAAAAAATTATCAAATCTTTCAATTAAAATTTTATAAAAGAAAAAAGAACTAATCAAAAAAATAATAAAACTAATAAACTGTTTTAAGTAGTAAACATCTTCTATTTTTTCCATATTAAAGATAATTTCTATTAGTGCTACTGGGAGATCTAGGATTACACCATATTTATCCATATAAGAACCTGCAGGCTGAAGAGAATAGTCTTTAATTAAATTAATTTTAGTTTCTGTTATTAAATTTAAAGTTTCGAAATTAAATACCTGAGATACATAATTAAGCCAAAATAAGCCATTCAATCTATGAAATTTTTCTTCTATATGCACTCCATGTTCTTTAAATGTTAGTAAAACTACTACTACAATTATAAGGTATGTTAAAAATAAAATAATAGACTGAGAGTTATTTGTTTTATTTGTCATTAAATTAATATAAATAACTCTTTGCACAAAACAAAGAAAATTCTATGAATATTCATGAACATCAAGCTAAAGAACTTTTAAAAGAATTTGGCGCTCCAGTTTCTAATGGTGTTGTAATATTTTCATTAAAAGAAATAGATGAAAAAATAACTCAATTAAAGAGCAAGGATTTTGTTTTAAAAGCCCAAATTCATGCTGGAGGCAGAGGAAAAGCAGGTGGAGTAAAATTAGTTAGAAGTCTTGATGAGTTAAAAAAAGAAGCTTCTAAGATGATGGGTAAAAAATTAATCACTCACCAGACTGGATCCATAGGTAAAGAAGTAAAAAGACTTTATATTGAAGAAGCATCAGAAATTGAAAAAGAATTTTATTTATCATGTGTTGTTGATAGGGAAAGTTCTAAAATTGCTTTTATAAGTAGTACCGAAGGTGGTATGGATATTGAAAAAGTAGCTTCCGAAAGTCCTGAAAAAATAATCACGACTAAAATTGATATTAAAGATAAATTAGAAAAAGAAGATATAGAGAAAATAGTTTCTCCGTTTAAATTTGATGAGAGAAACAAAAAAGAAGCTGAGAAATTATTAGATGCGATTTTTAGAATTTTAATTCAAAAAGATGCTACTTTAATTGAGATAAACCCACTAATTATAACAAAAAATCAGAAGATTGTTTGCTTGGATGCTAAAATGAATTTTGACGATAATGCAATTTTTAGAAGACCAGATATTTTAAAATTAAGAGATTTAAATGAGGAAGATCCAATTGAAATAGAAGCTAGTAAACATGATCTTGCTTATATAAAACTTAATGGTTCAATTGGATGCATGGTTAATGGAGCGGGCTTAGCCATGGCCACAATGGATATAATAAAACTTTATGGTGAGGAACCTGCAAACTTTTTAGATGTAGGAGGAGGTGCTTCAAAAGAGAAAGTCTCCGCAGCATTTAAATTAATTTTGTCGGATAAAAATGTTAAAGGTATTCTTATAAATATTTTTGGAGGAATAATGCAATGTGATGTACTTGCTCAAGGAGTAGTAGATGCTGCTAAAGAAATTAATTTATCTGTTCCACTCGTAGTAAGGCTAGCCGGAACAAATTTTAAAAAAGGAAAAGAAATTTTAGATAAATCAAATTTAAAAATATTATCTGCCTCTGATTTAAATGATGCAGCCAAAAAAATTGTTGAAGCAATAAAATAAATGTCAATTTTAGTAAACAAGAATACAAAAGTTATTTGTCAAGGATTTACGGGAACCCACGGGACTTTTCACTCTGAACAAGCAATTAAATATGGAACTCAACTAGTTGGAGGAGTTACACCTAAAAAAGGGGGTCAAATTCATTTAGATCTCCCTGTTTTCAATACAGTAGAAGAAGCAAAAATGAAAACGGAAGCAAATGCTACTATGATTTATGTGCCTCCAAAATTTGCTGCCGCTGCTATCATAGAATCGATTAATGCAAAGATAGAGTTAATAGTATGTATTACTGAAGGCATACCTGTAATAGACATGCTAAAAGTAAAAAAAGAATTAAACAAAAGTAAGTCCAGGTTAATTGGACCTAACTGTCCAGGAATTATCACTCCGGATGAATGTAAGATTGGAATTATGCCGGGGAATATTCATAAAAAGGGTTCGGTTGGTATCGTTTCTAGGTCAGGTACATTAACCTATGAAGCTGTTGCTCAAACATCAATAAATGGTATGGGTCAATCAACTTGTATCGGGATTGGAGGAGATCCAATTAATGGCACAAATTTTATTGATTGCTTAGAACTCTTTTTAAAAGATAAAGAAACACAATCTATTGTTATGATAGGAGAAATTGGAGGTTCTGCAGAAGAAGAAGCTGCCGAATTTCTTAAAAAGGAAAAGACCAAGAAGCCAATGGTTGGATTTATAGCTGGTTTAACTGCACCACCAGGAAGAAGGATGGGTCATGCTGGCGCAATAATATCTGGTGGGAAAGGCGGCGCAGAAGATAAGATAGAGCTTATGAAATCAGCAGGAATTACTATCTCAAAATCACCAGCTGATATTGGCAAAACACTTTTACAAAAACTTAATAGTTAAATTTATATATTTTATGTTAGAATATGACTTAAAATGTCATCTTCAAAAAATAATACTACCTATAAAAAAACCTCTTTTTTAGTTGGTAACAATTCTGAATTTATTAATGAATTTTATGCTGACTATCTTTCAAATCCGAAATCTATTCCAGAAAGTTGGAGACAATTTTTTGAGGGACTAAGTGATGATCAGAAATTAATCTACAATGATATACAAGGCCCTAGCTGGTCACCAGAAAGAAAAAATAAAAAAATAAATTTTAATAAAGAAATTTCCTCTAACAAAGAAAAAGAACCTGAGTCTACTTTAGAATCTACTGAAGAATCAGTAAAAGCCATAGCTTTAATAAGAGCTTATAGAATAAGAGGTCACTTGATTGCTAATTTAGATCCTCTTGGAATGATGGAGAGGAAATACCTTGAAGATTTAAATCCAAAGGACCATGGATTTAAGAAAGAAGATTACAATAAAAAAATTTATGTAGGCAATTATATGAAAGGCGGCTACTCGACAATTAATCAAATTTTAACTTTTTTTAAAAAGATATATTGTTCAACAATAGGTGTTGAGTATATGCATATCTCTGATCCAGTTGAAAAAAAATGGTTTAGAGAGAGAATGGAAGAAGAGGATAGTCAATTAAGGTTTACTAACACTGGAAAAAAGGCAATTTTAAATAAGCTAATTCAAGCAGAAGGTTTTGAAAAATTTTTAGCTGTAAAATTTGTCGGTACAAAAAGATTTGGTCTTGATGGAGGAGAAGCCTTAATTCCAGCATTAGAACAAATCATAAAAAGAGGCGGTCACTTAGGTTTTAAAGAAGTAAAAATTGGACAACCACACAGAGGAAGATTAAATATTTTAGCAAATGTTCTCCAAAAGTCTTATAAAAGAATGTTTAATGAATTTGCTGGAGAATATGCTTCTTATAGTTCATCAACAGGAGATGTAAAATACCATTTAGGTGCGTCTTCAAACCGTGAGTTTGATGGTAACTTGGTTCATGTTTCTTTGACAGATAATCCTTCACATCTTGAAGCAGTAAATCCAGTTGTTTTAGGGCAAACAAGAGCAAAGCAATTTTTTCATAAGGATGAAAAAAGAAAAAAAGTTGTTCCAGTATTAATTCATGGAGATGCATCGTTTGCAGGCCAAGGTGTAGTTGCAGAATGTTTTGCTATGTCAGGTGTACCTGGTCATAATACTGGTGGAACGATACATATTATTGTTAACAATCAAATAGGATTTACAACTAGTCCAAAGTTTGCTCGTTCTTCACCATATCCTTCCGATCTAGCGAAGATGGTTGACTCACCAATTTTGCATGTAAATGGTGATGATCCAGAAGCAGTTGTTCATTGTACAAAAATTGCGACTGATTATAGACAAAAGTTTAATAGGGACGTTGTTATAGATATGATTTGCTACAGACGTTTTGGTCATAACGAGGGAGATGAACCTTCTTTTACTCAACCAACTATGTACAGAAAAATTAAAAAACACCCAACTTCATTAAGCATTTATGCAAAAAAACTAATTGAAGAAGGTGTTATTTCTCCAGAAGAATTTAGCGATATGAAGACCAAGTTTAAAAATCTTCTTGAAGAGCAATTTAAAACTGCCAAAGAATATAAACCTAAATTAGAATGGTATGAAGGTGTGTGGTCAAGATTCAAACCAGAAAAAGGTAAAGATAAGAGGGGAGTTACAGGAGTATCATTAGAAAGGATAAATAAGATCGGTGAAAAAATAACTTCAATACCAGGTAGCTTTAATGCCCACCCAACTATAAAAAAAATATTTGAAAATAAGAAAAAAATGTTTCAAACAGGCAAAGGTTTTGATTGGGCTACAGCAGAACATTTAGCTTTTGCTACTTTATTAGATGAGGGTTATCCTGTGAGGCTCTCTGGTCAAGACTCGGCAAGAGGAACTTTCAGTCAGCGTCATTCAGTTTTAAAAGATCAGTTAAATGGAAGCAAATACACTCCTTTAAATAATATTTCTAGGGGTCAAAAAAGATTTGAAGTTATAGACAGTCTTCTTTCTGAAATGGCTGTTCTAGGATTCGAATATGGTTACGCACTTTCAGAGCCAAGTACACTTGTAATTTGGGAAGCGCAATTTGGAGATTTTGCAAATGGAGCCCAGGTTATCGTTGATCAATTTATCGCATCTGCAGAAACCAAATGGGCAAGAGCAAATGGATTAGTAATGTTGTTACCGCATGGTTATGAGGGACAAGGACCCGAACATTCTTCAGCAAGATTAGAGAGGTTTTTGCAACTATGCGCACAAGAAAATATTCAAGTAATGAATTGCACAACTCCCGCAAATTATTTTCATGCTTTACGCAGACAAATACATAGAGATTTTAGAAAACCACTTATTATTATGACTCCAAAATCTTTATTAAGAAATAAATTGTGTACTTCTAATATTGAGGATTTTACAAAAAAGAATACTTTTCATAGAGTTCTTATTGATCATGCAGACAATGAAAGAAATGGATTAATTAAACTCTCAGAGGATAAAAAAATTAAGAAGGTAGTTATTTGTTCAGGAAAAATCTATTTTGATTTACTTCAAGCGCGAGAAAAAAATAAAAATAAAAATTTGTTCTTAATAAGAATAGAGCAATTATACCCGTTTCCAGTAAAAACACTTGCTAATGAATTAAAGAGATTTAAAAAAAGATCCGCGTTTTTTTGGTGCCAAGAAGAACCTAAGAATATGGGTGCATGGAATACTGTAAAGAATTATATTGAGTGGAGCTTAAATTATATAAAAGCGGAAAATAAAAAAGTTAATTATATTGGCAGAGAACCTGCCGCATCACCTGCTAGTGGATATCTTAAAAAACATCTTGCAGAGCAAAATGAAATATTAGAAAAGGTAATAGGAAAAATTTAATACATGTCTGAAAAAATACTAGTCCCGACTTTAGGAGAATCTGTCACCGAGGCTACAGTTTCTAAATGGCTAAAAAATCAGGGCGAGAAAGTGTCCGCCGATGAGCCTATCGTTGAATTGGAAACTGATAAAGTAAATGTTGAAGTTCCTGCACCATCAAACGGTGTTTTAGAAAGTATTTCGGTTAAAGAAGGCGAAACCGTAAATGTTGGTGCTTTACTTGGTATGATAAATGGCTCTGCCAAAGACGTTTCAAAAAAAGTAAAAGAAATAAAAAATTATTCTCCACCAAAGCAAAAAAATAAAATTTCGAAAGAAGTTAATGAAGATATTAAACTTTTTAATGAAGAAGAACCAAAACCTTTAAAGTTAGAAGAGGAGTCTAACCCATTAAAACTTGAAGAAGAAGAAACATTAGTTCTCGATAATGTTCATGAAGAAACAAAGCCAAAAGAAAACAAAAAGAAAAAAAATAAACAACCAATATTTTCACCTGCTGCAAGAAAAATGGTTGCGGAAGGTAAACTAGATATAAATAAAATCGAAGGCTCTGGAAAACATGGTGTGATCTTAAAGGAAGACATTATGAGTTTAATGGGATCAAAACCTTCTCCATCGGAAAGAAAAATAAAACATGGTCCAGAGGAAAGAATTAAAATGACTAGGTTGAGATTAACAATTGCTAAAAGATTAAAAGAAGCACAAGAAAACGCAGCTATGCTTACAACTTTTAATGAGGTTGATATGAGTGAAGTAATTAATATGCGAAATCAATATAAAGATGAATTTCAAAATAAATATGCTGTCAAATTAGGTTTCATGTCTTTTTTTGTAAAAGCATGTGTAATAGGCTTAAAAAATTTTCCAGCAATAAATGCTGAAATTCAAGGCGATGAGATAGTTTACAAAAATTATTACAATATAAGTATAGCTGTTGGAACTGATAGAGGGTTAGTAGTTCCAGTTCTTAGAGAAACAGATGAAATGTCCTTTGCAGATATCGAAAAAAATATTGGCAAGCTAGGTGACAAAGCTCGTGAAGGAAAAATAACCATTGATGATTTACAAGGTGGCACTTTTACAATTACGAATGGAGGAATATATGGTTCAATGCTTTCAACTCCGATATTAAATCCTCCTCAATCTGCTGTTTTAGGAATGCATAATATAGTTCAAAGACCAATTGTTGTAGAAGGAAACATAGAGGCGCGACCCGTAATGTATTTAGCTTTATCATATGATCATAGAATAATTGATGGTAAAGAAGCTGTATCGTTTTTAAAAATTGTTAAAGAGTCATTAGAACAACCTAAAAGACTTTTTCTAAATATCTAAAAATGGAAAATAAATTTGATGTTATAATAATTGGTGGTGGACCAGGTGGTTATGTGTGCGCAATTAGAGCTGCTCAATTGGGTCTCAAAACTGCTTGTGTTGAGTCGAGAGGTGCGTTAGGCGGCACCTGCTTAAATGTTGGATGCATACCCTCAAAAAGTCTTTTAAATTTATCTGAAAACTTTCATAAAGCTAAAAAAGATTTTAATCAACAGGGTATAGAGATTGAAGGTATAAAACTGAATATAGAGAAAATGATGATGAATAAAAATAAATCTATCCAAGTTCTAACAAAAGGAGTAGAATTTTTATTCAAAAAAAATAAAGTAACTTATATTAAGGGAAAAGGAGTACTCTTTTCAAAAAATGATATTGTGGTTTACGATCAAAATAAAAAAACTAACTATAAATCTGATAATATCGTCATTGCGACTGGTTCAGAAGTAACTTCTTTACCAAACTTAAAAATAGACGAAAAAAATGTAATCTCTTCTACTGGTGCATTATCGCTTAACAAAGTACCTAAAAAACTAGCAGTTATTGGAGGTGGATACATAGGTTTAGAAATGGGTTCAGTATGGTCTAGATTAGGTTCTGATGTAACTGTCATTGAATATCTTGATCATATAACACCAGGAATGGATAAAGAAATTTCTTATGAATTTAAAAAGATTTTAACTAAACAAGGCATTAAATTTAAAATGAGTTCTAAAGTTGATTCAGTGAAAGATACTGGTAAGGGAGTATCTATAAATTATACAGATATTAAAAATTCAAAAGCTGAAACATTAGTGGTTGATAAAGTTTTAGTTTCTGTTGGAAGAAAGCCCTATACAGAGGGTTTGAATTTATCGAAAGTTGGTGTCAAAAAAGATAATAAAGGAAGAATCGAGGTAAATGATAAATTACAGACATCTATTAAAAATATTTATGCAATTGGTGATGTGATTAAAGGTCCAATGCTAGCACATAAGGCTGAGGAAGAAGGCATTGCAGTTGCAGAAGTTTTGGCGGGTCAAGCAGGCCATGTAAATTATAATGTTATTCCAGGTGTAATTTATACTTCTCCAGAGGTAGCTACTGTTGGAAAAACAGAGGAACAACTTAAAGAGGAGAAAAAGTCATACAAAGTTGGCAAGTTTCCTTTCTTGGCTAACTCTAGAGCAAAAGTAAATAATGAAACTGAGGGATTTGTAAAAATTTTAGCAGATAGTAAAACTGATAAAGTTTTAGGAGTACACATCATAGGTCCGCACTGTGGAGACATGATTGCTGAAATGGCTTTAGCAATGGAATTCGGCGCGAGTTCAGAAGATATCGCAAGAACTTGTCATGCTCATCCAACCCACACAGAAGCAATAAAAGAAGCGGCATTAGCTGTTGATAAAAGACCAATTCATTTTTAATTAGAAATAATTCTAATACTATTGTTTTATGAAAGTACAGGTACTGTTGCCAAAGGTATTTAATTTTCCTTTTACCTATAACTTGAGGACGAAAGGTAAGATTGGAAATCTTGTAGAAGTTCCATTTGGTTCAAAAAAGGAAATAGGTGTAATTTGGAAAAATAATTATTCAGAACCAAAAAATATCAAAATCAAAGATATTATTAAAAAAACCAATTATTCAATTGATAAAAAATTGATCGATTTTATAGAATGGTTTTCTGTTTATAATATGGTCCCAATTGGCCTTGCATTAAAAATGGTACTTGGAAGTAGAGATAAATTTTCAAAAATTAAAGAAGACATAATTGATGTTAAAAAAACAAGACTTAAAAAATTTGATTTAAATAAAGAACAGTTAGATGCATTAAAATTTCTTGAAAAAATAAAAGGTAAATTTGATGTTTCAGTTTTACAAGGAACTACTGGATCAGGAAAAACATTAATTTATTTTGAACGCATTAAACAAATTATACAAAAAAACGAACAAGCTTTAGTACTGTTACCCGAGATATTTCTTACAAATGATTTTAAATCGAGATTTGAAGACTTCTTTGGTTTCGAACCTGCAATATGGCACTCTAAAGTTACACCAAAACAAAAAAGGATAATTTGGAAAGGAGTTATAAATAACCAAATCAAAATAGTAGTAGGAGCAAGATCGTCTTTATTTTTACCTTTTAAAAAACTTGGAATCATCATCGTGGATGAGGAGCATGATACTTCATACAAGCAAGATGAGGGAGTCATTTACAATGCGAGAGATATGGCAATTTCAAGAGCCAGTTTTGAAAAAATTCCTATTCATTTAGTTTCTTCAGTGCCTTCAATAGAAACTTATAATAACATTCAGAATAAAAAGTATAGACATATTAGAATTTTTAAAAGATTTGAAAATTATCCTTTACCTAAAACGAAAATTATCAATTTAAACCTAAATAAAATGAAAAATAGATTTATTGCGAAAGAAACCATCAATTTAGTCAAAGAATATTTAGATAAAGATAATCAAATTCTTTTTTTTATTAATAGAAGAGGATTTGCACCATATTTGATTTGTAAAATTTGTGGATACAAACATATTTGTTCCAATTGTTCCTTATATTTAACCTTTCATAAAATAAAGAATAAAGCTGTTTGCCATCATTGTTCCTTTGAAAAAAAAATAGAAACAAAATGTAAATCTGAAGGTTTTTGTGAATTTATAATGTATGGTCCAGGCGTTGAAAAAGTATTTGAAGAAGTTAAAGAAATCTTCCCAAATAAGATAATTAATATTTTTTCGAGCGACTATCTCAAAAAAAAAGAGGAAACAAAAATTTTTTTTAAGAAAATAAATGAAAACAAAATTAATATCTTAATAGGGACTCAAATGATTTCAAAAGGTTTTAATTTTCCTAAACTTAACTGCATAGTCGTAATTGACGCTGATTTTTCTGGTAGAGGTTATGATTTAAGAACAACAGAGAAAAATATTCAATTATATCATCAGTTAAGTGGAAGAGCAGGAAGGTTTAGTTCAGAGTCCCTTATAATTTATCAAACTTTAACACCTCAAAATATTACATTAAATGAATTGATAAAAAATAAGTCTGAGGAATTACTTAAAAATGAGCTTTTAATTAGAAAAAAAAATAAGCTACCACCATTTATTAGACTTGTTGCAATAATTGTATCTTCAAATGATCGAAGTTTAAGCTTACAAGGAGCTAGAGAGATAAAGTTGAAATTAAAGGAAATAGATGATCTCGAGATTTTAGGACCTGTAGACTCACCATTATTGAAAATTAAAAAAAATTTTCGGTCTAGACTACTAATTAGATTCAATGATAAGATTTTTATGCAAAAAAGAATTACCAAAGTGTTAAATAAGCTTAAAATCTCATCAAAAATTAAACTTACGGTTGATGTGGATCCGGTTAATTTTGCATAGACCCAAAATTGGTAACTTGATCAACTTATACTCTTATGGTACGACCTCACATAATTTCACAATAACTTCTTACAACTGAAAATGAGCACAAATAAATCTTTTTCAACTGAAACTTCAGAAAGATACTCTCGCGCGTTATTTGAGGTCTCCAAGGAAGCTAATGAGTTGGATAAAGTAGAAAAAGATATAATAAATTTTCAATTACTTTTAAATTCAAGTCATGATGTAAAAAACTTTATACAAAACCCTACTCAAAGTATAAGTACGCAAAATAATGTTATAAATTTATTAGCTGAAAAAATGAATTTTTCTAAAAATTTGAAAAATTTTTTTTTATTATTGGTAAAAAAAAGAAGAATTTTCTTTGCTAAAAGAATTTTTGAAAGTTTCTTAAAATTAAGCTCTAAAAAAAGGGGAGAAATAAATGCTTCATTGGTTTCATCTAAAGAACTTTCTTCAAAAGAACTTGAGCAAATAAGTAAAGATTTGTCAGAATCAATGGGTTTAACTATAAAATTTGACTATAAAGTTGATAAGGAGTTGATTGGAGGCCTTAAACTTCAATTAGGAAGTTTTATGATCGATACATCTATTAAAAATAAATTGAAAAAATACGAACAAGCAATGTTAGAAAATTAAAATGACGATTAATCCATCAGAAGTTACAAAGTTATTAAAAGACCAGATCAAAAATTTTGGAGAAAAAGCAGAAGTTTCTGAAATTGGAAAAGTTTTATCTGTTGGTGACGGTATTGCCCGTATTTATGGTTTAGATAATGTTCAAGCTGGCGAAATGGTCGAATTTGATGATGGCTCTAAAGGTATGGCATTGAATTTAGAGAATGATAACGTTGGTGTAGTTATTTTTGGTGATGATAGAAATATCAAAGAGGGAGATACAATAAAAAGAACTAATGCGATTGTAGATGTCCCAGTAGGAAAAGAGCTTTTAGGAAGAGTGGTTGATGGTTTAGGTAATCCTATCGATGGAAAAGGACCACTCTCAGCAAAAAATAGGAAAAGAGTTGAAGTGAAAGCTCCTGGTATTATTCCAAGACAATCAGTTAATGAACCAATGCAAACAGGCTTGAAGTCAATCGACTCTCTTATTCCAATTGGAAGAGGACAACGGGAATTAATCATTGGTGATAGGCAGACAGGAAAAACAGCTGTAGCGATTGATGCTATTATTAATCAAAAAAAAATTAATGAGTCTTCAGATGAAAAGAAAAAATTATATTGTATATACGTTGCTATTGGTCAAAAACGATCTACTGTTGCTCAAATAACAAAAACTTTAGAAGAAGCGGGGGCATTAAAATACACAACTATAGTGGCAGCTACTGCATCGGACTCTGCACCTTTACAATTTTTAGCGCCTTATACAGGATGCACAATTGGTGAATATTTTAGAGATAATGGCATGCATGCTCTGATTGTTTATGATGATTTATCAAAACAAGCAGTTGCTTATAGACAAATGTCATTACTGTTAAGAAGACCACCAGGTCGTGAAGCATATCCTGGTGATGTGTTTTATTTACATAGCAGATTATTAGAGCGAGCAGCTAAACTAAATAAAAAAAGTGGCGGTGGATCATTAACCGCCTTACCCATAATTGAGACTCAAGCAGGAGACGTATCAGCTTATATTCCCACAAATGTAATTTCCATAACCGACGGGCAAATTTTTTTAGAAACAGAGCTATTTAACCAAGGCATACGGCCTGCAGTAAATGTGGGTTTATCAGTTTCCAGAGTTGGTTCTGCTGCTCAAACTAAAGCGATGAAAAAAGT
>MDSW01060759.1_pt1 | contig 19276 bp, 14 predicted proteins | sample 811171 | NCBI WGS metagenome assembly MDSW01 (sample SAMN05326641, study PRJNA326480) | marine metagenome | isolation source: seawater | place: Atlantic Ocean: North West | collected 2012 | reverse complement strand
TCACGAGACATATATGGAGTTTTTATATCAATAATAGCTAGACTGCCATTTCTAATTGTTGGTGACATTGAATCACCACGAACAATCAGGGCAAATAATTTTTTATAGTCACCACCAGCAATTTCATCAATTAGTATTTGTGGAAAGGGCCAGCTCATTCGAGATTTTTCTGCATCTAAAGGATATTGAATAGGAAAAGAGCAATCAAAAAGAGGTAAGGATACAGAATTCAAAATATTGGCTTGAGCTTTAATACATTTTTCATTACTGGTATTGGATAGTTCTTCTTTTAAAAATTTTGTTTGTTCACCAGTATCTGGTGCTAGTAAAGTCATCAAAGAACAGTTAAGAGCTTTAGCTAATTTTTCAATTGTATCATGGCGTGGGTGTTGTGATCGACCCTGTCTAATATCTCTAACAGCAGTTTCATTTAAACCAGCTTGTATAGCCAGCTCTTTTTGATTTAGCCCAGCTGATATCATGAGTTGAGTCAGTGTTTTAGCAAGTACAGAGGGTGTATTCTTATTTTTAAGCGAATCGACCATATATAATTCTCCCATAAGAAGATACCGCTTGGCAAAAACCTATTTTACTGTCATGTCTAATATATGAGCATTCAATTAAATGATGATCTGAAAACCCTTAAAAAGTCTATAGAACGTCTATGTAATGATTTTGGAGACGACTACTGGCTTGCAAGGGATAAGGATGGTTTATGGCCTAAAGAATTTGTAGAAGCCATAGCTAATGCAGGCTGGCTGGGCATTTGTATGCCATCTGAATATGGTGGCGCTGGTCTTGGGGTTACAGAGGCTGCGCTGGTAATGCAAACAATAGCGCGTTCTGGTGGGGGGTTTACTGCTGCATCATCTATTCACATAAATTTATTTGGACCACAGCCAATTGTCCAATTTGGTTCAAAAGAACAAAAGAAAAGAATGTTACCAGGTCTTATCGCAGGTAAGGAAAAAATGTGTTTTGGTGTAACTGAGCCAAATGCTGGACTAGATACAGGAGCTATTCAGACTAAGGCAATTCGTAAGGGAGATGAATACTTAGTTTCAGGGCAAAAAATATGGACTTCTACAGCTCTAGGGGCTGATAAAATAATGATTCTTGCTCGAACTAATTCGGTTAGAAAAGGCTCTAAGTCTACCGATGGTCTTACATTATTCTATACAACAATGAATCGGGATCAAATAGAGATTAGAGAAATCCCAAAGATGGGACGAAGCGCGGTGGACTCTAATTCAGTTTTCATTGACGGGCTTAAGATACCTTTAGAAGACCGAATAGGTGAGGAGGGGGCTGGTTTCAAGTATCTTTTACATGGATTGAACCCGGAGAGAATTCTTATTGGTGCTGAGGCTATTGGTATTGGATATGCAGCTTTGGACAAGGCTATTAATTATGCAAATGAACGAGAGGTTTTTGGAAGACCAATAGGAAAAAATCAGGGAATTCAGCATCCCTTAGCAGATACGTGGATGAAACTTGAAGCAGCTAATTTAATGGTTTTTGAGGCAGCACGACTTTTTGATTCTGGTAAGTTATGTGGTGCTGAGGCAAATGCAGCAAAATATCTTGGTGCTGAAGCTGCTCACGATTCATGTGAAAGAGCAATCTTGACTCACGGGGGTATGGGTTATGCAAAGGAATATCATGTAGAACGATACTTGAGAGAGAGTTATATCGCACGCATAGCACCTGTTAGCAGAGAAATGATTTTAAATTATATTTCTGAGAGGGTGCTTGGACTTCCACGCAGCTATTGAGACTATAACTGAATAATCTAATGAGATTCTTCTATTTTGTAGTGTTATATCAGAACAAAAATTATGTTTTAAAAAGCATCTGCTTTATGTGACATTATTGTATCTTTACCAGCTTTAATTTTTAAAAAAAGGCCTGCTGTTTCAGGTAGTACACGTTTCATATAAAACCGGGCTGTTTTTACCTTATCTTCATAGAAAGTATCATTATCGCTTTTATTAAAAGTTGTATCTATTGATATTTTTGCCATTTTTGCCCACATATAACCAACGGCAACTAAGCCAAAAGCTCGAAGATAGTCAGTCGCGGCTGCCCCTGCTTCCTCAGGGTCAGATAAACCTCGCTGTGCTATTAATAAAGTAATTTGTTGTAACTGATTAAAGGCCGAAAGTAATGGCTTTATAATATTTTCGAGTTCATTAATATCTTTATTTTCATCTAAAAAAGATGCTGCAGGATGAAAAAAATGTTTTAACAGCCTTCCAGTATTCATTCCTAATTTCCTACCGACCAAGTCTAGAGCTTGTATTCCGTTTGTACCCTCATAAATTTGTGCAATGCGGGCATCACGAACAAATTGTTCTATACCATGTTCACGAATATAGCCGTGTCCGCCATGAATTTGTATAGCAAGGTTGGCGGCTTGGGAGCCATTATCGGTAAGAAAAGCTTTGACAATTGGGGTCATTAACTGCACGTATTCATCTGCGTTTTGACGTATCTTAGCATTTTCATGGTTATTCGAAATATCAATTTGTATTGCTGTTTCATAGGCTAGAGCTCGAGCGCCTTCATTTAGAGCTTTAGCTTGCAAAAGCATTAAACGAACATCGGGATGTACAATAATAGCATCCGCTGTCTCAGAATTATCTTTAGTTTTCTTAATACTTTTACCCTGACGTCTATCCTTTGCATAAGCTGCTGCTGATTGATAGGCTACTTCACCAATACCAAGCCCCTGAAGTCCAACGCCAAGTCTTGCACCATTCATCATCGTAAACATCATCTTAAGACCACTATGTTCCTTACCAATGAGCCAAGCCTTTGCTTCATCAAAATGCAAAACGCATGTTGAAGAACCATGAATACCCATCTTTTCTTCTATAGATCCACAAGAGACGGTATTTCGAGTGCCCGGTGAACCATTAGTATTAGGTATAAATTTTGGAACTACGAAAAGGCTGATCCCACGAACTCCCTCAGGTGAACCCGGCAGTTTTGCTAAAACAAGATGAACAATATTTTCACTTAAATCATGTTCTCCTGCAGTAATAAAAATTTTAGTGCCAGAAATTTTAAAACTACCATCTTCATCTGGCATAGCTTTTGTTTTAATTAATCCTAAGTCTGTGCCACAGTGGGATTCAGTAAGACACATTGTTCCTGTCCATGAGCCATTACCTAATTTAGGTAAATATGTATCTTTGATAGCCTCAGATGCATGGGCTGCAATTGTAGTCGCAGCTCCACGTGATAAGAGAGGATAGACACCAAATGCAAAATTAGTAGAGCAAACCATTTCTTCAAAAACAAAGCTGAGTGTTTCGGGAAGCCCTTGCCCCCCATATGTTGGGTCACCTGAAATAGAGTGCCAGCCATTGGCTATAAAAGCATCATAGGCTTTTTTAAAACCTGGTGGAGTTCTAACAATCCCATTTTCAAATTTACACCCTTCTTGGTCTCCTACTTGATTTAAGGGTAAGAGTTGATTCTCACAAAACTTAGCCCCCTCCTCTAGAATTGCATCAAAAACATCTGCTGTCGCTTCCTCAAATCCAGGTAAATTAGAAAGTTGTCCAGTATTTAAAACTTCGTGAAGTAAAAAACGCATATCGCGTAGAGGGGCAGAATATGTTTGCATTAGTGTAGCCTTTTATTTTTATAATTAATTTCTGAGTGGCTTGCCTGTTTGCAGCATATGTTCAATACGATCATGGGTACCAGGTTCTTTAATAAGATTCATGAATGCTTTTTGTTCCAAAAGGGTGAGCTGATCCTCTGTAGTTTCTTTAGTGGTATCTGTATCCCCACCAGTTAACACATTGGCTAGCTGTTCAACGACAATAAGGTCATGAGGAGTAGCTTTACGTGTCTTCGCTAGTCCTCTAACAGCCATCTTAAGTGCTACCCGAGCTGTTTTTCCTGGAAGTTTGATATTCGATGGCTCTGGAGGTAAATAATCTTTTGCTAATTGAAGAGCTTTTTGTTTTGCATCTGATAAAAGTCTATCATGATTCATTGTTATGTTATCTGTTTTACGAAAGTATCCGAGGTTATGTGCCTCTGCTGCTGACCTACTTACCTTGGCAAGTCCAATAGTTTGGAATACATTTGTAATAGCGGGCATTGCCCCACCAAGCTTACTTTTACCTTGGTTAGCTCTTATCAGCATCTCTTTGCATCCTCCCCAACCAGGAATTAACCCAACTCCAACTTCTACTAAACCTGTATATGTCTCTGCATGAGCTTGTATAGCATCTGCATGAAGAAGAATTTCGCAACCTCCACCTAATGCTAAGCCTGATGGAGCAGCAACTACAGGAAAAGGTGCATACTTCATAGCCTTAAAGGTTTCTTGCCCATCTTTAACTAAATTTATAATCATATCCCAAGCTGCTACATTTATTACAAACATAGCTAATCCTAGATTTACACCAGCAGAAAAATTAGTGCCTTCATTATGTAATACTAATGCTTTGTAGCCTTTTTCAGGAATCACTTTAAGAGACCATCTTATCGCATCTAAAATTTCGTTATCTATTGCGTTCATTTTCGTATGAAACTCAATGCATAAAACTTGGTCTCCAATATCCCAAATACTTGCAGAGGCATTATGATGTAGAGGTTTTTTGCTTCTTTTAATATCTGATAAAAGTAAAACACCTTTATTTCGCCTTACTTTTAACCAGTTTCCGTCCGTTCCTAGATATTCAAGATACCCATCTTTTGTGCGATAGAAGCCACCTTTTTCAATTGCTAGATCAATAAGTTTTGGAACACTAATCTCATTCTTTCTAAGCCATTTAGCTAGCCAGTCAGCTCCAATTTTATCTATCAATTCAAAAGGGCCTAGTTTCCATGCGTAACCAAGTCGCATTGCATCGTCTACATCTTTTATAGAATTAGCAATTTGTGGAACTAAATCTGCGGCATAAGCTAGGGTATTACACATTACTTCGCACGCATAAGAACTGATGGGTGCTGGTGACTCAAGAAGTGAACGAATATCCCCTTTAGTGCTATTAATTATTTCAATTCTTGGTCGACATGCTTCCTCATATTCACCAGAGGATAAGTTTATAACTTCTTTTTTCCTCTTTCCACCGTCTGTATTAAGCCGATAAAACCCGCCTTTACCTTTTCTTCCAATAAGACCATCACTTATCATACTTTTTATGATTTTAGGTTCTTCGTAAATCTTACGGAAAGCGTCCTGTTCTGGAACAGCATCATACAGGCTTTTCCCAACAAGTGGCATTAGATCAATACCTACTAAATCCATCAAACCAAAAACACCTGTCTTAGGAATGCCCATTGGTCGGGATAATATTGTATCAGCTTCCTCAACTGTTGTATTTGAAGTTAAGGCCTCCACAGTAGCCTTTTGGATCCAATAAGTGCCAATCCTATTTGCTATGAAACCGGGTGTATCTTTACACGGTACAACACCTTTACCTAGGGCTATATCAGCAAATTCTTGCACGGAAGAAATTACCTCAGGCTTTGTTTCCTCAGGCGCAACTATTTCTAATAATCGCATATATCGGGGCGGGTTAAAAAAATGTGTAATTAAAAAATGATTCTTAAACGCTTGCGGCATCTCTTTTATTAGTTCAGCTGCCCTTATGGTTGATGTGTTTGATGAAACAATACAATTAGGTTTACGAAAAGCTTCTATGCGGCGATATATTTCTTGTTTTACATCAAGTCGTTCTATTACAGCTTCTATAACCCAATCCACTTCACCTATTCGATCAATATTGTCTTCGATGTTTCCACAGCATATATGCTTTGCGGAGCTTTTATCCATAAAAGGTGCAGGCTCTGTGCGAAGCATTTTCTCCACAGCTCCTTCGGCCAGAGCATTACGATTTCTAGATTCTCCAGGAATATCCAACAAGTGAACTTTAAAACCAGCATTGGCTATTTGGGCAGCTATTCCACTACCCATTAGTCCGGCTCCGATCACAGCAACTTTTTTAATATTCATTATGCAGCCTCTAAAATTGTGGAAATACCCTGTCCACCTCCAATACATTGGGTTGCTAATGCATATTTTTTATCCTCACGCTGGAGTATTTGTGCTGCTTTTCCGGTAATACGCGCGCCGGTAGCTCCTAGGGGATGTCCAATAGCAATAGCACCACCATCGATATTTATTTTGGAACTATCAAATGGCAGCTCCCGAGTACATGCAAGGGCTTGAACGGCAAATGCCTCATTTAGCTCGATAATATCTAGGTCCTCCATTTTAAGAGATGCTCTTTCCAAGGCTTTCTCAGTTGCTTGTACAGGACCTATTCCCATTATTTGGGGAGATACACCAGAAACTCCAATACTTTTCAGTAATGCGATAGGTTTTAAATTTTGATTTTGTGCAAATGCTTCTGTGCATACTAATACAGCGGCAGCTCCATCAGTGAGTGGAGAAGAAGTTCCTGCAGTAACAGATCCCTCGGCATCAAAAGCTGGCTCAAGACTTGATAGACCATCTAGAGTAGTTTCTGGTCTAAGACATGCATCCTCGTCAACAATTCCTTCATTTGTTTCAACGGGAATAATTTCTGATTTTAGTCTCCCTGCTGATCTCGCTTCAGATGCCCTTGTTTGGCTAGTTAAGGCAAAGGCTTCTTGTTCTTGACGAGAAATTTGATACTTTTCAGCTAAATTTTCAGCTGTTTCCCCCATTGGCATGTAAGCTCCATCATTATTCTCGTATAAGTCTGGGTTAGGCATTGGATTGAATCCACCCATTGGGACACGACTCATACTTTCCACACCTGCACAAATAAATGCTTCACCAGCACCAAGCTGTATTGCTCCAGCTGCCATATGTATGGCCTGCATTGAAGATCCACAAAAGCGGTTTACTGTTACTCCCGCTACAGTTTCAGGTAATCCAGCCATTAGACCAACAAGACGAGCCATATTAAAGCCTTGCTCGCCTTCTGGGAAAGCGCATCCAAGTATTAAATCCTCAATTAAAGCAGGATCGATATTTTCACGCTCTACAAGTCCCTTAATTACTTCTGCAGCTAGATCATCTGGGCGTTTCATAGCTAAAGCCCCTTTATTAGCAAAGGTAAAAGGGGAGCGGGCGTAACCCGCTAATACTACAGGGGTCATGATTATTTATCCTTTAATATTATAAATCTAAGATTTACTTTTCTTTCTTGGCTTTTTCTTCAGCAATTAACTCTTTTTTTGATAATTTTCCAACTACTGTTTTTGGAAGTTCATCTCTAAATTCAATAACTTTCGGTATTTCTATAGGTGACAATTTATCTGATAAAAAATCTAGTAAAACCTTAGAAGTGATATGTTTATTTTCTGCTAGTTTAATAAAAGCTTTAGCTTTTTGCTGGCTATAGGAGTCTTCAATACCAATTACTATTACTTCCTCAACTGCAGGATGTTTGTATATAGCCTCCTCTATATACCTTGGATAAATATTATATCCACTTGAGATAATCACTTCTTTCATTCTGTCAATGAGGTAGACATATCCATCTTTATCAATATATCCAATATCGCCCGTATGAAACCTACCACCCTCTAATGCTTTTGCTGTTGCGGTCTCATTTTTCCAATAGCCTTCCATAATCTGAGGACCTGAGATACATATTTCTCCGATTTTCCCTTGGGGCATTAATTTGCCTCGTTCATTAGTATCAGTGATTTCAATAATAGTTTGTGGTGCTGGTAGACCCAAAGATCCAACACGACTTTGACCAGTTGATGGGTTGCAGGCAGCAATTGGTGAAGTCTCACTTAAACCATAGCCTTCAACCAAGCTGCAACCAGTAGTTTTTTCAAAATCATTTTTAACCTCTACGGGTAATGTATCTCCGCCGGATAAGCATGCTTTTATTGATGATAAATCATATTTCCCAGATTTAACGTCAGAATCTCTATTAATAGCAATATAGATAGTAGGCACAGCTGGAAAAAAAGTGGGATTTTTACGGGCAATAGTTTTTAGCATTTGTTTTAAGTCAAACCTAGGAAGCAGAATCATTTCTGCGCCGTTTCTTATCGAAAAATTCATTACTACTGTCATTGCAAAAACATGAAACAGTGGCAATACACAAAGAACTATCTCTTTTCCAGGTATCGTCTGGGGAAAGAATAATGTCCCTTGCTCGATGTTTGCAGAGAGGTTTTTGTGAGTGAGCATCGCTGCTTTAGGAACACCTGTTGTTCCCCCAGTGTATTGTAATACAGCAATATTAGATTTTTCTATGACAGGCTTATGATAGTTACCATCATTGGCAAGTAAATTTTTCCAAGTGATGATTTTTGCATTAGGTTTTATTTTTGCAATATTTTGCCACTTAACTAGTCTAAATATGAGGCCCTTAACAGCGGGTAATTCATCTGCAAAGGGAATAGTGATCAAATACTTTAGCGAAGTATTTTGAAACATAGCCTCCGCCTTATAGAAAAGATCTTTGATATCTAAAGTAGCTAGAATATCTGGTTCAGAATCTTTTAGTTGATCCTCAAGCTCATCTCTAGCGTAGAGAGGGTTAGTATTTACTACGATCCCGCCCACAGACAATATTGCCCAATAAAGAACTACGTATGCTGGGCAGTTAGGCAACATAATTGCCACCCTTGAGCCCTTTTTTACACCGATTAATTGTAAGCCCTTGGCAGCCTTTCTTACCATTGAGCCTAATTCTTCGTAGTTTATTGAGCGTCCTAAAAATTCTATGGCTTGATTTTTTGACCAGTTAACCATGCTTTTTTCGAATAGCTCTGGAAGTGGATATGTATTAATAGGTGTTTGCCAGACTACATCTTCAGGTAATGATTTTTCCCATGGCCATTGCTTTTCAGTTTCCATTAATTACTCCTAGCCAATGAAATATATTAAATAAAATTTTCAAACCAGCATAAGTATATGGAGTCAGTTAGATGCATAAATTGAAGTAATAATGTCATCGTATTTATCTAAAATATTTTTTCGCCTTACCTTTTGTGTTGCAGTCATTTCGTCATCATCATGATCAAGCTCTTTCATAAGTATAACAAATTTTTTTATCCGCGCTACATTAGCAACCTTACTATTAGCAGAATTTACATGCTCATCTATAAGCTTTGAAACTTCGGAATTCTCTGCGAGATTCTTATAGTTTGTAAAAGCTATATCTTTTCGTTCGGCCCAGTTGGCTACATTCTCATAGTCGATCTGAATAAGTGCAGATAAATATGGTCGACGGTCACCGCAAACAATTGCTTCTTTAATGTAAGGGCTAGTTTTAAGGTTATTTTCAAGTTCAGATGGAGAAAGGTTTTTACCACCTGCAGTAATAATTATTTCTTTTTTTCTACCTACAATACGAAATTGTTTCGAAATAATTTCTGCAAGATCACCCGTGTGTAACCAGCCATTCTTCAAGGACTTGGAGGTAGACTCTGGGTCTTTATAATATCCAGCAAAAATCATAGGACCCTTCATTAAAAGTTCACCATCATCTGCAATTTTTGCTTCCACTCCAGGGTATGGAAACCCTACTGTACCTGAAATAAGATTTTCTTTATCTTGCATGAAACCTAAAGCAGTTGTTTCTGTCATGCCAAAGGCCTCACAGATTGGAAGTCCAATTGTACGAAAAAATCTAAGTAAACTTGGAGATATTGGAGCAGCACCAGAAATCAATATTCTAGCATAACGTAGTCCCAAGTGATTTTGTAATGCTCTAAAAACAGCAATGTAAAATAGTAAATACAAAATACGTTCTTTAAATGTCCAAGAACTACGAGGTTTTTCAGAGAATGGTTCACATAAAGATATAGCTTGTTTAAAAAGCCAGCGGCGAATACCACCAGCTTCATCAAGTTTTACTTGTAGACCAGAATGCATTTTTTCCCAGATGCGCGGCACACCTAGAAAAACCGTAGGAGCTATTTCTTGGAGGTCCCTTTGAACGGTTCGTAAAGACTCGCCAAAATTAACTTCAATACCAGCACCAATGCCTGTAGTTACAGAAACTAGTTGTTCGGCAACGTGGCAAAGCGGTAGGTAAGATACGCAACTATCTGCGGATGAAAACAAGTTTTCTGAAATGGCGCTCTCTGCGGTAAAGCTGATATTTTGCCATGTGAGCATTGCTCCTTTTGGTTTGCCTGTAGAGCCAGATGTATAAACAATAAGAGCTATGTCGTTTAAACTTTGTAATACTAAATTTTCTTCTATAAGTTTGGGGTTATCAAAAATAAAACTTTCACCCTGAGTGCAAAATTCATGCCAATTTATTAACCATGAGTCTTGATAGGACTTCATCCCCTTTATATCTATGATAACAACCCGCTTAACATTTGGCAGAGAATGTTTGATCATAAGAAGTTTATCTGCCTGCTCCTGATCCTCACAAATAATTGTCACACAATCAGAATTTTGTGCAATGTATTCTATTTCTTTTGCTGGACTTGTAGGATAGATGCCAACACAGACTGCACGAGCTAGCCCTATGCCCATTTGTGCGATAATCCATTCCTTACGGTTTTCAGAAATAATACCTACATGTTCACCCGGTTTTACTCCCAGAGTAGTAAGTGCTGAGGCTATTTTTGTTGCCTCTTCCATATACTCCTTCCATGTTAAAGGCTTCCAAATACCAAATTCTTTTTGACGAATAGCAATATTGTTACATTGGTTGATGGAGCGCCAAAGGAGCAGTTTTGGTAAAGTGGTCTTTGAAATTTGAGGGATGGATTCATTATTTTGCATAATATACTCAAGATAACCAACGCTTACGGCGCCGGTAGTGTTTTACATCTCTAAAACTTTTTGACTCACCATGATTAGCTATACCGAGGTAAAACTCTTGAACGTCTTGGTTGTCGACTAATTTATCTACAGGTCCATCAATCGCAACCCGTCCATTTTCAATTATATAGCCATAATTTGCCACACTAAGTGCCAGGGAGGCATTTTGCTCAACGAGTAGCATTGATACACCCCAATCAGAATTTATACGCTTAATTACATCAAATATTTCTTTTACAAGTCTTGGTGCAAGACCTAGAGAAGGTTCATCCAATAACATTACCTTTGGTTTGGCTATAAGTGCACGACCAATTGCAAGCATTTGTTGTTCACCACCGGATAAATAGCCTGCTGGTTGGCGCCTTCTTTCAGCAAGTTTTGGAAAGTAATTATAAATTTCTTCTATCTGCATTTTGTTTGGACGCGGTTTCTTAGCGTAAGTAGCCGCAATAAGATTTTCCTCAACACTAAGGTCTTCAAAAACTCTTCGTCCTTCCATAACATGAAACAGACCACGACGAACAAGTTGATGGGGGGCAGTGCGACTAACGTTCTCACCAAAAAATTTTATTTTTCCAGCGGAGATTTCACCATTTTCTAAGGGTAGAAGACCAGAAATAGCCTTGAGAGTAGTTGTTTTTCCAGCACCGTTAGCTCCTAGCATGGCAACAATAGAGCCTTCAGTAACAGATAAGGATAGGCCGCGCAAAACCTGAACCGTATGTTGGTATACAACTTGTAAGTTATTTACCTCAAGAACGGATAACAAAGCTGCACCGCCTATCCTTGATCTATCTATTATTTACTTTAATTCAATCCAATCGCTAGCTGGGAGTAGTGCCCCAGAGGCAGAGTCGCCCTTATAAATTCTACCTATCGGTATAGAGTTATTTCTCACGTTAACAGGTATCCCAATAAGACCTCCAGTGTCCCAGTTTTGTAGGGAGTTAAAGGCTGCTTTGAGATTCTGCCCAGTAAGAGGTTTGCCTGCGTCAAGTGTGCGCTTAATTGTTTCTGCAAATATCATTCCAGAGAACCAAGTTTGTATGAAATACGTTGGTAAATACTCGGCTTTGGTAACTGCAGCCATAGTTTGAAGTGTTTTAGATTCAGCTTGATCATAATAATAGCGATAAGGAAAAACACCCATGTAATAATCTGCAAGGGGTCCCATTTGTTTAATTATTGCAGGTTCCATCGCCCAGAAAGTTCCCATGAACATCGCTTTGACCCCGGATTGCAGAGATTGCTTCATTACCTCTGGCCAAACACTTGTAACAAAACCATGAAATATGACGTAGTCAGGTTTTGCACGACGTAGTTTTATAACCTCAGGTGCGACATCCACTCCAGCGGGCTTAGTTTCAATTTCTTCAACAATTTCTATTCCTAAGGATTTTGCTTTAGCTTTTGCAGATTCAATTGGGTCTCTGCCAAATTCTGTATTAGAATAAAAAAGTGCAACTCTAGGTTTAGAGCCTGATGAGTTTTGAGCAATATACTCAAGGAGAATACCGATCTGATCTGCGTAAGATGGTCCAGGCATAAATTGAAATGGATAGGCGCTCTCATCAGTCAAATCTGTAGAAAAAGAAGTTCCCCCAACAAGAACTTGATAACGTTCGTTGAGCTCTGGGGCCACAAGCTTTGAAAACCCTGTACTATCACCATAAAAAACTACTGGCTTTTCTTCAGATGCCATCACTTGCTTAAAAAATGCCAGAGCCTTATCTGGAACATATCCGCTGTCTTCAGCTATCATCTTTATTTTATTACCATTGATTCCACCTGTAGCATTAGTATAACCGAGAAAGGCTCGAATCCCTTTTTCACCAAGTTGTCCTGCTTTAGCAAATGGTCCTGTAAGAGGCATAGCTACACCCCATACTATCTCTTTCTCTGCTTTTGCATCATTGATATTTATGCTGCTACCAATTCCTATGACCGCTATCACCATTGCGCAAAGAATTGTTTTACGCGAAAGCAATAGAAGTGTTTTTTGTAAATATTTTTTAGTCATCACTTCCTCCATTTTTAATTTTTAAACTAGGTCTTAAACGGCCAAATTTCATAAATTCTTTTTGTTCTTCGCCAAATTTCTGCAAGGCCTCGTGGCTCAAAAATCAAAAAACCTACAATTAAAAGTCCAAATACAACTTCCCTAGCAGGTGATAAAAATGCAAGAGCCTCTGGTCCAAAGATACCTGAAACCTCACCAAGTAACTCAGGTATAAGTGTCATAAAAATAGCTCCTAAGATGCCACCAAGTATAGAACCCATTCCACCAACAACAATAGCAGCAAGTATAAAGATAGAAACTCCGAAAGTGTATTGATCTGGAGTAACTACTTTAAAAAAATATGCCATCAAGCCACCGGCAAGCCCTGCGTAGAATGAGCTTAGCGCAAAAGCTGACAATTTAGTCCATAATAAATTAATTCCCATCACTTCTGCTGAGATATCTCGGTCTCTGACTGCTATAAATGCACGACCAATTCTAGTGCGAAATAAATTTCTTGCAAAAAATAGACTTAGAATCATGATAACAAGAATTAACCAATAAAGCTCAAACTCTGTATCTAACGTAAAATCAAAGATTTTAGCTGGAGCTACTGACGTGCCTCGCCCGCCGCCAGTTACAGAGTCCCATTCGTTGAATATAAACCCGAGTATAAATTGGGCCGCCAATGTTGCAATGGCAAGATAAAGACCTTTAATCCTTAAAGATGGAATTCCAACAAGAATACCAATTATCGAAGCGATTAATCCTCCAAGAGGAAGACATAAATAGAACGGAAGACTGAGATTATTAGACAGCCATGCTACTGAGTAAGCTCCAATACCCATAAAAGCTGCATGACCAAGTGAGATTAAACCGGTATATCCTGTTAGGATATTAATGCCAGTTGCTGCAATAATGTTAATGCCTATTAAGCATGCCATATAAATATGATAATCATTGCCTACAAAAGGAAAGCCAATGGTTAGCAATACTAATAGGCCAAACCAGAGACGACTTCGTCTTGTCCGAAAAATTGCTTCATCAGATTTATAATTTTCTTTATAATTGCCAATAAGCACTTTTTATCTCAAAACCATGGTTTTATTATATGTTTTTTATAACGTAATTTTAGAGTCGTTCAATTTCAGGCGTGCCAAATAGCCCATGTGGACGGATAATTAAAATTGCCAAGAGTACTATAAAAGGCACTACATCCTTGAAGGCAGCACCAATATAAAAACCAGTTACTGCTTCAATCCAACCAACGATTAAGCCAGCTATTACTGCTCCAAATATACTATCTAAGCCTCCAAGAATTACTACAGCAAGAACACTTAAGCCGATTAATCCCATAGATGGGTTTAGGGTAGTGATTGAGCCTACAACAATACCAGCCAGAGAAGCTGTTAAAGCAGCGTATATCCAAGTCAAACTAAACATTGCAGGGACATTAATTCCCATTGAAGTTGCTGCTATTTGATCTCCTGCTGCAGCCCTCATTGCAATTCCACTGCGTGTGAAACGAAATATGAGTACTAATACTCCAATAGCAGCAATAGCTACAAGAAAACCGTAAGCAGTATTTGAAGGAATATACATTTCATCAATAACTATCGGTGAGTCAGGGAAAATTTGAGGCATGAAAAAATCTTCTGCAGACCATATCATTTGAGCACCGCCATGAAGTATAGCTGCTAACCCTACTGTAACCATCACTACTGAAATTGCAGGACGCCCAAGTAATGGTCGAACTAATAAGCGTTCAATACCTGCTCCAAATGCACTGGCGCAGATTAAGGTTAAAATAATTGAAATGGCCCAATGTAATTCCAAAAGTGCAGAAAATGTGAAGAAAAAATATGCTCCGAACATCATCATGTTGCCGTGTGCAAAATTAACAACTCGAGTTGTTCGGTATACAAGAGCATAACCAACCGCTACTAGTGCATAAACACCGCCTATAGCAATTCCTACTAGACTTACCTCTAAGAGAAACTCCATTATTAAGAGCCTAAATCAGCTGTTGTAGCTGATCCTAGATAAGCTTCTACAACTTCAGGAATTTGTCTAACATCAGAAGGTGTTCCAGAGCCAATTTTGCGACCAAAATTTAAAACTACAACGTGATCTGAAATATCCATCACTACATCCATATCATGTTCGACAAGTAAAATAGTAATCCCCCTCTCTTCACGTAAGTCTAATATAAACCGAGCCATATCTTCTGTCTCCTCACGATTCATGCCTGCAACAGGTTCATCCAAAAGGAGTAGAGTTGGCTTCATCGCAAGGGCACGAGCAAGTTCCACACGCTTTTGTAGACCATAAGGTAAAGCTGCGACCGGAGCATTACGAATATGATCTATCTCTAAAAAATCTATAATTTCTGATTCAATCTCCTGACGAAGTGCTATTTCTTCTTTTTGAGCCCAGCCAAAATATAGACCTGCTGCTAATAATCGAGTTTTCATATGAACATGACGACCAAGTTTAATATTATCGAGGGCTGTCATCCCCCTAAACAATGCAATATTTTGAAAGGTTCGGGCAAGTCCAAGAGCTGCTCTTTTTGGGGGAGCCTTTGAAGTTATATTATTGTTATTAAATATAATTTTGCCTGATTGGGGCTTATAAAATCCAGATATTGTATTGAGTAGACTTGTTTTGCCGGCTCCATTAGGACCAATGATAGAGGTTATACTCCCTGGGGCTACTTCAACCGATACTTCATCGAGCGCATTGACCCCCCCAAACGCTAGGCTTAGTTTTTCAACTTGCAAGATGGCTTCCATCTTGTTTACATGCACTCACAACTAATCATAATGTTATGCTAACCTTTTAAAGATTTAGATAAACATATTATATAAAATTCTAGCAAAACCCCCTTAAAATAATAACTTGCAATTCTAGCTTATTAGCTCAAAAATAACTTAGGAATTTTTTGGTAAATATGTTTTGGCAACATAATCGTCTACAATTTTATGAAAATCTTCGGCAATATTAGGTCCACGTAATGTGGTCACTTTTTCACCATCAATAAACACAGGAGCAGCGGGGTTTTCTCCTGTTCCAGGTAAACTAATTCCAATATTTGCATGCTTGCTCTCTCCTGGACCATTCACAATACAACCCATTACAGCTAACTGCATAGTTTCAACTCCGTTATATAATAGGCTCCATTCAGGCATTTTACGTCTAACATAACTCTGAATTCTATCAGCTAAATCTTGAAATACAGTACTGGTTGTACGCCCACAGCCTGGGCAAGCAATAACCATTGGTACAAATGACCTAAGACCCATTGTCTGTAAAATTTCTTGTGCAACTATAATTTCTCGAGTTCTATCTCCACCTGGTTCAGGGGTTAACGAAACCCTTATCGTGTCACCAATACCTTGCTGAAGTAGCACACCTATTCCTGCTGTTGATGCTACAATACCCTTTGATCCCATCCCAGCTTCTGTAAGTCCTACATGTAGTGCATATTGGCACTTTTCGGAAAGATTTTTATAAACAGCAATGAGATCTTGTACCTGAGAAACTTTACAAGATATGATAATTTTGCTTGAGTTTAGACCAACATTTTCTGCTAAGGCAGCACTTCTTAATGCTGATTCTACTAATGCAATTTGCATAACTTGTTGCGCATCAAGGGGGGTAGTGCACTTAGCATTTTTATCCATCAACTCAGCTAAAAGTTCTTGATCTAGGCTGCCCCAATTAACTCCTATACGTATTGGACGATTATATCTAATCGCCATTTCTACCATTGTTTGAAACTGCAGATCTCGTTTTTCCCTAAAACCAACATTACCAGGGTTGATTCTATATTTTGCAAGTGCTTCTGCACATGAAGGCGTTTCTGAAAGAAGCTTATGCCCAATATAATGGAAATCACCAACAAGCGGTACATTACATCCAAGTCTATCTAACTCATCCCGAATCTTGGGTACTGCTTCAGCTGCAGCAGAGGTATTAACTGTAATACGTACGAGTTCTGAGCCTGCGTCAGCAAGGGCTTTGACTTGAGCAGTTGTTTCTTTAACATTGGCCGTGTCGGTATTGGTCATAGATTGTACAACAATTGGCGCACCTCCACCAATCTGTATATTGCCTACCCTCACACCTATACTTTTCCTACGATTTTCAGCAAGCAGGAACGATGTCATTTAATTCTATCTCCATTTATCTGACATTGTTATAACTTGGATATCATATTCCCTGATTGTAAAACAGTTTTGCAGATTCAGAGACTTAATATTTATTATTTATCATAAATCTTTGACTATTTAGTTTTTTTAGAAAGTGGCGAAATCTTATGGTTTTGAAGCCAATGTGTTGCAATTTCTTTACGTGTAGCAAACCATGCATCAGGAAACTTTGTTGCATACTCCAGAAAGCGTCTAAGACCTAAAATACGACCAGGTCTGCCAATCATTCTTGGATGCAGCCCAATTGACATTAATCTAGAACTCTTTTGCCCCTCTGCATAAAGTGTATCAAATGTATCTTTAAGATAATGAAAGAAGTGATCACTAGTTACAAATCCAGGTGCAATCCAAAAAGAAAAATCATTTACATCTGGTGTGTATGGAATAACCAGATGTTTTTTTCCCAGAACGTCAACAAAAAAAGGAGAATCATCATTATAAGAATCACAATCGTAAAGGAAATTGCCCTCCTCAACCAGAAGTTCTCGAGTATTGATGCTCGGTCCATAACGGCAGTACCAACCTGATGGTCTTTGACCGCAAGTTTTATTAAAAGAATTTATTGCTCGCTGAATATGGTCAGCTTCTTCGTCTCGGCTAAGTCTAAAGACTTCTTCCCATCTCCAGCCATGAGAACAAAGATCGTGATTAGAGGTAGAAAATGCTTCTGCAACACGTGGATTATTTTCAAATGCTTGGGCGCACGCAAAAAAAGTACTTTTAATATCAAACTGATCAAATAGTTCTAAAAGGCGCCATATCCCAACACGGGAACCATATTCAAACATACTTTCCATGGCTAAATTTCTTATATTCTTTGGAAATGGATAAGCACCCCATTCTGTTAATAATTCTTGATCATTGTCACCCAAAGCAAAACTTTGCTCAGAGCCTTCCTCATAGTTAACTACAAGTGAAATAGCTATTCGAGCATTTTCAGGCCACTGAATGGATGGCGGGTTATTAGCAAAACCTATGAAATCACGTTTTTTATGACCGTCATATTTAGTCATGGCATCCCTTTGGTCTAGTCTAGAAATATGGTTGGTTGTTCCGAGGGTGCAATATTATACCATTCTGTATCAAGAGATGTTCCATCTTCCCACACTAGTGCAGCAAATATTCCGGTCTTATCAAGTGTAGTAATAGGATAGTGCCAGACTCCTGGTAAGTAATTTATTCCTTGATTTCCCTCTACTACGAAAGCATCTATTTTTTTAATATTAGGCTGATTATTATGAGAGTTAGGGCAAACTAAAATCAAATATTGTTTTACATCAAGCGGGAAGAATGTTTGAGATGATTCTGGGTGTCTTTCCATTTTTTTAATAGTCATTGGGAAAAGTGTAGGTTCTGCCTTTGCAATTAGAAGATTGGGTTTAGCATGTGAACGTTTATTTTGAAGTTTTGCTGCATTATCTAAACGTGCAACATTCCCGGGCGTGTTTAATACATTACCATATTGTTTAAAGTCCTCAGACAGCATGGATTTTGCGCGAATCTTGATCATCTATTCTTTCTAACCATTACTTTCTAATACTAAAAGCATTATGAAAATTGATCATTGTTTAACTTGACCTATGTTAAGACTAAACGGCAATGTTATAGCATGTTTAAATAGATAAGAAAGATAATGTATTGCTAAAGCTTTCGGAATTGTCTGAACAAGACGCACCCGACTCAATTAAAACAATATACGAAGAAATTCGTTTCTGTACTAGAGCTCCAATGGTGGCTTTAATTTATCGTCACCTGGCTACTAGACCGGGAGTTTTGCAATGGGCTTGGGGTGCCTTAGTGCCTATTATGTATTCTGGTGATCTTCCTGACTCTGCGCGTGAAATGGTATCAGTTGCTTCTTATCCAAATATTGAACCATTGCCAGGAGAGGAATTAAGGGCTCTAGGTTTATTTAATGTTGATGTGCATGCTATTCGCTATGTAATTGCGGCGTATTATGCTGCAAATCCATGTAACATTCTCGCAACCCTGTGTCTTATTAAAATATTAAAAGAATCATTGAAGTTTCCAGTTAATAATAAAAATTTAAGTCACCCAATAATTCCTGATTTAAACATGAGTTTACCTGTAATGCCTCCAATGCTTGATACTTCTTTGCTGCCGAAAGAGGTTCTCTCACTTAGACCTAAAAAAGCATTGTCTGTCGGTCTAGTTCCTTCACTTTATAGGCATCTAGGGCACTGGCCAAATTGGTTGAAGGTAGTATTGGAAAAATCTTTGATTCAAATTTATGAATCAGGAGAGGTTGAAAAATATGCAAATAAGTTGTTATTA
>MDSW01074191.1_pt1 | contig 19278 bp, 12 predicted proteins | sample 811171 | NCBI WGS metagenome assembly MDSW01 (sample SAMN05326641, study PRJNA326480) | marine metagenome | isolation source: seawater | place: Atlantic Ocean: North West | collected 2012 | reverse complement strand
CTAAAACAACACGCAGGAAATTTAAAGGATAAAAATAATTCTGTTAAAGCAGTATTAACAATGAATATAGATGATAATGATAATATTTATTTATGCTTTTCAAATACTCCTGGATTATACAAAGTAAATGCTGGAGCAGATAAAGAGAATACACCTACATATCTCTGTCAGGGTTCTGAAGAGTTAATTAAAAATGGAGAAAATATATTTAAACACACTAATGGCGATATGTATATATCATGTCGAACAACTGGGAGAGTCATTAAATTATCCAATGACCAATTATCTGTTTTTGCTGGAGAAGAACCTACACTTGATGGAAATGGTAACCCAGTAGCAAGAACTGCTGTTAATACCGACGATCCTCTTACTTCAAGTTTTGTATATCCATTTGGTATGTGTTTTACATCATTTAATGATGTTATTATTTGTGATAGAGGAAGTAATGGTAATGGAACTATGAGAGTAATAGGTGGTTATAAACCAGTCACAGTAGGTGGCGTAACAACAACACCAATACCTGCTTATGTCCCATTACAATTTTGGTTCTGCAGAAATCCAGGACTCGCTATACCATTAATAGCTCTTCAATATCATGAAGTTAAAATTATTATTAGATTGGCAAGTGCTTTACATGGTGTTACCGGAGTTTCTGCTTGGGGAACATATATATTTTTAGATACAGATGAGCGCCGAAGATTTGCCCAAACTTCTCATGAATATTTAATTGAGCAGGTTCAGCATTCAAATAGATTATCGTTGGGTTCTACTGATGTTATAAACAATCAGCCTCAAGAAATTATATCAACTACTGAACTTCAATTTAACCATCCTGTTAAGGAATTAATATGGACTATAGACCAAGTAACTGACAGTGCTAATAGTTCATCCAAAGCTTGTTCTGCTAAAAATTTAGGAGGCAATCAAAATATTATTGTAGATTCATCTTTAATCCAAATGAATGGTGATGATAGAGCTGAAAAAAGAGAGGGTAAATATTATTCCCAATTACAAAGATATCAGAGACATAGTGGTGCTGGCTTACGCAATACACGTATAGGAGTTGGTAGTAATGATATTACTTCAGACCTTGTTGTAACTAAATGGTATCCTAAAGCAACTAATGCCCATGTTTATTCATTTGGCCTTGAACCTGAAGAACATCAACCATCGGGAACTTGTAATTTTTCAAGATTAGATAATGCTATTATTCAAAATACAATATCTACGCCAACAATTAATGGAAATTATAGATATTTTATAGATATGTATGCTGTTAATTACAATGTTCTCAGAATAACAAGTGGTATGGGTGGTCTCGCTTATTCCAACTAATCTTATTTATAAGAAATAAATTTTTCATAAATAAAATATTAGATTATAATATAAAATATGGGAGGCGGTTTATTACAACTTGTAGCTTATGGCGCACAAGATTTATATCTTACAGGTAATCCCCAGATTACATTTTTCAAAGCAGTATTTAGAAGACATACAAATTTTGCTATTCAATCTGTTCAACAAACTATTAATGGCAATATAAAACCAGATTCACAAATAAATTTTAATATATCTAGAGATGGTGATTTATTATCAAATGTTATTCTCAAAATGACAGGTCAAACCGACGATTCATTTAGTTGTATTGAATATGTCGAATGTGAAATAGGCGGACAGGTCATAGATAAGCAATATAACTTATGGCTAAATCTTTGGTGTGATTTAACACATGGCAAAGATAAAACTAAAATGTTAAACAAATTAAGAAGTGGAAATAATACTGTTTCAACGTCTGTAGTTGTTGATCAAAATCAACCTAGTCCGACAGCTCTTAATAATATTGCTGTTGATGAAATTATTAATTATACAGGCACAGAAAATTTTTCACCTAAATGTATTGTAAAACATTCTTCAGGAGTTATATTTTTTTCAAAAAGAAATGGGACAAGCACCAAATTTCATAAAATTAAACTAGATGGTACTGTAGTAGAAAATGTAGATACTTTCAATATAACAATTGATGAATTTGATATTCATAACGATACTATATATGCTATACAGGAAGGTAATGATTTAATAACACAGTATATATTAGATGCGAATGGTAATGGGAATCAAATTTATAATGGAATTGTTAAGTTCAACGGTGCTAATGCACCAGGTAGAGAAGGAGATAATCCATCTATCTCAGGTGGCGTTGATACAGTAGGTTATTACGTAGGAGGTATGAATTCAATTTCACATAATGCTAATATGATACTTGTAGCATCAAATAGTTCAAAAAAAATTATTTCAAGGCTCTATCTTAATCAGGATCAACATTATCAAGGTGTAAACTATAGTCTTCGAGCAGCCAATTCAGTTAGTAGCACAATTAGTGGTATATTAACAAATAATGGTAATGGCTTTACTGATGGGGATGGTTCAGTAGCACAATTAACAAATACTACATCTAATGCTTATGCAATCAGTCATGATGATTCTTTTATGATAATTGTTGATGTTAATAAGGGTATAGCCAGAAAAATTAATCTGGTATCTGGTAATTATGAAACAACCACAGTAATAGGTGATATTACACAGGGAGATGTAGACCAAAGAGGGTTTGTTGATGGAGGATTAGGAGTAGGTAAAATACAATCGGTTTACTCTATAGATATTACTAGTGATAATAGATATGTATTATTTGGCGATGGTTCTGCATTAAGACAACTCGATTTAAATGATAACACAATATCTACATTAAATAGTAGCTTAGCTGGCGGTGGTAATTCACATACTGGTATTTCTATTCATCCAAATCAACAATATGTTCTTATCGTTGAGCACGTCAACCCAAGGATAGTAAAGGTTGAGTTATCAGGCTCATATAACTCGAGTATTTGGTTTGGTAATGGAACAAATGCAGATGGCGCGTCGAGTCTTTATTATCCATGGTGGATTAAAATTGCGGGTTCGGGTAATTATGTAGTTACTGGTGGGGGTGGGACAGGATCAGGTCTTTTCAGATATTTCGACATAAACGCGCAACCACATCCTGCTAATGGCGCATGGGTTGGCGCTGGTTTATCAGGAAGTTATTCTAGACATGTAGTTATGTCAGATGTTGACGATTTTGTATTTATTTATGGGTCACATGGTTCTTCTCAAGGAATTTATAGATACAATGCTGGCACTGACCCATCAACTTATGATTCAAGTAATATAGGCGCGAGCACATTAGTAACAGGATATGGACTAACAGGGGGTCACACTGGTCTTGTTGTCGACAGAAAAGGCCATAATTTATATTGGTGGGATAATAGCACAAAACAAATAAGAACCGTTTCACTTGTTCAAGAAACAACTTTCATTCCTAACTATTATTTTAAACAGCATACATCAAAATTAAAAGATACTAATGGAAATGAAAAGACTGTTCAAACCATGAAATTAGCAGATAATGATGATATTTATATCTTCTTACAAAATACACCTGGTTTATACAAGGTTTCCGCTGGAGCTAATAGAGAAGATACTCCTACATATCTTTGCCCTGGCTCTGAAGTAATAGAAAGAGGTAATGGTATACTTATACACACGGATGGAACAATATATCTCTCGTGCAAGCAAACTAAAAAAATATATAAGTATAAAGATGACGTATTTACTCATATAGCAGGAAGCGGAACAGAGGGTCATGATAACAATACAAATCCTCTTGAAGCTACTTTTTCTAATCCTCGCGGATTATGTATTACTAATTACAATGATTTACTTATTTGTGATGATGATAATAGTGATCCTGAAAGAGGTGATTTAAGAGTTATGGGAGGTTACAAGCCAGTTACAATTACAACAACAGTTAGTGCACCTGAACCATCATATGTTCCTCTTCAATTTTGGTTCTGTAGAAATCCTGGTTTAGCACTTCCTCTTATAGCATTACAATATCATGAAGTTAAAATTAATGTTAAATTAGCTGAATCATTAAATAATATTACTGATATTGAAGCATGGGGGGATTACATATATCTTGATACAGATGAACGTAGAAGATTTGCCCAAATTTCACATGAATATCTTATTGAGCAAACACAGTTTTCTAATAGATTATCACTTGGAGAATATCAAATTACTAATTCAACTGCCAAAGAAGTATCTTCTATAGAAGAGTTACGTTTTAACCATCCTGTAAAAGAATTAGTATGGACTATTGAACAAGTTAACGTTGATGAAAATCTTGGAAAAGCATCAGCATGTTCTATATTTAACAATGGAGGAACTCAATCTATAAGAGTTGATAAAGCCTTGATGCAATTTAATGGTTCGGATAGATTTTATGAAAGAGATGGTAAATATTTTGGTGATGTACAGAGATACCAAAAACATACAGGCGCTGGATTAAGAACTACAAGATTGGGAGTTGGATCTAATGATTTAGTTTCTAACCAAGTTACTTCAAAATGGTATCCTAAAGTATCTGGTGTACAGGTTTACTCTTTTGCTCTAAATCCTGAAGAACACCAACCTTCCTCAACATGTAATTTTTCAAGGTTGGATAATGCTATTATTAAAAATACATTTAAAACAGCATCTCATAACGGAACTTATAGATATTTCCTAAATGTGTTTGCTCACAGTTATAATGTGCTTAGAATAATGAGCGGTATGGGCGGATTAGCATACTCTAATTAAATGTAAATATATACAAAAATGTAATATTATTATTAACCAGCTAAAATAAATATAACTTTTAAAATAATTTAACGTAATTATCATTTTAAAATTTAGAATAAACTTTTAACTTTTTTAGCTTGTGATTCGAAAAGAAAATGTCTAATTTTGTATTTTTTTCTATTATTACAAATATTGCTTCCAAGCTCTTTATGATTTATCATAACTGGATTAACCAGATAGGCTTTTCCAAATTTTTGGAAAAAATTAAGATATACAAAATCTAATGCCTGTGCTCTTAATCTAATAGTCCCAGTTCTCCAATCTTTATGTTTGTCTTTACCCTTTCCTGGTAAAAATACTGCTCTCAAAACATTGTTTACATCATTTATTTTTTCTTTCGATGGGATAAATAACGCAAATGCCCCTACTAATTTAATAATATCATTATCAATAGCTATTACTTTTTTTCTTAATTTAATTGTGTTAGTTACATCATTAAAAAATGAACCGCCAAGATAGACAATATCAGCATCTTTAGGTATATTAACATTATTATTCGAATTACTTAAAAAGTCAGCATCATCTTCAAGTATAATTACATTTTCCAGATTTTTATCCATAGCAATTTTGATTGCTAACATGTGACTTAAATAAGCGCCCACTTTTTTCATTATAGCATCAGGGTATTTACACATAGTTTTAAAATTTTTGCGGTCTGTCCAGAATTTAACGAGCAATTTACTCATAGGGACTCCCAATAATTTACTTATTTTTTTCCTATAAGCTAAATTTTTTAATTTAGATCCTCTAACAGCTTCTATTCTCGTATAGTTTAATTTTAAAGAATCCAATTGATGTTCAATTCTCTTACGCTTTTCTGTATCTTCTTTTAAATTAATATATAGAATATGCGAATCTTTAATCTTCATTAACATAATATTATATTTTTATATTAATATGGCGTTTAATATTACTGAAGACTTTGAATATTGTATTTGGCTTTTACCTGAAAAAACACATGAATGGTATAGATATCCCAGCGGGTTTTCTCCTCATTTATCAGTAAAAACTTATCTTGACTATGACGACATACCTAAATATAAATATATACTTGATGATAATATTTCAATTGAAATAGAACTTGTTGGAAAGCTATACCAAACTACTGTAAATAATTTTTATGCTTTACAATATCTTGTTAAACCTATTTCCAAAAATATACCTAAGTGGTGGCCTGAAAATGCGCACATTTCGTTTAGATATAAGTATAATACACCGTTTACAGAAGAAGAAATTAAAAATATAGAAAATACAATTAAAGTAAGAAAAGCAAACCTTAATAATATTCGTATTCAAAGATGCACTGGACATTACACTTATTGGTCACAAATTACCAAGTAACATCAATATGCGGTGATAATAATTTTTTGGCATTACTTCTAATTTTATTTACACTTGGCCATTTTTTGAGAAGTTTTACAAGATCTTTTTCATCTTTAACTACAAAGCAATTATATTTATCCTTAAAAACTGAGTTAGTATTAGCTACCCATTTTTCATTTAATACAAGAGCAGCACCTTGGTAAATTGCTTCTAAAAATGTATATTGACTTCCTCCGCCATCATTATGAATTGCCGATAAATCAATCATGTATTTAGCTTCACTAAGAACATTGTCAAGATCTGAGAAATCCTTTTTAAATGTTCCTTGGTAGTAATCATCTAAGTTTAAACTTAATTTATTTTGTAAATGATGAAATACATATAGGTCATTTTTAGCACCATAAATATCTACTATTTTATCATCTTCATCATTTTCTATAAGTTCATTATTAGCTTTAATAATTATATCAGTATGCTTATCAAAATCAACTCTTGATATGGCTACTGCCTTTTCATTACTATTTTTGGAGATATCATATTCAAAAAAGGGGTGAAGTTTAAAAGTGCTGTTAACTTTAAATGTATTCTTAAGATGTTTTTTTACTGTTTCTCTAATAGTTATTATTTTAAATCTTTTAAGGTTATCAATTACAGGCTGTGTGCTTTTGCCTTTAACTTCAGTAGGGTCATGTATAACAAGGGTTGTTCTTTTACTAGGAAATTTATCTAGGTATTTATAATAGTTTTTATCAATAGCTGTAATCATAATATCTTTTAATTTAGCGGCGTCTTCAATTGAAATGTTTTGATATTTAACACCATATCCATAATCTCTTAAAACTGGCGAGCCATCTTTCTTTTTCTCTGTTTTTGTATGTATTTTATAAAGTTTATAGTTATATTTACGCGACAGATGTGCTGTAAAAGTAACCCAACCACCAAACCGTGGTTTTGCCATATAAATTAGATTTACCATATATCGTATATTTATATAATAAATCTTTAATTAATCTTTCAAATAACAGATGCGGTTAAGATGAAGATGATTCCATCTTCCCCACCCACCAACTTGTTTACTCATCATATACATGTGTCCGTTGGCTCTAATCAATAATTCTATAAATCCTGTTCTCCAATTACCATCAACTCTAAATCTCATATCCTTCTTAGGGGCATATTTTTTGGGAACTCTTCCCATGTGATGCCATGTATCACGAATTTCATAAACTTTATTGGCCCAAGGTCCTCCACAATTCTCTCTTCTATTACCATAACGACATTTTGTATTGCAGTTATTAGCTTTACCATATCTTCCATAACTATTTCCTGAACGGCATTCTCCATGATATTGTAATCCAAACATTCTATGACCATGAGTAAAAGCTTTTTTGGCACAACTTCTCTTATCATTAGTATAACCATGATATTTAGGTAAATCTCTTTGACCTCTATCTCTAAAGCATCCTTTGTCTTTTACAGACCAATTAGGAGGGCCTCTTGTATTGGGCATTCCTATAAGTCCTGATAATTTAACAATACCGTTATCCATCATAACTTTTGCTTCAGTCCACCAGCGATGATAATTTCTAAATCCATTATATAAGGGTATTTTTTCTCCTCTTAAAGTATTAAGAATTATTCCATCAAGATAAGCGTTATTGGCTCTTGTATTATTTTGCGGTAAAAATCTGACCATCCCCCAAGTATAGAAATCAATACGAGCAGATACACCACTCTTCTCTGTTCCGGTTGTTAGTGTTTGCTCTCTTGGTCTTTGATGTCCAGGTAATCTTGCTAACCATCTTCCATATCTTGTATTAGCTACACCACCTGATAAAGCTAAGAATGAACCTATTTTTGTCATACCTGGATGAGAAGTTTCATTAAGTTGTTTAGTTCCCCATCCTAATTTTATAGGAGTTCCTCTTGTTAACATAAATCTAACACTTGATAATAAAATTCTTATTCCTTTAGCATATTCTCCAAAAACACCTGATTTCTTTTTATCAGTTATAGTTACTTCTCCATTAGGTTTAATAGTTAGTAAATATGTATTCGCACCTACCACACGTGTTTTATTTTTCCAACTAGATGATGTTCCGCTAACTAATATTTTAATCATTCTGTCAGGAGTAAATTTATCGGATAACATGAAACATGTTTGGTTAACACCGTTGGTTGTATTATATATTTCACCATCAATAAATACCATACCACTTTTTTCTCTAACTGTAACTGGATTACCGCGGGTTGTTTTCCATGAACCCATCATAGAGACTGTTGGTTTAGCATCAAGAGCCGATAATTCTTTAACACCAAATCCTGGAACTGGTTTAGTAGAAAATACAAGATTATTTACAAAGGCTTCTGTTAATTCAAATGGATACCATGTAGTTTTGGAAAGATGAAATCCTCCTGCCGCGCCTCTACCTACATATAATTGTTGATTCGCAGGAAATATAGCATTACCTCCCATTGTTCTATCAATTATCATTTTACCATTGATGTAACATCTTGCTTTTTTTGTAGAAACAGTTATGGCAACATGAGCCCATTTTCCTAAAGGCATCTCTGCTTTACTTCCTCCAGACATCCATTCTCCCCAAGATCTTCTATTATCAGTTAAAACAGCTAAACCAAGTTTACAGTCGTTAGGATATATCCAAAGACCTGGTGCTCTTGTTGCTTGCGCGTTGCCATGATGTATAATATTTCGCCAACTTCCTTGAGTTTTATCTACTTTAATCCAAGTAGTCATACTATATTCAACTGAACTTATTTTTTCAAAAAGGTCATAATTAGAATCACCTACTTCTTTTCCTTTAATTTTTTCTGGATCACCTGCGTAAAATATAGTTTCGCCCATTTTTTTATTCTTTCCTACAGCGATGTATCTGTATTTAGGTTCTCTTTTAAATAATTCTATAGCTTCATTCTTAAGTAAATCTTTATTTTCTACAATTGGAGCAGATCCCATTCTATGATTTAGTTTTGGTGGAAGAATTTTACCAGTAGGAATATCCCTTACATTTAAATCTTTAGCACTAATTTTAACATGCGGCGATTTTTTTATTTCAGCTGCTTTAGGAACTAATACTTTAGAAACTTTAGCTACATCTAATGCTGAAGGGTAACGATGACAAAAGGTTTTTTTACCATACTTATCACTTGCCCATTTAGGCATTGCGTCAGTTTTTTCTTGACATTGATAGCCTCTTGTATGTTTAATAAATCTATTAAAAGTGGGGAGATTTAATTCTCCAAAATTTTCTGTAGTATTATTTCCTACTTTTGTAATGTAAATTAAAATAATACAAATGAATAGAGTTAAATAAATACAATTATAGTTCATTTATATATATATATGGGATTTAATTTTATTAGATTAATTCAATCTAAAAAGATTATTTAATTATTTATTTGGGTAATATGATATTCCGTCAAGTGATATAAATGATTCAGCTGGATCAGTTTGAATCGCGAATATATGTCCATCCTTTCTTACAAGTATTCCATAGAACTTTTCTCTTTGTTGGGCTACAAAATAAACTTCTTTATTAGGCCTATATTCTGCGGGTAAGACTGCTATTAATCCCCAATCAGCTCTCTTTTTCTTGTATCCTAATACTCCTGTAAGAGTAACTAAACCATTATTGTTTTGAGATACGGTTGGTTCTCCATATACAATCTTTTTTGACTTACTTGAAGCACTTAATGCTTTTACTTCGAATGAATTTAATGCTCTATTATGAACTTTGAGATTGTAAATTTGCCCTTGATAGGTTTTACCAGTATATCCTCTTGCTATTTTTGCGGGCCAACCTGTTTTAGCAGCACGATTAAATTTGGGTCTTGACATGTTTGTTCTAACTCCATTTATGTACCAAATCAGTTTTTTATTTGTAAAATCTCTTACTACAGCAACATGCGTAAGTTCTCCATAATTAATTTTAGATAAAGAGTTAAATCCTTGGTATGGTTGCCCATAACCACCTTTTGTTCCATAATAATAACTTAATTGCCCATTAGGTTCAAGAGTAATTGCTCCTTCTCCCGCATATCCTTTATCAAAAAATGCTTGTCTCCCTCCTGTAATGGGACGAATAAAAGCTGATATAGTGCTATTACCAGTTAATTCCGACATATTTCTTGTAAATGGTTTACCACCTTTTGAACTATAAAAAGGTATATCTAAGATTAAACCTGTTTTAATATCAGGTCCACCAGCACCTGATAATTTTTTGTAAACTCCATTCCAAGGCATCGTTAGTGGAATACCTTCTTGAATTGGGTATGAAATACCATTTAATGAGATCCATCTTTCATCTGAACCACTCATACAAATTATTTCTCCCTCAGGAGTAATATCAATTCTTCCTGGTTTTCTACCAGCATTCACAGTAAAGATTTTTCTACCTTTAGGCCAGTATGCTCTTGGAAGAATATCAATAACTGTATCGGCAGGAATAGTTTTTCCGTCTCTTTTTATTAAACCTGATAAGTACACACATTTATCAACAATTTGGTATGAACCAGCTCCATATCCACGACCATAATGTTTATAACCAGTAGTGCTTTTAGAAGGTTTCATGTTAAATGTAAATGTTCTTTTTGCTGGGTAGAATACTCTCTTAGATTTATATGATAGTGTTGATGCATTTCCTGCCATTTTTTTATTAGGGCCATTACATAATTCCCATCTTACTCTTTTATCAGTTGTGTAACACCATAGACCCTTTGAGGCATCAGGATTTCTACAGAAATTATGATTACCAATACCTGATTTAAGTAAATTGTTAGGTGTTCTATACCCTATAATGTTTTTTATTATATGTTTGGGAGCCATAATTGATGCCTTATTTCCTTTAAATATATCTAATCTTTTTCTATTAGAAAGTGTAATAAATCCTATTCCTGTAATATTTGAGAAAGGCGTTTTACGATAACTGGGACTTATGGACATACCTGTGAAATAAGCACCTTTGGGAGCCATTTTTGTAACAGTAACACTTTTAGTAGCCATTGGATTACCACTTTTGTAAATAACACCTCCTGTTTCATTAAGAATTTCATACCAATTTATAATTTCAGCTTGAACTTTTTGAACTGATGCTGCTTTAGCTCCCGGAGATTTTTTAGTATCTGCTACCTTTTTATTGGGAACTTTACCTAATCCAAATCTTATTCCCGCTGCTAATTTAAAACTATGCCTATGAGGCCTTTGGTCTAACCAATTCATGCATCTACGTCCACTCTTAGTAGTTCTAATATTATCTATTCTTTTGGGATAATTATCGTCATTCCATTCTTGGAATAATATTTCTTTTTTCTTTTTATCAAGTAAAGCTATTCTGGCATCAGCAACTCTATCATCGCAACAATCAGTTCTGTTATACAAAACAACCTTTTTCACAATAACACCTTGTTCTAGATTAACAAGAATATAGGCTGGGTTACTGGGAGTTCCTTTACTTGCTGTATGATTCATGTTATTTAAATTACCATCTACAGCTTTTTCTGCTGTATATGTAGTGTGTGTTGAACTTTGAACTACCTTAGCTCCTTTAGATATAAGCTTATCATTATTGTCATATATTTGAATCTCTCTTAAATGTAGATAATTTTTAGTAGAACTTATTTTTACATAGTAACATCTATACGGAACCTCAAATTTTAGAGGAGTTCCTGTAGCAACAGGATAATTTATATTTGAAAAGGTAGTGTGCCATCTAAGTTTTCCTCCGTTATGTCCTGAGCTAATACGACCATCAGTGTTAACGTCTAATCTTGATCTACTTCCACTCCAACCACCTCCCTGAAATATCAATCTTTGTGATGGTCTTGCTTCCTTCGGTAATAATCCTACAATTCCTCTTGGTCCAGCATTGTTTAATCCTGAACAATGAACAATTCCATTGATTAACTTATATGATGGAATTCTATGAACTTTTTTTATCCAACCGCTCCACATCCAAGAAGCAGGCATTTGAATATATCTACCATCTTTATTTTCATTTAAATCTATATTTACAAAGCCTTCTTTTACATTATCATCTCCCTCTTCTACACTATTATCTACTTCCTCTACATCATCCTTCCCTTCAGATATAAAACCCTCTGCTATAGCATGAAGGCCTTCTGATATAAAACCTTCTGCCATAGCGTTAGGACCCGTTGGAACTTCATCAACTAAAATATTTCTTATGAATACTTCTGGTAAATCAAATGGGAAAATACGAAATTTAGCTATTTCAATACCTTTTTGTTTTTTTAAGTGTAAATTAAAATTTTTATATGATTCAAAGCTGACAGCTTCTGCACCTAAATCTGCGTCAGTAAATTTCTTAGAATTAATATAGGTTTTTAGTCTTCTTCCATTTACAGAGAATGCTACATGAACCCATTTTCTAAATGGTATAGTTCCTTCTTCTACATCTCTTCCGTGATTCCAGTAAGCTCGTGTTCTTACCCTAATATGAAGTGCCGTGCTATTAGGAAATATTTGAAAGCAAGGAGATCTATCCCACGCGGATCTATCGCCTGCTCTGAAAATTTCTCTCCATCTTCCTTCAGTTGTATTTATTTTAAGCCAAAAGGCATATGTATACTGGTTAGTATTTCCCTTAATGTAACTTGTTACTCCACCTTGTTTAACAAGGTTAGTAGTTGATTTGAGATTACAGATATTTTTTCCATTTACTTTTGTAAATGCTGCGACTTCTCTTTTTGAATCAGCAAATTTACCACACGATCTTTCATCCATTTGATATTGGCCTAAATCTTTTCCTCTAATACCCTTATTTTTATGAGGTATCCAGTCATTTCCTATGATTTTTCCATATAAAAAGTTTCTGCCAGAAATAGTTCTTGTCCTATAATCTGAGGGATTGTTTACGATTAATTTAGAAAATCCGGAATAATCTTTTGTGCTAACCATTCTATTACAAAATGTAACAAAGTCTGTTTTCACAGTAGATTGGTCTAACTCTTTATTACATAAATAGGCTGCCGCATTTTTATTCCATTCAGCTAATGCGTTTCCGCTAGTAAAATTTTCTTTAGGTTTATTATGCCTACAGAAAACTAAACTTAGTAATAAAATAACCATTACTATTAATAGAATTTTATTAGGAGTCATATATATATATATATTTTTAAAATTATTATGATTTAACTTCTTTAAATAAATTCAGTATTTAATTTAGTAAATAATTAAATAAATAAATAATATACTTAAAGTTATCGTAATCTATATGGTTATAAATGGCCAAAACCAAAACTAGCAAAGCTGATAAAACAAAAACCCCAAAAAGTAAAGTAGTAAAATCAAAAAAAACTACGAAAAAAACAGTTTCTAAAAAAACTGAAGTAGTAAAGGAAGAGGTAGTAGCCCCACCAGTAGTTGAAGAAACAGTAGTAAATGTAAGCTCAGCTGAAGACTCTAAAGAGGATGAACTTAAAGCAAGTGTTAGTTCAATTTTTGATTCACTAATCAAACAAGGAGAAGAAATTAACAATTCCCATAAACTTATGCTCCAACTTCTTAAAAAGACCAATAAATCATATGGTCGCGAGCGCCGAGATTACGATAAAAATCTTGCAAGAGAAAGACGCCGCGCCAGAAAAGATCCTAACCGTAAAAAACGTGAACCGAGTGGATTTGCTGTAGCTACTGATATTTCTGATAAACTTTGTGATTTCTTGGGAGTACCACAAGGAACACAACTTAGTCGCACGGATGTAACTCGTAAAGTTACTACATACATTAGAGAGAAAAATCTACAAATTTCAAACAACCGTAGAGCATTTAAACCAGACAAAGCTCTTAAAGGAATTCTCGGTGATCTTCAAGAAGTAGACAAAGAAAAAGGTTTTACATACTTTAACCTTCAAAGATACATTACTCCTCATATTACCTCTTCAGCAGCTTCTGCTAGTTCATCATAATTTTGTTTATTAAATTATAAAAAAATTATAATTTAGTTAACATTTATTAGTAAACATTTGCTGATTGAAATAGCCATGCCATAGAAGATCTTGCTTCATAACTTACTATTGTCATGGCTGATAAAATCCATAATGCGCCAGTTTGACAATCAGATTTAGTTTTCCCTTCAGTAACTAATCGGTAAAAATCATCAAGAATGATATGTCTTAAATTATTTATTGATTTAATAGCATTAATTTCATTAATCTTTTTTGTAAAAAGTTTACCATCTTTTACGAATTTAAGCTTGTCTTCATTCTTAAGTTCTGCTCTGTAATTCCAAATATCTTCTACTTGTTTATATAATTCTTTAAGACTGGCAAGATGCAACTTCATAAACCACTCACATTGGGTATACTGTCCCAAATTATCAATTCTTTGAAAAACTTTAATACATTTCTGTTCAATTATAATTTTAGGATCAGTTATTTTTACCTTGTTAATTTCAATCATTTTGGTTTTTTCGAGTTTAAGTAAAAGTATTTTAAAACTCTTAATTACATTATCTGGTATTTCTGTTGTGCTATACGGATTAGTATTAGTGTTTTTCAACAGTTCCTTAAAAGATGCTATATGAAATCCCCAATGCCTATTTTTATCATCAGCGTAAGATATAAAATCAAAGTTAGATATTTCCTTCTCATCTTTAATATTACTGAATTCCGCAAAATCAGTAGAATTTGTAATAAGATGACGACAAAATACCGCAATACCTCTATTCTTAATTAATAAATTAACTATATTTTTTCTAAAAATACTTTGAATTTTAATAATTCGATTTATCTCGTCTTTAGTATATTGATAGGCAGCATTAACTTTTCTAGAATGAAACTTATTTTTTTGTAGTCCAGCTTTTTTCTTTTTTTCAGAAGGATAGGAATTCGCATGGTATATAGTTCTGATGTTTTGTAAGCCCATATTATAGTGTCGCTGGCATAACCCCACACCGTGCCACGCCCCCTCTTTACCCACCCACTTCGCTTTCATTTTACACCTATTATTCTTTGTTGTTAAAGCACAACAAATATGTTCTTGAGAATTAACTACAATATTAGATTCAGTTTGATTAATAGTTTCCATGTTATTATTAATATATGATAATATGTTTAAATCACTTTCAAATTTTAAAAAAATCGCACATGTTACCTAACTTTAAGCACTATGTTATTAGCTCATTCTTTAAGTTCAAGAATTAAAAAAAATTTGATTATAAAATTTTAAAGATATCTTGATATTATCTAATCATAACATAATGTCGAACACCAATCAAAACAAAACGAACACTTCTTCCGCGATGACGGGCAACATTCTACGAGCAGCTACTATTGATCTAAGTAAAATTGTATTTGAAGAGCCACAAGTAAATAAATATGGTGGCAAAAGTTGTAATGTAAAATATAATGGCAAACCGTTCTTTATTCAAACTCCACGCTGTCGTCTTCCTTACTGTCTTGGTAAGTATGATGATCCTACAGGTGGTCGGACAAAATACTCGCTTGACTTTTCACTTGGAGGATATGAACTTGATGAGGATGGTTCTCCAGTAAATCAGCGTATGCGAGAGTTTTATGAGTGGGCTGAGAACATGGAAAAAATTCTTGTGAAAGCAGCCCATAAAAATTCTGAGTCTTGGCTTGACATGCCTGATGCTACTGAAGGTGTAGCAAAGGCTCTTGTGCGTCCTCTTCTTAAATGGTCAAAGGACAAGGTAACTAAAAAGGTAACAACAAAATGGCCTCCTACGATTAAAGGAAAGGTAGGATTCTGGGAAGGACGCTTTACAGTAAATGCTTACGATGAGAACAAGGAAAAGGTAGAAGATCTTGATGCTGGTATCATCCCACGAACCGAGGCAATCGGTATCCTAAAACTTACGGGTATTACATTCGCAGGAGGTAAGGTAGGTTACAGTTTCCAAGTTCATCAGCTTAAACTATATGCTCCCCAAGGAATGCCTTCTTATGCCTTCATTGAGGATGAAGAGGATGAGAAGCCAGTAGTAACTGGTGGTCAGCTTCAGGATGAGGATGAAGCAGATGCTGATGAAACTGAAGCTACTCCTAGTAATGTAGTAGAAGACTCTGATGATGACTCTGATGATGACGACGACGATGCGGATGACTTGGACAATGAGTCAGAGGAAGAGGTTCAAAAACCACCTTCTCCCAAAAAGAAAAAGGTAATTCGTCGCAAAAAGAAAGGAAGTGATTAAATAATTAATAAATACTAAAATCTTAAAATTTTTATTTTTTTAGATTTTATATATATATGTCTAGTATTAATCTACAAGATGCAGATGTTTATATTAATGGAATTACTGTTAATGGTAATCTTAAAGTAAAAGGTATACTTTATATGGTTCATGCTCTAAAAAGTTGTCCATCTGAGTTATTAGAAACAAATAACACGGATGTTGTTTTTAACGAGGATACAATATTTGAGGGTAATCTTCACATTTTACCTAAAAGTAATGTAACTATATCGGGATCAATTACTTCAGGTGAACTTAGGGATAGGTATTAAAAATTCATACAAGATACTGAAACATTATTATTATAGCTATTGTATTTTTTATTCATTTTCGAAAGTTTGTATTCAGTCTCTTTTTTGAATAAATTCTTTTTCACATTCCAATCATTTTTTCTATGTTGGAAATAAATTAAATTTATTCTATGTAAATAAGTTTTTTCGTCAATCGTAGATGATGATTTTAAAAACGTTTTCAATGCTGTTATATTTGGTTTTTTATTAAATTGCCTGGTAAGCTCCTTTTTATCGATATCAATACTTTCTAATTTTATAATACTTCTTATCCTTTCATAATTACAATTCCAATTGGATAAGACATTATTACTAATTATATTTTCAATTGACCTATGTTCTTTTATTATTTCGTACACATCATTAGGGCATAAACCTCTGGGTCTATGATTATAATCATTGCCCAATAAAATACATAAATCTATAAAACTATTATGATTTAATTCAAGATCATATAGTATATCTTGAAAGTAGTATGACTCTACATTATCATCTCTGTTTGTAAAATTACGAATTACTAATTTACTCCCACATGCTATAGTATCCATGTCTTCAGAAACAACTCCATCGACAATATCAAGATTACATAGTTTAGAACAGTAATGTTCTGCTTCGCAATCCGCTTCAATGTAAACTACTCCCATTAAATCAAATAAAATTTTAGTCTTTTCGATAACATTTTTGTTAACGTAAATTATCTTTTTTTCAATCATATCTATCTCTTTTTGAATTTCTTGTATTTCAGTATCATCGTTTATCGATTCCACTTGAATCTTCAAAAGTGATAATTTTTCTTCTAATCTGTCTTTTATAAGTCGTCTGTTTTTAATAGTATCAAACTTTTCATCAGGTGGTTTCCCATCTAAAATAAATATAGGTGTGATTCCGAACTTTTTAAACTTATTAATCATAAAAAACATACCGTCAATATGATTGCTTTTTCCATACAAATATTTGTATAGATAAACATTTGTATCAATTGCTAAAACTTTACCAGCAAAGGATGACAGATGCCTTTTGTTAATCCCATTTTGTGAATTACTCTCAATTAATGTATTTAAATTTTTTATACCCATTGATGTGTATATATATAATAATTATTATTAATATGTATTTAGATGTTTTTAATTAACTAATTATTAATATTTTAAGTCTATATAAGTCATTCTAAGTGAATTGTTAATAGTAGAATTTGATATTATTTTTTTTATTAAACTTAAGTCTTTTTTTGCTAAACCATAAAAGTCATCTATATCCCTTAGACTCCAATCTTGACTAAATTTGGGAAAATATTCATCAAAAACTGTATTTGTATTATTCATAAGACTACATTTCAAAATATAATATGATAATACTGATGTAGATTGAATTAAAACGGATTTATTATTTTTATCCATAAATTCATGTATATTTTTAAATCCACTATGTCTTATAATTTTATGAGCTGTTGACAAACAATATACATATTCAGTGTATATATAATCATTAATATTACTTTTAGTTAATATACAGTTAAAAATACTGTTAAATATGATCCCCAGACAGTCAGTTAATGCTTCAAATAAATTAATCTTGCTATAATCATGATTAACGTTGAATTCGTCTATTACACTTTTACTAATCATAAACGTGTTATCCCAATATATTTCCGACATCGAAAAATCCAATCTTAAATAATGCACCAATTCATGTATAAGGACTTTATCTGATTCTTCTTTCCTGAATAATACTATGTATGATTTTAAATTATCATGGATTGTCCCACCACTATTAATTGTATCAATACCAAAATGATTATCATCTGGTAATGTTTTTGGTATATCAACCGGAGCATAATAAATATGAATTGTTTCATTTTTAATACCTAGTAATTCCAACAATGTGAAGATTTTTGTCATTTTATTGGCTATTTCAATACGTTGATTGAAACACTCCTGAATACTGGAATCTTTATATAATCTCATATTCACAGTATTTGAATTAAATCTAGAGGTTATATCTTCAATAGTTGTATGTTTTGTTAATATATTCCACATTATTTCATTGGATATAAATTTACAGCCCGTAAATTGTTTAAAAATTATGTTTCGTTTTTGCTGGGTATAATTAACTATATCTCTTACTTGATAAACTTTATCAATAGAACTATCAGTGACATGATTAAAATCATAATGTTTTTCTCCTGAAGAATATAAGTTTAGATCAAAAAGAATCTTTCTAAAAATAGGCTGACATTTATTATAATAATTGTTCACCATATTTAGATTAAATGTCCTAGGACATTTTAATAATCTTCTTGTAAGTTTCATTTATAATAGGCACACAGATTTATTATAAATTAAATTAAATTTTTTCAATTAAATCATATGGATTCATTGTATAATATACGGGTTTTTCAGGCATATCTTTATTTGAAATATCAAATTCACTATCATCGTAAGTTAATATTATATATAAATTACCTAATTTTTTACTTTTTTTGTTAAGTATGCCTTTTCCGGGAATTTGAACTATATTACATTTATTATTAAAAATTAGATTAATTTCTAATCTTTCATTATCAACAAATTCATTACTTAAATAATATCCACATTTCTGATATTTAAAGCTCAAACTATGTTCCAAAACTAAATCATACCCATTACTTCTTTTATAATTTTGGGGAAAATCATCTATTAAATAAAAAGTATATTTTTCATTATCATAAT
>MDSW01086530.1_pt1 | contig 19282 bp, 20 predicted proteins | sample 811171 | NCBI WGS metagenome assembly MDSW01 (sample SAMN05326641, study PRJNA326480) | marine metagenome | isolation source: seawater | place: Atlantic Ocean: North West | collected 2012 | reverse complement strand
TGGGGGGCAGGTGCGCTGGGGGCGGGCCGCGTGGAGAAAGCCCCCGGAAACGGCCGCAGCTCCGCGCGCCGGGACGGCTGCTGCGGAACTCGACCATTTTTCGCTGCGCGAAAAATCGGGACTCAGACAATCCTCGCAGAAAGCCCCGTCCCGGCGCGCTCCGCTAAACGCGGCCTGATTGTTTCCGGGGGCTTTCTCCACGCGGCCCTTGGCCGGGTCAAAGCTATACGCGGCGTGATTGCTTCCGGGGCTTTCGCCACGCGGCCCTTGGTCAGGTCACAAACCGAAGCCTGTTTGCTTCGAGGGGCCTTCGCCACGTGGCCCTTGCCCAGGTCACTGCCGGACGATCGAGAGGTACTCCACCACAAGCTGCAGGGACTGCCGGCCGCGGAACTCGTTGACGTCCAGGCGGTAGGCGATGTCCACCTCACGCACGGATTCGTCCGGCCAGGTGTCCAGGTCGACGTTGAAGGCGATGGCGTCGACGATATCGCCGCCGGGGGGGCGCAGCACCAGCTTCAGGTGTTTGTCGCCGACCAGGCGCTGGCTGACCAGCTCGAAGCGGCCGTCGAACACCGGCTCGGGGAAATGCTGCCCCCAGGGACCGGCGTAGCGCAGCTCGCCGGCGAGGGCCAGGTCCAGGTCGGCGGCGTCCAGCTCGCCGTCGGACTCGATCACCGCCTGCAGCTCGACATCCCCGGCGTGGCGCTGCACCTCGGCGACGAAGGCCGCGGCGAAATCCTCGTAGGCCGCCGCCGGCAGGGTCAGGCCCGCCGCCATGGCGTGGCCGCCGAAGCGGTCGATCAGCCCGGGGTGGCGGGTGGCCACCGCGTCGAGAATGTCGCGGATGTGGATACCGGGAATGGAGCGCGCCGAGCCTTTCAGCTCGCCCGGCTCGCCGTCGGCGAAGGCGATGGTGGGCCGGTGCATGCGATCCTTGATGCGCGAGGCGAGGATCCCGATGACACCCTGGTGCCAGCCGCCCTGGTACAGGGTCAGCGCGGCGGGCGTCCCGGCGCCCTCCTCCAGGCCCAGCCCGGCGATGATCTGCAGCGCCTCGGCCTGCATGTCCCGCTCGATGACGCGCCGGTCCTGGTTGAGCTGGTGCAGCCGCGTGGCGTGGATCATCGCCCCCGCCGCATCCTCGGCCAGCAGGCACTCGATGCCGATGGACATGTCGTCCAGGCGCCCCGCGGCGTTGATGCGCGGGCCCACCGCGAAGCCCAGGTCCGAGGCGACCAGGCGCTCGCGCCGCCGCGAGGCCAGTTCCAGCAGGGCCTCGATCCCCGGCCGCGCGCGACCGGCGCGGATACGGCGCAGGCCGGCGTTGACCAGGATGCGGTTGTTGCGGTCCAGCGGCACCACGTCGGCCACCGTGCCCAGCGCCACCAGGTCCAGGCACTCGCCCAGGGACGGCTCGGCGCCGGCGCTGAAATGGCCGCGCGCGCGCAGCTCGGCGCGCAGCGCCAGCATGATGTAGAAGATCACCCCGACCCCGGCCAGGTGCTTGCTGGGAAACGCGCAGCCGGGCTGGTTCGGGTTGACGATGACCTCCGCCGCGGGCAATTCGCGGCCCGGCAGGTGGTGGTCGGTGATCAGGGTGGTGATGCCCAGCTCGCGCGCCGCCGCGACGCCCTCGATGCTGGAGATGCCGTTGTCCACGGTAATGATGAGGTCCGGGGCGGCGCCGGCAGCGAGGGCGACGATCTCCGGCGTCAGGCCGTAGCCGTACTCGAAACGGTTCGGCACCAGGTAGTCCACGCTGTCGCAACCGAAACGGCGCAGCGTGGAGACCACCAGCGCGGTACTGGTCGCGCCGTCGGCGTCGAAGTCGCCCACCACCAGGATACGCGCCTGCGCCGCCAGCGCGTCGGCGAGCAGGCCCGCCGCGTGTCCGGCATGGAGCAGGCGGTCCGGCGGCAGCAGCCGCTCCAGGCCCAGGTCCAGTTGCTCCGGCGCGTCGATGCCGCGGCTGCCGTAAACGCGCGCGAGCAGCGGGTGCAGGCCCGCCTCGCGCAGCGGGCCCGTCTCCGGTACCTCGCGCCTGCGGATGACCTTGTGCACGGGAGAGACGGCGTTCAGGCGTTGATGTTGGCGGCCATGAAGGACTGCACCGCGGACAGCTCGTTGGGCAGCACCTCGAAACGCTCGGGGCGCTCGAACAGGTCCGCCAGGTGGTGCGGCAGGTGCACCTCCTGCGTCAGGCCGGCGCTGCGGATGGCGTCGGGGAACTTGGCCGGGTGCGCCGTGGCCAGCGTGACCACCGGCACCTGCGCGGACAGGCCGCTGTCCAGCGCCGCCTTTACGCCGATGGCGCTGTGCGGGTCCAGCAGGTACTCGCACTGCTCCCAGGTGGCCGCGATCTGCGCGCAGGTCTGCGTATCGTCGACACGGGCGCTGGCAAACTGCGCCCGCGCGCGCGCCATGGCCTGCTCGCTGAAGCTCACCTCGCCGGCGTCCAGGCGGCCCATGAGCTCGCTCACGGCGGCGCCGTCGCGGTCGTACAGATCGAACAGCAGGCGCTCGAAATTGCTCGACACGGAGATGTCCATGCTCGGCGACAGGCTGTGCTCGATCGCCTGGCGTCCGTAGGTACTGGTGGTCATCACCCGGTGCAGCACGTCGTTGCGGTTGGTGGCGATGACCAGGCGCTCCAGCGGCAGGCCCATGCGGCCGGCCAGGTAGCCGGCGAAGATATCGCCGAAATTGCCGGTGGGCACGGAGAACGCCAGCGGTCGGTGCGGCGCGCCCAGCGACAGTGCGGCGTGAAAATAGTAGACGATCTGCGCCATGATGCGCGCCCAGTTGATGGAGTTCACCGCCACCAGGGAGCGGTCGTCGGGCAGGAAGTCGCGCGCGCCGAAACTGGCCTTGACCATCGCCTGGCAGTCGTCGAAATTGCCCTGGATGGCGAGATTGTGGATGTTGTCGCCGGGCACCGTGGTCATCTGGCGGCGCTGCACCTCGGAGACGCGCTGGTGCGGGTGCAGGATGAAGATGTCGATGTTGTGGCAATGGCGGCAACCCTCGATGGCGGCGGAGCCGGTGTCGCCGGAGGTCGCCCCCATGATCACCACCTTCTGCTGCCGGCGCTCCAGCACGTGGTCCAGCAGGCGGCCGAGCAGTTGCAGGGCGAAGTCCTTGAACGCCAGCGTCGGCCCGTGGAACAGCTCCAGCACCCACTGGTTGGCGCCGATCTGCACCAACGGCGCCACCGCATCGTGACGGAAGCCGGCGTAGGTGTCGGTGAGAATCGCCTGCAGCTCGGTGGCGGATACGCAGTCATCGACGAAGGGCGTGATGATGCGCTGCGCCAGCTCGACGTAGTCCAGCCGCGCCATGTCGGCGATCTCGGCGGCGCTGAAATGCGGCAGCTGCTCGGGCACGTACAGGCCGCCATCCGCGGCCAGCCCGGTGAGCAGGACGTCCTCGAAACCCAGGGCCGGGGCCTGGCCCCGCGTGCTGATGTACTTCATGACTCGTTCACGCCGCTGCGCTCCCCGCTGTCAGCCGTCCAGTGTCTCCACGCGGATGCGCGTGATGTCGCCGTATATTGTATCGAGTGCCTCGATCGCGCGCACCGCGGCCTCGACCCGCGCCTGGGCGGTGCGGTCGGTCAGCACCACCACCGACACGCGGGTCTCCAGTTGCGAGGGCGGCTTCTGGATCAGCGCCTCGATGCTGATGCCCTCGCGGCTGAACACGCTGGCCACCCTGGACATGACGCCCGGGGTGTCCTCCGCCTCGATGCGCAGGTACCAGGGCGTCTCCACCTGCTCCATGGGCACCACCGGCAGGTCGCGCACGGTGTCGGCGACGCAGCCCAGCGGCGCCACCTGGTTGACCTGGCCGGCGACCAGGTCCCTGGCGATGTCGATGATATCGGCCACCACCGCCGAGGCGGTGGGCTCGGCGCCGGCGCCGGCGCCGTAGTACAGGGTCGGGCCGGCGGCGTCGCCCTCGACCAGCACGGCGTTCTGCACGCCGTCGACATTGGCCAGCAGGCGGCGCTCCGGGATGAGCGTGGGGTGCACGCGCAGTTCCACCCCGCCGGCGGTCTGTCGCGCCACGCCCAGGTGCTTGATGCGGTAGCCCAGCTCGTCGGCGTAGTCCAGGTCCTGGGCGGTCAGGCGGGTAATGCCCTCGGTGTAGACCGAATCCATGCGCAGCGGCATGCCGAAGGCGATGGCGGCGAGAATGGCCAGTTTGTGCGCGGCGTCGATGCCCTCGACGTCGAAAGTCGGGTCCGCCTCCGCGTAGCCCAGCGCCTGGGCCTCGGCCAGCACGCCGGCGAACTCGCGGCCCTTGTCGCGCATCTCGGTGAGAATGAAATTGCCGGTGCCGTTGATGATGCCGGCCAGCCAGTCGATGCGGTTGCCCGCCAGCCCCTCGCGCAGCGCCTTGATGATGGGAATGCCCCCGGCGACCGCCGCCTCGAAGCGCAGGCAGGCGCCGTTGCGCGCGGCCAGCTCGAACAGTTCGTTGCCGTACTCGGCGATCATCGCCTTGTTCGCCGTCACCACGTGCACGCCGTTGCCCAGCGCCTCGCGCACCAGTTCCAGGGCGGTATCGGTGCCGCCGATCAGCTCCACCAGGATGTCCAGCTGCGCGTCGCGCGCCACCTCCAGCACGTCGCGACTCACCGGGATATCCCCCAGCTCGCAGCCGTGCCGGTCGCTGCGCGCGCCCACGCGCACCACGTCCACCGGCGCCCCGGCGCGCTGCGCGATCAGCCCGGCGTTGTCGCGCAGCAGGGACAGGGTCCCGCCGCCCACCGTGCCGAGCCCGCAAATTCCGATCCTGGTCCTGTCCACCTTGTTCCCCGCCATGGCCGCGCCGCCCTCAGGCGAAGCCGTCCTTCTTGATCATGCGCTTGATGTTGCGGATCGCCTGGCGCGTGCGGTGTTCGTTCTCGATCAGGCCGAAACGCACGTAGCCCTCGCCGTACTCGCCGAAGCCGATGCCCGGCGACACCGCCACCTTGGCCTCCGCCAGCAGTTTCTTGCTGAATTCCAGCGAGCCCATGTCGCGGTAGAACGCGGGGATCTGCGCCCACACGAACATGGTCGCGCGCGGCGGCTCCACCGGCCAGCCGGCGGCGTTGAGACCGCCGCAGAGCACGTCGCGGCGCGAGCGGTACATCGTGTTGATCTCGCTCACGCAGGACTGCTCGCCCTCCAGCGCGGCGATCGCGGCCACCTGTATGGGTGTGAACATGCCGTAGTCCAGGTAGGACTTCATGCGCGCCAGGGCGCCCACCAGCACCTTGTTGCCGCAGCAAAAGCCGACGCGCCAGCCCGGCATGTTGTAGCTCTTGGACATGCTGAAAAATTCCACCGCCACCTCGCGCGCGCCCTCCACCTGCAGTATCGAGGGCGCGACATAACCGTCGTAGCAGAGGTCGGCGTAGGCCAGGTCCTGGATCACCCAGATAGAGTGCTCGCGGGCGATGGCGATGACGCGCTCGTAGAACTCCAGCTCCACGCACTGGGTGGTGGGGTTGGCGGGGAAGTTCAGCACCAGCATCTTCGGCCGCGGCCAGCTGTTGTGGATGGCCTTCTCCAGCTCGGCGAAAAACTCGTCCTCGTTGCCACCCATGGGCACGTGGCGGATATCCGCGCCGGAAATGACGAAACCGTAGGGGTGGATCGGGTACGAGGGATTGGGCACCAGGATGGCGTCCCCCGGACCGGTGGTGGCCAGCGCCAGGTGCGCCAGGCCTTCCTTCGAACCGAGGGTGACGATGGCCTCGGACTGCGGGTCCAGGGTGACGTCGTAGCGGCGCTGGTACCAGTCGCAGATCGCCTTGCGCAGGCGCGGGATGCCCTTGGACTGGGAATAACGATGGGTGTCGCCGCGGCGCGCGGTCTCCACCAGCTTGTCGACGATGTGCCCGGGCGTCGGCTGGTCCGGGTTGCCCATGCCGAAGTCGATAATGTCTTCGCCGGCAGCGCGCGCCTGCTGTTTCAGGTCACCAATGATATTGAATACGTACGGCGGCAACCGCTCAATACGCGCAAAATGATCGTCCACGATACACCGGCCTCAACGCGCGCCGCCGCGTCGGCGCAGCGCCTCAAAAAAGGGGCAAACAGTACTGAGTCAACCCGGCAGTGTCAACGCGGCGCCGGGCTCAGGGGGCATTTTTGACGGGATTGCCGGGCGCTTACTGCACGCCCAGGCCCGCGGCCAGGTCGGCCGCCGGCTGGTAGCCGGGGATGAGGCGGCCGTCGGCGGTGACCACTGCCGGGGTGCCGCGCACACCGACCTGCTGGCCGAGCTGGAACTGCTGCGCCACCGGGTTCGGCTCACACACCTTCTCGCTCACGGCCTTTTTCGCCTTGAGTTTGGTCAGGGTCTCCTGGCGGTCGTCGGCGCACCAGGCGGTGGCGAGCTTCTTGTAGCCGTCCGAACCCAGTCCGGCGCGCGGGTAGGCGAGGTAGCGCACCTCGATGCCCATCTCGTTGAGCTTGGCCACTTCCAGGTGCAGCTTCTGGCAGTAGAAGCAGGTCACGTCGGTAAACACGTTGATATGCGTTTTCGTCTCGCCCTCGGGGGAGAAGATGATCATGTCTTTTTTATCGACCGCGGCGATCAGCTTCACCCGGTCGCCATCGCGGCGCTTCTCGGTCAGGTTGACGAAACCGTCCGCGGTCACCTGGTGCAGGTCGCCGACCACGAAGTAGCTGCCCTCGGCGTTGGTGTAGACCACCGGGCCGTTGGCGAACTGCACCGCGAACAGGCCGGGCATATCGCTGGCCTCCACGCTCTCGACCTGCAGCCCCATGGCCGGCTGGTCGAGCGCCGCACGCAGTGTTGCCTCCTGTTCCGGGGTCACGCCGTCCGCCGCTGCGGCGGTTTGCAGCGCGCCGAACAGGGTGCTGAACAGTAGCGCTGCCAATGCTGGAAATCTCATACGTCATTCTCTCCTGTAATGCCGGCTTGCAGTGCTGGCACGCCGCCGACCCGATGCCGGCCGGGTGGCAGCGACTGGCCACCGGCCAGTAGCACCGACGCAACTTGGAGCCGCGTCCGGCGCGATAGTTCCTCACCCCCGGGGGTGATGCTGGGCGTGCAGCTCCTGCATGCGCTGCTGCGCCACGTGTGTATAGATCTGGGTGGTCGTGAGATCACTGTGCCCCAGCAGCATCTGCACCACCCGCAGGTCAGCGCCATGATTGAGTAAATGGGTGGCGAAGGCATGGCGCAGGGTGTGGGGTGACAGGTTCTGCCTGATGCCCGCACGCTGGGCGTAGATTTTAATACGATACCAGAAGGTCTGGCGAGTCATTTGCGTGCCGCGCCGGCTGGGGAACACCACCTGCGACGGGATGTCGTGCAGCAGTTCGCGCCGCGCGCCGGCCAGGTAGCGCTGCAGCCAGTCCAGCGCCTCCTCGCCCATCGGCACCAGGCGCTCCTTGCTGCCCTTGCCGAACACCCGCACCACACCCTGGTTGAGGCTCACCTGCGACACCTGCAGGGCGGTCAGTTCACTGACCCGCAGGCCGCAGGCATAGAGCAGTTCCAGCATGGTGCGGTCGCGGAATTCCAGCGGCTGTTCCAGGTCCGGCGCCAGCAACAATCGCTCCACGTCCTGCTCCGACAGCGATTTGGGCAGCGGCCGCCCCAGCCGCGGGCTGTCCACGTCCAGGGTCGGGTCCACGGTGATGCGGCCCTCTCGCAACAGGTAGTGGTAGAAGCCGCGCGCGCAGGACAGGAAGCGCGCGCTGGAGCGCGGCGACTGGCCCTGTTGCAGGCGCACGCCGAGGTATTTCTGCAGCGCGGCGCGGCTGGCGCGCAGCACCGTGCTGCCGTCGTTGTCCACCAGCCAGTCGTTGAACTGGCGCAGGTCGCGCCGGTAGGACGACAGGGTGTTGTCGCTCAGGCCCTTCTCCATCCACAGGGCGTCGATATAGCGCTCGATTTCGGGGTGCATGGGGGCCGCGGTGCTCATCCCCTTACCGTAGCACGCGTGGCGGGCGTGGTTCACCGGCAAACTGCGCCAATATTACCCAGGCAAACGCCGCGCACAAAAAAGGCGGCCCGCGGGCCGCCCTCCTGTCGTGCGCGCCGGACTCAGGACACTTTTTCCTTGATACGCGCCGCGCGACCGCTGCGCTCGCGCAGGTAGTACAGCTTGGCCTGGCGCACGTCGCCGCGGCGCTTGACGCTGATGCTGTCGACCAGCGGGCTGTAGGTCTGGAAGGTGCGCTCCACGCCCACGCCGTGGGATATCTTGCGCACCGTGAACGCCGAGTTGAGGCCGCGGCTGCGCACACCCAGCACCACACCTTCAAAAGCCTGCAGGCGTTCGCGGGTGCCTTCCTTGACCTTCACCTGGACAACCACGGTGTCGCCAGGCGCGAACTCGGGGATCTCCTTGCCCATCTGTTCGGCTTCGATCTGTGAAATGATCTTGTTGCTGCTCATGGCGCGCTCCTTTTCATATTCCGCCGGGCCTGTCAGTCCGCGCGGTCTTGCGTCGTGTCCCGTTCGCGGAGGTATTCCGCCAACAATTCCTCTTCCTCGGCCGTCATCGGCCTGCCCTGCAGCAGGTCCGGTCGCCGCTGCCAGGTCCGCCCCAGCGCCTGCTTCAGGCGCCAGCGGCGGATAAGGGCGTGGTTGCCGCCCAGTAATACGTCCGGTACCGCCCTGCCCTGCCAGTGTTCGGGCCGGGTGTAGTGCGGGCAGTCCAGCAGGCCGTCGGCGAAGGAATCCTGCTGCGCGGAGTCCTCGTGTCCCAGCACGCCGGCCAGTTGCCGCGTCACCGCGTCCATCACCACCATGGCGGCCAGTTCGCCGCCGCTGAGGACGAAATCGCCGATGGACAGTTCCTCGTCGACTTCCGCCTCCACCAGGCGCTCGTCCACGCCCTCGTAGCGCCCGGCGACCAGGATCATGGCCGGCAGTTGCGCCAGTTCCAGCGCCACCGCGTGGTCGAAGCGCCGGCCCTGGGGCGACAGGTAGATCACCCTGGCCCGCGGCCCCGCCGCCCGCCGCGCCGCGGCGATGGCCTGCCGCAACGGCTCGATCTTCATCAACATGCCCGGGCCGCCGCCGTAGGGCCTGTCATCGACCGTGCGGTGTACATCGGTCGTAAAGTCCCGCGGGTTGCTGTGGCTGAGCGTCACCCGCCCCTCGCGCACCGCGCGCCCGCTGACGCCGTGTTCCGCCACGGCGTCAAACATCTGCGGAAACAGGCTCACCAGGGCAATGTGCATCGCGTCCCGCCTCCGCGTTCCTCAGTCCTCGTCGAGGAACCAGTCGACCTCCATCAGGCCCTGCGCCAGGTCCACCCGGGTGACCGTGTCGTCGGGCAGGTAGGGGATGAGGCGTTCCCTGTCATCCACGCTGCCCGCGCCGGGCCTGACCACCAGCACGTCATTGGCGCCGGTCTCTATCAGGTAGTCCACCGTGCCCAGCAGGACCCGGTCCTCGCCCTGTGTGCACCAGACCTCGAGACCCTCGAGCTGGCGCCAGTAGTATTCTCCCTCTTCCAGGTCGGGCAGCGCCGTCTCCGGCACGACCACGTCCAGTCCCTTGTAGGACTCGGCGAGGGTGCGGTCGTCCACCCCCGCGATATGGGCCACCAGGCCCTTGCCCTGCATGCGGCCGCGGTCGAAGTCGACCGCGCGCAGGCCGTCGCGGTGGCGCAGTTGCCACTGGCCCAGGGCGAGGAAATTCTCCGCCGGCTCGGTGAAGGAATGCACCCGCACCCAACCCTTGATGCCGTAGCAGCCGGTGATCCTGCCGACCGTGAGCAACCCCGCGCCGGCGGACCTACTCACGCACCCACCTGTTCACTCGCCCACCTGCTTCATCCACCTGCTCGCTCGCAGGAACATGCGCGTCACAGCGGGCCCGCGAACGAACGCCTCAGGCGGCGCTGGCGGCTTCCTTGACCAGCCTGGCGACGCGCTCGGAGAGCTGCGCGCCCTGGCTCTGCCAGTAGGCCACGCGCTCGGCGTCGACGCGCAGGCGCTCTTCCTGGCCACGGGCGATCGGGTTGAAGAAGCCGACGCGCTCGATGAAGCGGCCGTTGCGTGCATTGCGGCTGTCGGTCACCGTCAGGTGAAAGAACGGGCGCTTCTTGGCGCCACCACGAGCAAGACGAATTGTTACCATTTTCGGCGATTTCCTGAGTTTGAGTGGCTAAATGCAGCGAAACTGCATTTTCGCCCACGACCAAGCGCGGCTGCTGAGCCGCAAAGGTGGCGTATCATACGGAAAAGTGCCGGCAGATTAAACCCCGGCGCAAAGTTTTTTAGGAAAATCCGGGCCTTAAGCCAGTGCGCCGCAACCCGGCGGCGGCGCGCGGCGACCTACTGGGCCTGCTGGGCCCCTCGGGCCTACCGGGCCTACTGAAAGGGCATGCCGCCCGGGCCACCCGGACCGCCCATGCCGCCCGGACCGCCCTGGCCCATCATACCGCCGAGGCCGCGCATCATTTTCTGCATGCCGCCGCCCTTCATCTTCTTCATCATCTTCTGCATCTGCTTGTGCTGCTTGAGCAGGCGGTTGAGGTCCTGCACCTGGGTGCCCGAGCCCTGGGTGATGCGGCGCTTGCGCGAGCCCTGGATCATCTCGGGGCGGCGGCGCTCCTCCGGGGTCATGGAGTTGATCATCGCCTCCATGCGCGCGAACAGCTTCATGTCCAGGCCCTGCTGCGCCATCTGCGCCACGTTGCCCATGCCCGGCAGCTTGTCCAGCATGCCGGTGACGCCGCCCATGTTGTTCATCTGCTGCAACTGGTCGCGGAAATCCTCAAGGTCGAACTTCTGTCCCTTCTTGACCTTGCGCGCCAGCTTCGCGGCCTTCTCCTTGTCGACCTTCTGCTCGGCCTCCTCGATCAGCGACAGCACGTCGCCCATGCCGAGGATGCGCGAGGCCAGGCGGTCCGGGTGGAAGGGGTCCAGGGCGGTGGTCTTCTCGCCCACGCCGAGGAACTTGATCGGCTTGCCGGTGATGGCGCGCACCGACAGCGCCGCGCCGCCGCGGGTGTCCGCGTCGACCTTGGTCAGCACCACGCCGGTCAGCGGCAGCGCGTCGCCGAAGGCCTTGGCGGTGTTCGCCGCGTCCTGGCCGGTCATGGCGTCGACCACGAACAGCGTCTCCACCGGCTTGACCGCCGCGTGCAGTTCGGTGATTTCGGCCATCATCTCCTGGTCGATGGCCAGGCGGCCGGCGGTGTCGACGATGAGCACGTCGCTGAACTGGATGCGCGCGTGGTCTATCGCCGCGCGCACGATGTCCACCGGCTTCTGCTGCGTGTCGCTGGGGAAGAACTCCGCACCGACCTCCCCGGCCAGGGTTTCGAGCTGCTTGATGGCCGCCGGGCGGTAGACGTCCGCGGACACCACGGTGACCTTCTTCTTCTCCCGCTCGGCGAGGTGCCGCGCCAGCTTGGCCACGGTGGTGGTCTTACCCGCGCCCTGCAGGCCGGCCATGAGGATCACCGCCGGCGGCGTGGTGGCCAGATTCAGCGCCTCGTTGGCCGAACCCATGGTGGCCTGCAGTTCGGCCTGCACGATCTTCAGGAAGGCCTGGCCGGGGCTGAGGCTCTTCATCACCTCCTGGCCCAGCGCGCGCTGTTTCACCGACTCGACGAAGTCCTTCACCACCGGCAGGGCGACGTCCGCCTCGAGCAGCGCCATGCGCACCTCGCGCAGGGTCTCGGCTATATTGTCCTCGCTCAGCCTGGCCTTGCCCGAAATATTGCGCAGGGTGTTGGAGAGGCGGTCACTCAGGCTCTGAAACATGCTTCGGTTCTCTGGCGCGCGGCCTATTGCCGCTATTGATTCTACCGGGGCAAGCCGGTACAAAGGGCGCAGTATACTTGACCCGGGCGCCAGCCCCAAACCCATGCCTGTCACCCTGCTCGCCCCTGTTTGCGCACTGCTCTACCTGGCCGCAACCGGGCTGCAACTACTGCAAATCGCCGAGCGCGGCAACGCCGTCGGCCGCGGCGTGCTCGCCCTGGGACTGCTGGCGCTGGGACTGCACGCGGTGGTCACCTGGCAGAGCGTGTTCCAGGGCCCGGGCACGCACCTGGGCTTTTTCAAGGTGTCCGCGCTGATCTTCCTGGTGATCAACATCGCCTGCCTGTCGTCGCTGGCGCGGCGCCCGCTGCAGAACCTGCTGGTGGCGCTGTTCCCGCTGTCCGCCCTGTCGGTGCTGGTGGCCACCATCGCCCCGGACACCTCGGCGGTGCAGACGGACCTGGGGCCGGGCATGCTGCTGCACATCGGCAGCTCCATCCTGGCCTACGCGGTGCTCACCCTGGCCGCGGTGCAGTCGGCGCTGCTGTCGCTGCAGGACCACCAGCTGCGCCAGCGCCACACGCGCGGGCTGGTGCAGATACTGCCGCCGCTGCAGCTGATGGAGACCATGCTGTTCGAGCTGCTGTGGGTCGGGGTCATCCTGCTCACCGTGGCCATCATGTCCGGCTTCGTCTTCGTCGACGATATCTTCGCCCAGCACCTGGCGCACAAGACGGTGCTGACCATCTGCGCCTGGGTGCTGTTCTCCACCCTGCTGTGGGGGCACTACCAGCTCGGCTGGCGCAGCGGCACGGCGGTGAAGCTGACCCTGGCCGGCTTCGTACTGCTGATGCTGGCCTTTTTCGGCAGCAAGCTGGTGCTCGAACTGATACTGCAATGAACAGCGGCGCGGACCTTGTAGCACCCGGTCTTTTTCTTCAAGATATGCACCCCTACCCCGAAGGAGGTCCGACCCGGCCTTGAACGAAGCCCCGCTGGGACTGCTCTTTTCCATTCTCGCCGTACTGATTGTGCTCTCCGGATTCTTTTCCAGTTCCGAGACGGGCATGATGTCGCTCAACCGGTACCGCCTGAAGCACCTGCAGAAAAACCGCCACCGCGGCGCCGTGCGCGCGGGCAGGCTGCTGGACCGCCCGGACCGGCTGATCGGGCTGATCCTGATCGGCAACAACCTGGTGAACATCTTCGCCGCTTCCATCGCCACCATTATCGCGATCCGCCTGTGGGGCGACGCCGGCGTGGTGGTGGCGTCCATCGCGCTGACCCTGGTGCTGCTGATCTTCGCCGAGATCACGCCCAAGACCATCGCCGCGCTGCACCCGGAGAAGGTCGCCTTCCCCGCCAGCCTGGTGCTCTCGCCGCTGATGAAACTGCTCTACCCGGTGGTGGTGCTGGTCAACAGCGTGACCAACGGCCTGCTCAAGCTGCTCGGCTTCGACCCGCAGGCCAGCGGCGACGAGCACGTCTCCACGGACGAGCTGCGCACCATCGTCACCGACGCCGGCCAGCTCATCCCCTCGCGGCACCGCGACATGCTGCTGAATATCCTGGAGCTGGAAGAGGTCACCATCGACGACATCATGGTGCCGCGCAACGAGGTTTTCGGCATCGACCTGGACGACACCGACGAGGATATCCTGCAGGCCATACAGAGCAGCGTGCACACCCGCCTGCCGGTGTGGCGCGAGGACATCAACAACATCGTCGGCGTGCTGCACATGCGCAGCGCCAGCCGCGTGATCAGCACGGGCGCGCTGGACCGCGCGGCGCTGGAAGCGGAAATGGAAGAGCCTTACTTCGTGCCGGAAAGCACGCCGCTGCACACCCAGCTGATGAACTTCCAGCAGAAGAAACACCCCTTCGCGGTGGCGGTGGACGAGTACGGCGAGGTCATGGGGCTGGTGGCGCTGGAGGATATCCTCGAGGAGATCGTCGGCGAGTTCACCTCCAACATGACCCAGCCCGACGAGAACATCTTCCCGCAGCGCGACGGCAGCTACATCATCGACGGCGGCACCAGCGTGCGCGAGATCAACAAGTCCTTGCAGTGGACACTGCCCACCGACGGGCCGAAAACCCTGTCCGGGCTGATGCTGGAGTACCTGGAATCCTTTCCCGACGCCAAGGCCGGCATGATCATCGACAACTACCGGCTGGAGATACTGGAGTTGCAGGGCACCGTGGTGAAAGCGGTGCGGGTGAAGCCGGGGACCGCCTGAGCGGCGTTCAGTCCAGGCGCAGCGGCATGCTCGCCTCGCGCCGCGCCTGGGCGCGCGCCAGGATGTCGCGCTTCTCCTGCGCGCTGGACATGAACCAGTCGGTGATTTCCTCCGCCGTGCGGTAGCAGCCGGCGCAGACGTCGTGCTCGTCCAGCACACAGACCGAGATACACGGCGAGCGCGGTTCCTCCTGTTCGCTCACCCCTCCTCCTCCAGGTCCGCCAGGTAGCGCGCGGCGTTGGCCACGTAGTGTTCGGCGTTGACCTGCAGGGCGGCCTGCTGCTGTTCATCCAGCTCGCCACGGATTTTCGCCGGCATGCCCAGCACCAGCGAGCCGTCGGGAATCTCCATGCCCTCGGTGACCAGGGCGTTGGCGCCGATCAGGCAGTTGCGGCCCACCTTCGCGCCGTTGAGCACCACCGCGCCGATGCCCACCAGCGAGCCGTCGCCGATGCTGCAACCGTGCAGCATGGCGTTGTGGCCCACGGTCACATCGCGCCCCACCACCATGGGAAACCCCGGGTCGGCGTGCAGCACGCTGCCGTCCTGGATATTGCTGCCCTGGCCCACCTCGATGCGCTCGGCGTCGCCGCGCAGCACACAGTTGAACCAGACACTGCTGTTGGCCTGCAGGGTGACATCGCCGATGACCGCGGCGCCGGGGGCGATGAATTGGCCTTCACCGACCAGGGTGACGCGCTTGTCGCCGAGACGGTATTTCATGGTTTGCGGTTCCAGTCGCGTTGCAGCTCGAGCCCCGCATCGTAGGCCACATTGGCGAGCAAGGCCAGTACCGCCGCCGTCACGCCCCAGACGTTGTCGTCGCCCACCTGGTAGTGCGGCACCATGCGCGTGCGCTCGCCCACGCGCATGGCCTCCAGGCGAAACACCGCGCGGTCGGCGAACACCGCCAGCCGCGGCAGGAACACGCTGTCGAACTCGCCCGGGTCCACCACCAGGCGCGGCTGCGCCGGCACCACGGCGACGCAGGGGTGGACCTTGAAGCCGGTGCGCGTGATCAGCGGCGCCAGCTCGCCGATGGGCCGCGGCAGGGATTCGGGCAGGCCCACCTCCTCGCGCGCCTCGCGCAGGGCGGTGGCCCAGGGCGAGTCGTCGCGGGCCTCGCGCTTGCCGCCGGCGAAGGCCACCTCCCCCGGGTGGTGGAACAGGTGCATGGCGCGCCGGCCGAGCACGACGCGCGGCTGCGCCTCGTCGGTGAGCGCCACCAGCACACCCGCCTCGGGAAAATCCTCGTCGCCCAGGGGCCTGTCCCAGGGCGCGCGGCGCAGCGGCAGGTCCGCCTCCAGCTTCGCCAGCGGCGGCCGGGCGGCGGCGCTCACCCCGGCAGCTCCGTGACCAGTTGCACCGCGTCCCAGGCCGGCTCCTCGTAGGGATGGGCGTCGATCATTGCCTGCAGCGCCGCCTTCACCCGCTCGTCGCTGCACACCATCTCCACGCGGTACTCGGCCACGCACTCCACCTCGCCCTGCTGCCCCAGGTAGGGCTGGCTGCCCTGCAGCGGGCGGAACTGGCCCTGGCCGGCGACCTGCCAGCAGCAGCTGTCGTAGTCGCCGATGCGCCCGGCGCCGGCGGCGAAGGCCGCCGCCTTGACCGCTTCCAGGTGGCTTTCCGGTACGTAGATTCCCAGCTTGTACATCACGCCCCCCGTGCCTGTTGTTCATGGGACTGTTCGTAGAACTGTGCGCTGAACTCGTCCAGCCGGCCGGCCTCGATGGCCGCGCGGATCGCCGCCATGTGCGCCTGGTAGTAGTGCAGGTTGTGCAGCGTGTTGAGCTGCGCGCCCAGTATCTCGTTGCACTTGTCCAGGTGGTGCAGGTAGGCGCGGCTGAAGTTCGCGCAGGTGTAACAGTCGCAGTTTTCGTCCAGCGGCAGGGTGCTGTCGCGGTGGCGCGCGTTGCGCAGCTTGAGCACGCCGCTGGAGGTGAAGATATGGCCGTTGCGCGCGTTGCGCGTGGGCATCACGCAGTCGAACATGTCGACGCCGCGGCGCACGCCCTCCAGCAGGTCGGCGGGGGTGCCCACACCCATCAGGTAGCGCGGCTGCTGCTGCGGCAGCAGCGGCTGCAGCGTGTCCAGCACCGCCAGCATCTCCTCTTTCGGCTCGCCCACCGACAGGCCGCCAATGGCGTAGCCGTCGAAGCCGATCTCGCGCAGCCCTTCCAGGGAGCGCGCGCGCAGCTGCGCGTGCATGCCGCCCTGCACGATGCCGAACAGCGCCGCGGGGCTGTCGCCGTGGGCGTCGCGCGAACGCCGCGCCCAGCGCAGGGACAGCTCCATGGACGCGCGCGCCTCCTCCTCGCTTGCCGGGTAGGGCGTGCACTCGTCGAAGATCATCACCACGTCGGCGCCCAGGCTGCGCTGTATGGCCATGGAGGTTTCCGGATCCAGGAACACCTTGTCGCCGTTCACCGGCGAGCGGAACTCCACCCCCGCCTCCGTGATGCGGCGCATGTCGCCCAGGCTGAACACCTGGAAACCGCCGGAGTCGGTGAGAATCGGCCCCGGCCAGCCCATGAAGTCGTGCAGGTCGCCGTGGCGTTCGATCACCTGCGTGCCCGGGCGCAGCCACAGGTGGAAGGTGTTGCCGAGCAGGATCTCGGCGCCGCTGGCGGCGATGTCGCGCGGCAACATGCCCTTGACCGTGCCGTAGGTGCCCACCGGCATGAAGGCCGGCGTTTCCACCGTGCCGCGCGGGAAGTGCAGGCGGCCGCGGCGCGCCGCGCCGTCCGCGCCCAGGCGCTCGAAGCGCATGTGGCAGTCGCGGCTCATGTGCGCGCCTGCTGCGGCGCGCCGCGGGTGATAAACATGGCGTCCCCGTAACTGAAAAAACGGTAGCGCGCGGCCACGGCCGCCGCGTAGGCGTCCATTATATGCGCACGTCCGGCAAAGGCGCTCACCAGCATCAGCAGGGTGGACTCGGGCAGGTGGAAATTGGTCACCATGGCGTCCACGCAGCGGAACCGGAAACCCGGGTAGATGAAGATATCGGTATCACCGCGAAAGGGCCGCGGCTCGCCGCTGGCCAGGCAGGCGCTCTCCAGGGAGCGCACTGCGGTGGTGCCCACGGCGACCACGCGCCCACCGCGCGCGCGGGTCTGCGCGATGGCCGCGCAGACCTCCTCGCCGACCTCCACGTACTCGGCGTGCATGACGTGGTCCTCGATGGACTCGGTGCGCACCGGCGAGAACGTGCCCGCGCCCACGTGCAGGGTCAGGGTCGCCCGGCGCACGCCGCGCGACTCGATATCGCGCAGCAACTGCGGGGTGAAATGCAGGCCGGCGGTGGGCGCGGCCACGGCGCCCTCGCGCCGCGCGTACACCGTCTGGTAGCGCTCCTGGTCCAGCGGCGCGTCCGCGCGCTCGATATAGGGCGGCAGCGGCATGTGGCCGATGGCGGCGAGAATCTCCGCCAGCGGCGCGCCGCCCTCGCTGGACAGCTCGAACAGGGCCCCCGCCCTGCCCGTCACCCGCAGGCGATAAGGCCCCGGCGGCGCCCCCGCCTGCGCGCTGAGCAGGAGGTCGGCGCCGGGGCGCGGGGACTTGCTGCAGCGGATCTGCGCCGTTGCGCTGTGGCTGCCGGTGAGGCGCTCGATGAGGATTTCCAGCCTGCCGCCGGTCTCCTTGCTGCCGAACAGGCGCGCGGGGATGACGCGCGTGTCGTTGAACACCAGCAGGTCATCGGCGCCCAGCAGGTCCGGCAGGCGGGCAAAATCCAGGTGGTCCAGCTCGCCGCTGCGCCCGTCCAGGGCCAGCAGCCGGCTCGCGCCGCGCTCCGCGGGAGGGTGCTGGGCGATCAGTTCCTGGGGGAGTTCGTAGGCGAAATCCGTGCGCTTCATGGGTAACCGTTATAGACAAAAAAGCCGGCGCGGGGCCGGCTTGTCGCTGCGCGGGAAGCTTACTTGGCTTCCTCGTCCCCGGCGGCCTCTTCAGCCGGCGCTTCCTCGGCCGGGGCTTCCGCCTCGCCCTCGGCTTCCTCGGCGGCCGCTTCTTCAGCAACCTCCTCCTCGGCGACCGGCTGGGCCGGCAATGCGGCCTTGATCAGGTCCTCGGCGACCAGGATGCGCACCTTCTCCTCGCCGTTGACGGCCTTCTTCTCGGCGTCCTTCACCGCGTAGCGGTTGTCGCCGCGCTGGTAGATGCTGTATTCGTCGGTTTTCTTGACCAGCTTCATGGCCATGCTCTTTTCTCCTGTATTTTTCTGCCAGATACTCAGACTTTACGCCCCGCCGGGGCCGGTAGACTGCGGCCCACGCTGGGAGCCGGCGCGCAGTGTAGCGGCAAAGCCACTGAAAGTTAAGGAAAAATCATTGCGGTTGAGGCCGGCATTGCTATAATTCCGCGCTCTCCAGGGGCCGCGCGCGGACCCCGTCACCTCCCCTACGTGCCGGAGTGGTGAAATTGGTAGACACGTCGGATTCAAAATTCTCAAGCGATTTTGTATCCCAAGGGAAAATAGTAAAATCTAAGCAGTGCCAGAGTGGTGAAATTGGTAGACACAGGAGATTCAAAATCTCCCGCCAGCAATGGTGTGCCGGTTCGAGTCCGGCCTCTGGTACCATCCCCCCCTTACATAAACGCAACGGATTATTTTATACCCCACAACCTAGATAGAAATTCTGGGATACAACTGGGATACAAATCTGAGTAATGTGAAGAAATCTAAAGCATGCCTTCTAATAAACATTTCAAGCTACACCACACCTATTACCAAAGCTAAAGACTATAGCTTTCTACCCTCTCGAAATATCTCAGTATGTCCATGAGCAATTGACCAGCTTCTTTAGGTTCTACTAACCTTACATCCGTGACCCCGCTCAACAGGGTCAGAACCTGCCAAACTGGGGAAAAACCAACAACCCTTTAGGGACACCCTCCCCTCTACTAGCCGGCAAAAAGGTGAAATGCTGGCACTGGCCATTTTACCGTATCTCTCCCGACACCGCCTAAAGAGATTTCAGTCCTTTCGATGAGTCTGCCGAAACCCTTAGGGCGTGTCCCGGGAGCTCATTGCGCACCAATGATACTATCGTGCCCTCGAAAAACAGCAGGAACAGCTTTAAATGCGCGAACAACTGGAGCGATATCAGGTCTGGATTTATCTGGTTGCCATCCTGGTCGGCATGGCCATCGGCTGGATGTCACCAGAGCAGACCCGTCATTGGGAAGTGTTGCTTTGGCCGGCCCTAGGTGTTCTTCTGTATACCACTTTCACTCAGGTACCACTGATACATCTCAGGTCGGCATTTCGTGATCGCCGCTTTC
>MDSW01136103.1_pt1 | contig 19285 bp, 20 predicted proteins | sample 811171 | NCBI WGS metagenome assembly MDSW01 (sample SAMN05326641, study PRJNA326480) | marine metagenome | isolation source: seawater | place: Atlantic Ocean: North West | collected 2012 | reverse complement strand
CTAGTAAGTCCAATAGGAAAAGGACAAAGATCTTTAATTATATCCCCCCCAAAAGCTGGCAAAACAATGATTTTACAAAGTATAGCCAACTCGATAACTGCAAATCATCCAGAATGCTATTTAATGGTTTTATTAATTGATGAAAGACCGGAGGAGGTCACTGACATGCAAAGAACAGTAAAAGGAGAGGTTATTAGTTCTACTTTTGATGAACCCGCTCAAAGACACGTAGCTGTAGCTGAGATGGTAATAGAAAAAGCAAAAAGGCTGACGGAGCATAAGAAGGATGTAGTTATACTCCTAGACTCAATAACAAGACTTGGTAGAGCATACAACGCCGTAGTTCCTAGTTCAGGTAAAGTTTTGACTGGAGGTGTTGATGCGAACGCTCTACAGAGACCAAAGAGGTTTTTTGGTGCCGCAAGAAACATAGAGGAAGGTGGTTCTTTAACCATAATCGCCACTGCTTTAATTGACACCGGAAGTAGAATGGATGAGGTAATTTTCGAAGAATTTAAAGGTACTGGTAATAGTGAAACGATATTAGACAGAAAAATTTCAGAAAAAAGAATATTCCCAGCAATTGACATTACAAAATCTGGAACTAGACGTGAGGAATTAATTTTCGATAAAGCTGATCTTCAAAAAATGAACGTTTTGCGGAGAATAATTGCTCCAATGGGTTCTATGGATGCAATAGAGTTTATTAATTCTAAATTAAAGAATACTAAAAATAACTCAGAATTCTTTAATTCAATGAACAAGCCGTCTTAAAAAGATAATATAAGAAATAATCCATAGTCAATTTACAAAAGCATTAATAAATTTATAATATCTGAATTTTAAGATATATAATAATGACAATATATGCTTTATCATCTGGCCCAGGTATATCAGGAGTTGCTGTAATAAGAATTTCAGGCAAAAAAACTAAGAGCGTTATTAAACAAATTACGAGTAAAGAATTACCAAAACCTAGACTTGCTTCATTTATTAAAATTGTAGAAATAAAAACAAGAGAATTAATAGACGAAGGTATCGTAATTTGGTTTCCAGGTCCTCATAGTTACACCGGCGAAGATATGGCAGAACTTCATGTTCATGGAAGTAGAGCGGTAATAAAGTCAATTTTAGACAATATATCAAAAATAAATGGTTGTAGACTTGCTGAGCCTGGTGAATTTACCAAAATAGCATTTCAAAATGAAAAAATAAATCTTCTTAAGGCGGAAAGTATAGGCGATCTTATTGCTGCTGAAACTGACATTCAAAGAAGACAAGCATTAAAAATAATGAGTGGAAAGAGTTCAGATAAATTTAATTCTTGGCGGAGTACCCTATTAAAAATTTTGTCAAATATAGAGGCAAAAATTGACTTTCCTGATGAAGACCTTCCAGACGATGTATTGAATAATATTAAAAACGATTCTGAGAAAGTTAAATTTGAAATAGAAAAAATTTTGAATGATAGTAAAGTAGGGGAAAGAATTAGAGAAGGATTCAAGATAGCAATATTGGGCCCAACCAATGTGGGTAAATCTAGCTTACTTAATTATTTTTCAAAAAGAGAGGCCGCAATTGTTTCTGAGATTGCAGGAACGACAAGAGATATAGTTGAGGTTCATTTAAATATAGATGGGTATCCAGTGGTAATGTCAGACACAGCTGGAATTAGAAATTCGAAAGATGAAATAGAAAATAAAGGGATAAAATTAGCTCTAAAAAAAGCAGAAGACGCTGACTTAAATTTATTAGTATTTGAGCCAAAAAACGTTGATTTTACTAGCTTTTTGAAGGATATAGATCTTCAAAAGTCAATATTTATAATAAATAAATCAGATTTAGGTGACAGTGAAAATAAAAATCTTGATCAATTCAAACCAATATCTATTTCAATCAAAGAGGAAAAGAATATTGATAAACTAATTAGCCTAATTAAAGAAAATTTGAAAAATAAATTTGTTAGTTTTGAAAATACATTAATTACAAGAGAACGACACAGGCAACATTTGCAACAGTGTATATTCTATTTGGAAGAATTTAATAGAAAGGAAAAAGAAAAAGATTTTGATAAGGCAGCAGAAGATCTTAGGTTAGCAACTAGACATTTAGGTATGTTGGTCGGAAAAGTTGATGTTGAGGAAATACTTGGAAGTATTTTTAGTGACTTCTGTATTGGCAAATAACTAAAAAATAATTATATTTTCAATATGACAAATGATGTTTTTTTTGATGTTGTAATAATAGGCGGAGGACATGCTGGGTGTGAAGCTGCGGCGGCATCTGCCAGGTTGGGTGTTAATACAGCGCTTTTTACTCATAAAATAGAAACTATAGGTGAAATGTCATGCAATCCTGCAATAGGGGGACTTGGTAAAGGACATCTAGTTAGAGAGATAGATGCCTTAGATGGTGTAATGGGAGACGTAGCAGATAAGTCAGGTATACAGTTTAAACTATTAAATAGAAGTAGAGGACCAGCTGTTAGGGGTCCAAGAACTCAAAGTGACAGATCTTTATATAAAAAATATATGCAGCAAAAACTGCTAAACTATTGTAATTTAAGCGTTTTTTCGGATCCTGTAAATAAATTTATATTTGTAAAAAACGCTGTAAATGGTTTTTTTACACAGTCTGGAAAGAAAATTTCGTGTAGCAAGCTCATACTTACTACAGGTACATTTTTAAATGGCCTCATACATATTGGTGAGGATAAGACACCAGCTGGTAGGTTTAATGAGAAACCTACAACAGGTTTAAGTGAACAATTAAAAAAATTTAATTTTATAATAGGAAGACTTAAAACAGGAACTCCTCCAAGACTAGATAGCAGAACAATAAATTATGAAAATCTGGAGGAACAGCATGCTGACACTGAACCATATTTTTTTTCATTTTTAACTAAAAAAAAAATTAATGAACAAGTTTCTTGCAAGATGACTTACACTAATGAAAAGGTGCACAAAATCATTTCTAAAAATATTAAATTAAGTGCAATGTACTCAGGCAGTATAAAAGGAATTGGCCCAAGGTACTGTCCTTCCATTGAGGATAAAGTATTTAAGTTTTCCGAGAAAAAAAGGCACCAAATTTTCCTTGAACCTGAAGGGCTAAACGATAATACAATTTATCCAAATGGCATTTCAACCTCTCTACCGTCTGAAATTCAAGCTGAAATATGCAGCAATATTAATGGTTTAGAAAATGTCAAAATTTTACGACCGGGGTACGCAATCGAGTACGATTATGTTGATCCAAGGGAACTTTTTTTAACATTGGAAACAAAAAAAATTAAAAATCTTTATTTAGCTGGTCAAATAAACGGAACAACAGGATATGAGGAAGCAGCTGCGCAAGGTCTTATCGCAGGAATAAACGCAGCTCAATCCGTAAAAAAGTTGGAGCCATTCATTTTGGATAGATCGGACGCTTACATAGGCGTTATGATAGACGATCTTGTTACTAAAGGCGTTGCTGAGCCTTACAGAATGTTTACATCTAGGGCAGAGTATAGATTAAGTCTTAGAGCTGACAATGCAGACTTAAGGCTTACTCAAAAAGGTATAAATATAGGTTTAATATCGGATCATAGAATTGAAATTTACAATAAAAAATTCGAAGACTTAGCCAATTTAACGAAATTGATGGAAAATTTAGATATTTCTCCCTCAAAAGTTGCTAAATTTGGAGTAAATATTGCTAAAGACGGAATTAAGAGGAGTGCAGAGCAAATACTAAGTCAGAAAGATGTAAAAATGACTAAAATAAGAGAAATCTGGCCAAATATACCTTTCAAATCAAAGGAAATTGACGAACAGTTAGAAATCAAGGCTCATTATAGGGGTTATTTAACTAAACAAAGTGCAGATATATTGGCCTTTAAGAAAGACGAGAACCTTAAAATTCCTGAAAGTGTTAATTATGACAGTTTAAGCGGTCTTTCTAATGAAGTTAAGTCTAAATTCAAGAAAATTAGACCAAAAACAATGGGTCAAGCATTAAGAATAGACGGTATAACTCCAGCTGCAGTATATATTTTGTTGTCTCATGTCAAAAGAAAGTCTATTAAGAACATAGCTTGATCGATTCGAATATTTTAGAATATAAAAATCTTGAGCCTCTAAATGTTTCACGTGAAACATTTTTACAGTTTGAGGCTTATTGTGATTTATTGATTGAAGAAAACAATAAAATTAACTTAATTAGTAAGTCAACAGAGAAAGATATAAGAAAAAGACATATAGTAGATTGTGCGCAAACAATTGAATTTATTGATGAAAAAGAAAGTATATGTACTGACATAGGATCAGGTTCGGGACTACCTGGAATAGTTCTTGCAATCATAATGAAGATAAAAAAACCAAGCATGAAATTTAATCTCTACGAGAAAAGTTTTAGAAAATGTGAATTTCTGACTTTTGTCAAAAAAAAATTAAATTTGAATGCAGAAGTATTTCAAAAAGATATTTTCAAAGAAAAAAATTTAAAAACTGATTTAATAATCGCTAGGGCATTTAAACCGCTGCCAATCGTTCTAAATTTAGCAGACAAAAACTTTAAAAAATTCAACAGTATTATAATTTTTTTAGGAAAAAACAAAAAAGATATTTTAAGAAACGCTCTAAAAAATTGGAGTTTTGATTATAAAGAGAAAAATAGTATTACAAGTTCAGAGTCTAAAATAATTAAAATATGCAATTTAAAAAAAAATGAAAAGCAAAATAATTTCAGTAATTAATCAAAAGGGTGGAGTTGGAAAGACAACAACAGTTATTAACCTAGCTGCAGGTTTAGCAAAAAATAATAAAAAAATATTGGTTATAGACCTTGATCCGCAGGGAAACGCAACAACTGGACTTGGACACTCAAACACGGATGGTTCAGAAAAGAATATTTATAATGCCCTCAACGGATCTAAAGATATCTCAGAAATTACACAAAGCACAGGAATTAAGAACTTAGATATAATTACTTCAAATGTAGACTTGTCAGGATTAGAAGTAGAAACTGCTGGAGACAACGGTCGAGCTTTTATACTAAGAGACAAATTATCTTTTTTTTTAAAAGAAAATAATTCAAAATACACACATGTTTTTATAGATTGTCCTCCGTCTTTAAGCCTACTTACTGTGATGGCTCTTGTAGCATCGAACTCTTTAATAGTTCCTTTGCAAACAGAATTTTTCGCACTAGAGGGCCTGACTCAGCTAATAAAAACAATTGATCGAGTAAAGGAAAACCTTAATTCACAATTATCTATTAGAGGAATAGTTTTAACAATGTACGACAAAAGAAATAAGCTTTCTAGCCAAGTTGAAAAGGAGGCGCGGGATTATTTTAAAAGTAAAGTTTATAATACAGTTATACCAAGAAATGTAAGGTTATCAGAAGCTCCGTCACACGGTATACCAGTTTTAATGTATGATAAAACTTGTCCAGGAAGTAAATCATACTTTAATTTAACTGAAGAATTTTTAAATCAAGAGAAAATTATGGAGAGCGCAGCTTGAGCATCTTTAAACAAAAAAAAGGTTTGGGCAGAGGTATATCTTCATTAATAGGCGATAATAAAAACTCATCTGTAAAAAATAAAATTTCATTAAGCGAAATTGTTAGAGGAAAATTTCAACCAAGAAAAATCTTCAATAAACAAAGTTTAGAAGAGCTAAGTAATTCCATAAAAGAAAGAGGTGTAGTCCAGCCAATAATAGTACGCAGGTCTAAAGTAATTGACGGAAAGTATGAAATTGTTGCTGGCGAAAGAAGGTGGCTGGCTTCACAAAATGCAGGATTAAATGAAATACCCGCAGTAGTTATCGAGGCTGACGATACGAAAGCTTTAGAGTTTGCTATTGTTGAGAACGTTCAAAGAAGTGACTTAAACCCAATAGAGGAAGCAACAGGATACAAAAGGTTAATGGATGAATTTGGGTATGATCAGGAAAAAGTTGGTAAATTTATTGGAAAGAGCAGAGCTTATATTGCTAACTGTTTAAGATTATTATCATTACCTAAAGACGTAGTAAATTTGATTGAATTGGGAAAAATTACACAAGGTCATGCAAAAGTATTAGTGGGTCTAGACAATGCAAATCTTTTAGCTAAAAAAATCGTTGAAAAAAAATTATCAGTTAGGCAGGCAGAAAATTTAGTAAATTTATTTAAAAAACCAAAAAAAATAAAATTAATTTCAAAAGACTCAAATTTAAGAGAACTTGAAAATATATTAATTAATAAATTAGGAATAAGGGTCTTCATTAGAAATAAGAAGAATAACTCAGGATCAATATCCTTTAATTACAAAGATTTGGATCAGTTGAATAAGTTAATATATATCATAAAAGCTAATTACTAATTCTAACTTGATCAAGTATGAAATCGTTTAATAAATATACTGAGATTGTATTTTCTTTTTTCATAAGAAGTTCTAATTCATTAACAAAAAATATAAGTTTCTGAATTCTTTCTAGACTCCAATGCTTGATTTGCTTCCTCACTACCTCTTTATCTTTCCAAAATATTGGAGGTTTATAGCTGGTTAAGCACTCTTCGATACTTTTATTTTCCTGTTCCATTTTTTTTAATGCAAAAATTCTTTTAGCTTTATTCAAAAATATTCTGATTAAAGCAATACAATCATCTGCGCTGAAGTTATTTTCATTTATAATTAAAAGAGTTTTTTTTTTGTTATTACTTAAGCATGCATCTGCTAGTTCTGAAAAGCTATAATTTTCTGCAAGATTAGTTAATTTTAAAATTTCATTAAAAGATATTTTATCTTTATCCAATAAAAAATTTTCGATTTTTGAAATCTCATTACTTAAATTAATTCTGTCACCTCTACATCTTTCTACCAACACGTTTATAATTTCTCTAGAAATTGGTATTTTTTTTTCATTAAAAAATTTACTTGCAATATTTGATAATGTCGAGTTATCATCGTGATAGAAAGCAACACAAACTAACTCTTTATCCCTCTCAAAACTCGCTCTCAATTTTGATTTTTTATCTAAAGCTTTAGAGTTAATTATAATTTTTATATCTCTAATGTTCCGTTCCTTTACATCTTCAATAAAAGAAATTATTTTGTCAGTAACTCTTGAAATGATAAGCATTTTTTTATCTTCAAAAAAAGATTTATTTGATAATTCATTAAGTAAGTTATCGTAATTATTTAATATTTCATCTTCATCATATCTATAAATATTTTTTGTAAACTTATCATTTATAATTTTTTGAATAACCTCATTTTTTTGCCCTTCATTTTGCCCATAAAATAAATAGTAGTTTGAAGTTTTAGATTTCATGTTAACCAATTGATAAGGCTTTAAGATCATAATCAACTATTAGTCTGTAAAAATAAAATTATCTCTGAAAATATTTTTTCTGTCATATTTTCAATTAAATTATTTTCGTAATTTCTTAAATCGAATTTATTTTCGCTGTTATCGTAGGTGCTACTTTCTGAAAATGTTTTTTGAAACTTTTTATCTAACTTATCTGTAGCTTCAAGATCAATATATAGCCCCAAAGAAAATTGTGTTGGATTTCCTTTTTTATCTTTAGTTATTGTAGTTTTCGAAATCTTAGAATTAATCTGAATATTAAAAGATTTATTTGCATCCGGATTATTTTTAAAAATTTTAAATTTACTGAATAGTATTTTATTAGCTCTTTTATCTCCATATGTTTCGGTAGTACTAATTTCGAAGCCCTGACTCTTTTTTGAATAAATTGGTTTATATCCACAACTATTTAAAAACATCAATATTAAACAGAGAAAAGTAATCTTTTTAATCATCCACTAAAATATTTATTAATCTATTTTTAACAAAAATAATTTTTTTAATTTTTTTATTTTTAATGTACTTATTCATCCTATCCTCTTTTAATATTAGATCCATAACTGTTTTTTCTTCAACATTCTTCTCGGTTTCAATAATTCCTTTCTTTTTGCCATTAATTTGAATTACTATTTTAACAGTTTCTTCCTCTAGATATTTTTTATTTACAAGTGGCCATTTTTGAGAAATATTAAAATTATTACTTGTAAAGCATTCGCTAATTATATGTGGCATAACTGGCGACATAATTATTAATATATTTTTATAATTGTCACTTAAAACTTTTTTACAAAATTTTTTTTCTAAAATTTTATTTAAAAAATTATAAGTCTCATACATATTTGCGACGATGACGTTATAATTAAATCTCTCAAGGTTAGAATTAATTTTATTTATTAATTGATTAGTAAATTTTAAAAGATGTATGTCACCCTCTTGATTTTCAATATCCGTGCAACTTTCGATTTTTTCTTTTATACGATTATTCATTGTCCAAAATTTTTGAACAAATTTAAATGAAGCAAGCATACCCTGATCAGACCATTGTACATCTTTTTCAGGAGGACTATCAGATAATATAAATAATCTAACAGCGTCCGCACCATAATTTTCTATCATTTTTGCGGGGTCTATAGTATTTTTTTTTGATTTAGACATAGACTCAGCCGGTCCTACAGTAACGACACTATCGGGATGATTTTTTATAAAGAACTTTTTTCCGTCTTTAGTTTCAATATCATCTGGACTTAACCAATTATTGTTCTTATCCTTAAAAGTCTCATGACAAACCATTCCCTGAGTAAATAGACTCTCAAATGGTTCTGATAAAGTATAATCTTTATTTTTATAAGTTATTGCTCTCATAAAAAATCTTGAGTATAGCAAATGCAATATTGCATGCTCAACTCCACCAATATATTGATCTACAGGCATCCAATACTTCACTGAGTCATAGTCGAAACCATATTCTTTGCTTTTTGGAGAACAAAATCTTAAAAAATACCATGAAGAATCCACAAATGTATCAAGTGTGTCTGTTTCCTTTAGACAATCTAATCCATTTATTTTAATTTTTCTCCATTCATGCTCATAATTAAGGGGATTTCCTTTAGCTTTTAAATTTATATTTTCAGGTAATTTTATTGGAAGCTGTTCCTTTGGCACTGGATGTACATTTCCATCTTTGTCATAAGCCATTGGAATAGGACACCCCCAATATCTCTGTCTTGATACTCCCCAATCTTTTAGTCTGAAATTAATTGTTTTCTTTCCAATATTTTTTTTTTCAATTATTTTTATGGTTTCTATAATAGACTGATCAGGTGCTTTCATTCCGTTTAAAAATTTTGAATTGATTATCATACCCGAACCAGTAAAAGCTTCTTTCTCAACTTTAAAATTATCATCTTCATCTATTGGTTTTACAACAGTTTTTACTGGTAATTTGTATTTTAATGCAAAATCTAAATCTCTCTGATCATGTCCTGGGCAACCAAAAACAGCTCCAAAACCATAATCCATAAGAACAAAATTTGCAAAATAGACCGGCACTTTTTCACTTTCATTTAAAGGATTTGTTGCAAGTAAATTTGTTTTAAAACCAATCTTTTCTCCTTGGGCGATTGACTCTTCAGTAGTTCCTGTTTTAGAACATTCATTTTTAAACTTCTTGAACTCTGGATCTTTTTCATAAAATTTTGATATAGGGTGGTCGACAGATACAGCTAAAAATGAAAAACCAAATAAAGTATCTGGTCGGGTTGTGAAACATTTAATGTTATTTACAGGCGCATCACCATGTATTTTGAAGTCTATTTCACAACCAAATGATTTTCCAATCCAATTTGTTTGCATTATTTTCACTTTTTTTGGCCAATTATTAAGATTATTCAAACCATCTAAAAGATTTTCAGAAAATTTTGTAATATTAAAAAACCATTGATTTAATTTTTTTCTCTCAACGATGGCTCCCGATCGCCATCCTTTACCGTCAATTACCTGTTCATTTGCTAAGACAGTTCCATCAACAGGATCCCAATTTACATAATTTTCTTTTCTATAAATGAGACCCTTTTCGTACATTTCTATAAAAAATAATTGTTGGTGTTTATAATAGTCCTCATTACATGTTGAGATTTCTCTATCCCAATCAATTGAAAGTCCTAAACTTTTTAACTGATTTTTCATAACTGAAATATTTTTCTCAGTCCAAACTTTTGGATGTAAATTATTTTCTTTTGCTGCATTTTCCGCTGGCATTCCAAATGAGTCCCAACCCATAGGATGTAGAACGTTATAGCCCTGCAAAGATTTATATCTCGATAAGACATCACCTATAGTATAATTTCGAACATGCCCCATATGTATTTTGCCAGATGGATATGGAAACATCTCAAGGCAGTAGAATTTCTTTAAATTATGATTTATTTTTGATTTAAACGATTTATTTTTAATCCAAAAATCTTGCCATTTTTTTTCGATTTTTCTAAAATTATATCTATCCATTTTTTTAAGAAAGAATCCAAATTAGTTACTTTTTATTTTTTTTTTCTGAATTCTTTTTCAAGATAGCTGCTTTTTTTAAAATCGCTAACTTGATATCATTTCCAATATTGGATTGAATTTTATTTATTGTGCAATTTACTTTTGTTTTATCTTTGCAAAGTTTTTCATGAATTACTACTTTTATACCATCAGCCCTAATTTCATTACTTAAAAAACGAACAGTAATTTTTAATTCCCTTAAATTGTCTCCTTCAGATTTTGTATTTCCTGAAAACCAATCAGTAATTAAAATTCCCCCAGAATAACTAGCATTTGTAAAACTCACAAAATCTAATACTTCAATCGAAGCTCTCCATAACTCATTTGATGACGCAAAATCAAAAACACCTCCTTTTGGTTTGTCTGAAAATAGAGTTACACCTCTACCCTCCTCAATATTTTTTCTAACTCTTTCCTCTCCACTTACAGGAATTTCCCGAGCATCTGTGTATCTAAAAGGATTTTTACATCCAGACAAAACGATTAGTATGACAAGTGAAAGGTTTAAAATGAAATATTTGGTTTTCATGGTTAGATATTACAGTTTTTAATGATATTATTAAAAAAAACACACTTAAAAGTTCTCAATTTATTAAAAAGCACCAAAATGACACATAAACTTAATAAATGTATATAATTGGGGTTTTTTAGAGTGATATTTATGCAACATTTTTGATTTATTAAGGATTTTAGGGGATAGATTGTAAACTTGATGATTTAAATTTTATATAAAGGCTGAATTCATATGAATAATTTAAAACAAAAGGAGTATTTATTATGAATACATTAAAAAAAATCGGACTAACAGCTTTAGGTACATCTTTAGTTGCTGGTTCAGCTTACGCAGGTGAAATAACTGCATCAGGTGATGCTGGTTATACATATTCATCTGAGGAAATAGGTGCATATACTGATGATGGTTATGGTTTTAATCATGACATTACGTTTTCTGGTTCAGGTGAATTAGATAATGGTTTCACAGTATCTACAACTATGATCTTAACAGAGACTGCAGGCCTTTCATCTTCAAACGTTGCTTTGACTATGGGCGGAATGGGTACAATTACTATCGGTAATGGTTTAGCAGGTGTTGGTGGTGCATTTGACGATGTAACTCCAAGAGCTTACGAAGAAAACCACGATGGTATGAAAACTACAACTGCAATTGACAGTGTTGGTTCATTATCTGACGGAAACCAAGTAATGTACTCTTCACCTTCATTTGATATCGGTGGTGGTTCAATCTCATTAATGCTTGGATACACTCCAGAAGCAGGTGATGCTGCAACTGGTGAAGGTGGAGTATCTGTACAGTCTGCTTCGTTTGGTTCTTCAACAACAGCTGGTGTTAACGTATCTTTTGGTGGGTTAACAGCTGGTGCGTTTGGTGAAGAAGTACAAAACGATAAAGGTGACGCATCAAGAGAAGCTAATGCAATGTCAGCTACATGGTATGCTAACTACTCATTTGGACCAGTTTCAGTTGGTTACCAAACTGGTGGTTTAGACCATGGTATCAACGCTGCATCTACTGCTACAACAGCTGCAAAAACTATCGCTGCTGCTGGTGGTGACTTTGAATTTGAAAAAATGTCAATTGCGTTTAACGTAAATGAAAATTTATCAGTTTCATGGGGTGAATTAGAAGAAACATACGACGCTCAGGACAATGCTTCATCAGCAATTGCTGACGTTACTATGGAGTCAACTTCAATTCAATTTGCATACACAATGGGTTCAATGTCAATCAAAGGTTATCAAACAGATACTGATAATCCAGGTTGGGACTCAGATGCAAAATCTGACGAAGTAACAGAATTAGCAGTTAACTTTGCATTCTAATTATTTCTAAGACTTAAAAATTTAAAACGGCCTAAAATTTATTTTAGGCCGTTTTTTTTTATCCAAGAAATCGAAGCTACACCTTTAGATTTAGTGAGATTTATTCTGTTTAAATTATTAGTATTGACTCCTCCTAAGGCAATAATATTTCTATCAGTTGCAAGTGCCTGAAGGTTAAATTTAACAATATCTAAGTATTTTCTATGTTTTTCCGTTTTAAAAATAGGACTTAAAAATATTTCTTCGCAATTTTGTTTTTCTTTAATTTTAATTTCAGGAATATTATGAGCAGATCCAATAATCTTAAATCTTTTTTTAGAGTTAAAATTTTTATAAATTAATTTTTTATTGAAAGATGGCAAATAAACCCCATCCAGCTTTAGTTTTATCGCTAGATTGATGTTATTTGAAAGATAGAGCTTAAAACCTTTTCTTCTACAAAACTTCCTAGTATTTAATAATTCATCGACATAATTTTGGTTCTGGTAGTTTCTAAATATAATGTTTATAGATTTTTTTATGTTTGATAATTCTTTAAAATTAAAACTTTCTATGAAATAATAAAATTTATATTTTGTATGCATGATATTGTAAATAACCTAATATTAATCAATAAGGAATTAAGCGCAATAAATTCCGATACAAAAATTATTGCTGTTTCAAAAACTTTTCCAATTAATCATATTCAGCCTGCTATTGATCATGGACATATACATTTTGGCGAAAATAAAGTTCAAGAGGCTTTGGAAAAATGGACAGAAACAAAAGAAAAAAACAAATCTATAAAACTTCATTTAATTGGTAAGTTACAAACTAATAAAGTAAAATTTTGTTTGCCTTTGTTCGACTTTATACACTCTTTGGATAATATTAAGTTAGCTGATAAAATAGCCAACGAACAAATCAAAAAAAATTTTAAGCCTAAATTATTCATTCAAGTTAATATTGGAGAGGAAGATCAAAAGAATGGTGTTTCATTAAGAGAATTTGAAGTCTTCTACAAAAAAATTGAGGATTTTGAATTAGATATTATTGGTTTAATGTGTATACCCCCATTTGTTGCAGATACACAAGTTTATTTTGAAAAAATGAATAATATCAGAGCAAAAACAACTCTCACAGAATTAAGTATGGGCATGTCTAATGATTACTTATTAGCTGCAAAAAATTCAGCCACATACGTTAGAATTGGATCAAAAATTTTTGGTCAACGAAGTTAATTAATTTTAATTTTTGTTTTTCTATTTATAAGTTTTAATATTATTAAAAGATCTTTTTTCAAAAGCGCGACACAACCAGCTGTCCCTTTAAAATTTTTTGTCAAATGTATAAATATTGCACTGCCTTTGAATGGGATAGGTCTCTTCAAATTATAATCAATAACTATTAAAACATCGTATTTATTATCTTTTCGATAAAGTTTTTCATGTTTGATTTTTTCATTTATATTAACCAACGAATTATATTTTTTATCTCTTGGGTCATTGCACCAACCCATATTTTTCTTAATTTTTCTTAATTTTAACTTAGTCTGTATATTTTTTATTCTATCAGCCCTATAGTATACTGTGTCTAGTTTAAACAATCCTTTAGGAGTACGTAAGTCACCCTCTCTTTTATTACTAGTAATTCCTTCTTTTCCAACAACACATCGAAAAGTAAAGTCATCAAAAATTAAAGTATCTTTATTTTTTACTTTTATTAGCATAAATTAATCAAATGAGTAAACCATCAGTTTATATTATAAACTTTAAAGTTTTATATAATATTATCTCTGAGATTAAACAATTTTTAAACTTTGATTTATTTGACTTTGAAAATGAAAAAGACGTGATAGACGACCAAAAGAAAAGAAATGATCAAAGTTTCATAGTATTAACTAAAAAGAAATCAGAAAATAATTTAGTAAATAACAAACAAATAATAACAGTAGAAAATTATCCATTTAATTTATTTTCATTAGTAGAAAAAATAAATTCAAATTTATTAATGCAACAATATAATTTCCAATCAAATATTAATATCAAGGAATACATGTTAAATTTAAATTCAAGAAATTTATTATTTAAAAATAACAAATTAAAACTCACAGAACGAGAGATTGAAATTATATTATTTTTAAAAAAACAAAAAAAATCAATTAATATAAATACTTTACAAAAAGAGGTTTGGGGATATTCAGAAGACTCCGAGACACACACTGTAGAAACTCATGTGTATAGACTTAGAAAAAAGCTAAAAAAAGCCTTTAACGATAACAATTTTATAAAAAGTGATAAGGAAGGATATTTTATTTAGTGAAAAAAAAAAATTCAATAGCTAAAGATTTAATGACACCTAAATATAAAATAAGAGTAATTAAGCCTAAAAAGGGCAAGGGAAGCTTTAAAAGAAAAAAAAAATGAAGTAAATAATTTAGAGCCTTGCCCCAATCTGCTGAATTACTTTTGATGACATTTCAGTACCTTTATCTAAGCATTCTTTCATTGACATATTATTTACATGTCCGTGCAAAAAACCGGCCGCGAATAGATCGCCCGCACCAGTTAAATCAACAATTTTAAGACCTTTTTTTATTCCACATTCAACTACTTCATCTTTATTGATTGCTACAGCACCTTTTTCACCTCTTGTTAAAACAATGATTTTACCAAGAGACTTAGAAAAACTTATAACTTCATCGAAAGACTTTGCATTTATTAATGACATTATTTCTTGTTCATTAGCAAAAGTGATATCTAATTTGGTTTTTACTAAATTTAGAAAATGAGGTTTATGCCTATCAACACAAAACTGGTCAGATAAAGACATTGCAACTCTATTTGCATTTTCAATTGCTTTTTCAAATGCTTTTTTTGGATCTCCCTCGTCCCAAAGATATCCCTCTAAAAGAATAATTTCACTTTTTTTAATTGCTTCTGAGTTCACATCATTTTGATTTATTTTTCCTGCTGTACCTAAAAATGTGCACATTGTTCTCTCAGAATCAGGAGTTACTAATATCAAGCAAGTTCCAGTTGGAAGATTTTCTTTTTTCTTTGAATAAAAATACTTAACATTTTCTTTTTTTAATCCTTCTTCATATTTACTACCAAGATCGTCATCGGAAACTTTACCAATAAAGCCTACTTCATTACCTAGTTGAGACAAACCAACTATAGAATTAGCCACTGACCCACCCGATACAGTCTTTTCTATTTTAAGACTAGAAAGTAAACTTTTGAACTCTTTTTCATCAAAAATTAATTTCATTGTGCTTTTGGTTAAATTATTTTTATTTAAAAAATCATCCTCTACTTTGCAAATAACATCAACAATTGCATTTCCAATACCTAGAATTTTCATATTATGCTTTCTTTGTTTGAATAGGTTTTTTTCTATTAGGATAGCAAGTAGTACAAATTTTACAAGATATTCCGTAGCATTCTCTTGCTTTACAAAATTCTCTGCCATAATAAATTATTTGAAGGTGTAATTTGTTCCAATATTTCTTAGGAAATAATCTTTTAAGATCAATCTCCGTTTGAACAACATTTTTACCATTGGTTAAGCCCCATCTTTGAGCTAGTCGATGAATATGCGTATCAACTGGAAAAGCAGGATGTCCAAATCCCTGGGACATAACCACACTTGCAGTTTTATGCCCGACTCCAGGAAGTTTTTCTAATTCTTCAAAAGTTTTAGGTACATTACCGTTATATTTCTTAACTATAATTTTTGATAGATTATAAATACTTTTAGCTTTAATTCTAAATATCCCAATTTTTCTAATTAGCTTTTCAATTTTTTTTCTACCCAAGTTTAAAAAATGCTTAGGCTTATAATATTTAGGATAAATATTTTTTGTAACATTATTTACATTAACATCGGTACATTGAGCTGATAATAAAACTGATATTAGTAAAGTAAAAACATTTCTACTTTTTAACGGTACAGAAATTTTTGGATAAGTTTTATTTAAAATCTTTAGAATTATTTTTGCTCGGTCTTTTTTGTCCATTAACTAAAATTCAAGACATCTCTCATAGAGTAAAGACCAGGTTTTTTTTTATTTAACCATTTAGCAGCCACTAAAGCTCCCTCAGAATAAAGCGCTCTATCAAATGCCTCATGGTTTAAAGTAATTATTTCCTTACCACTAGAGAAAGCAACCTCATGTTCACCCACAACTTCTCCTTTTCTAAGAGAATTAAAATTAATTTTTTTTCCATAAGGGAAAGATTTTTTATTTAAATATTTTTTTCCTACCAACTTATAAAATTCTGTTTTTTTACCTATAGCTATACCTCTACCAAGCATTAATGCCGTTCCTGAGGGGTGGTCTTTCTTATGTTTATGATGAACCTCAAAAACTTTGCTTAAGAATTTATCACCTAAAGATTTAGATGCTATTTCTGTTAAATACATCAACAAATTAATACCTAAGCTCATATTTCCTGCCTTAAGAATTGGTATTTTTCTTGAGTATTTTTTAATTAAATTTTCCTCTTTTTCAGAAAATCCGGTTGTTCCAATAATAACTTTCTTTTTGAGTTGGCTTGAAATTTTAAGGATTTCAAAGGTACATTTAGGTACACTAAAATCTATTATCAAGTTTGCTTTCTTAAAAGCTTCAATGGTATTTAAGCTAGGCCTAATACCATTTATCCTTTTTTTTATAATTCTATTTTCTGTAAGAGTAACAATCTTAAAATTTTTATCTGATATTGCTGATTTGATTATATGCTTACCCATTCGTCCCATACAACCAGTTATAGCTAAGTTAATTTTTTTCATTTAATAAAAGAAATATAGAACTACCATAACAACTAAAACAATTATAGTCCAAATAGATATGTTTTTTAAGAAAGTTTTTAAATTTGAATTCGATGATAAAAATCCAGGGAGTACCAGTATTAACACTAATATCATTGCTATCGCAGGCATTATTTGTTCTAAATTCATAATTGTAAATCTTTAAACTGATATAGATTTGTTTTATGTGCTAAAAAAAAATTTAAGGATCTATTTTTTAATTTTTTGCCAATTTCATAAATATTTTTAATTTCGTCAAAATTTTCATTTAAGAATGTATAGTTTAAATCTTTTTTAACAAAATCTATGAGAATTTCAGGCGAGTAGCCAAATTCTTTATAAAGATAGGGCGCAAATTCAAAATAAATTAATGGTTTGTGTTTATTGATAATTCTTTTGCCACTTCTAAGCACATTTATCTCATAACCATCTACATCAATTTTAATAAAAGCTATCCTTTTTCCTATTTTACCAAGAACTTCGGAAAGTGTTTTTGTTCTATTTGATGTTTTTTTTAAAGTTCCAAGGTGAACTTTGTGCCTTTTACTATCTACTTTAAGTTTCCAAGAAGAGTGAACAAAACTGACCTTTTTCCTTTCATTGGATATAAATATGTTAAACAATTTAATTCTACTTTTTAAACTCGGATTAAGTTTTATGTTTTTTTTTAATTTTGAAAATGCAAATTTTGTTGGCTCTATAGAAATTACAGTCGATAAATTAAATAATTTAGCTAAAGGCAAAGTAACTGAGCCAACATTTGAGCCTATATCAACTAAAACGTGCTTACTTTTAGAGTTTAAAATATTTTTAATTCTATAGAGATTATTTTCGTTTTTAATGCCTAAAAATATTCCCAAATCAACCGCTTCATTTAGATCAATTTCATATTTAATGTTATTTCTTAATACAATTCTTTTTTTATCACCAATTAAAAAAATTAAGATTTTACTTAAAATAGAGGCAATTAAAATTTTCGATTTAGTAGATATAGAAAACATAAATTAATATTATTATGCTTTAATAGGATTAACTTTTCCAGAAACTTTTAGCTTTTTGAAAGAATTTTTTTATACTTGGATTAGATTTTTCATTTTCAATTTCCCTAAATTTCTCTAGCAATTCTTTCTGTTCCTTATTTAATGATATCGGAACTTCAGTGTTAACTTGAATATAAAGATCACCCATACCACTCCCTCTCATATAAGGCATGCCTTTCCCCCTTAATCTAAATTGTTTCCCGGATTGCGTACCAGCAGGTATCTTAATTTTTGCCTTCCCGCCATCAATTGTCGGTATTTCAATTGAAGTACCTAATGCTGCATCTGCTATTGAAATTGGGCACTCAAAAAACAAATTTTCATCTGACCTTTTAAACAATTCATGAGAATAAACGTTTACAAATAAATATAAATCTCCATTTCCTCCCCCTCTCGTTCCAGCCTCACCTTTGCCTGATAATCTTATTCTAGTTCCATCATCAACACCTTTGGGAATAGTAACAGATAATCTCTTAGACGTTTGTTTCTTACCTTGCCCTCCACAACTGGAACAAGGATTTGTAATTTCTTCTCCTGATCCTGAACATTGTGGACAAGTTTGTTGAACAGTAAAAAATCCTTGGTTTGATCTCACTTGACCATGACCCCCACACATCGAGCATGAACCAACGTTATGCCCTGGTTTAGAGCCACTACCTTTACAGGTTTCGCATTTTTCTGATGAAGAAAATTTTATATCTTGCTTTTTTCCAATGTAAGCTTCTTCAAGTGTAATAGATAAATCATACCTTAGATCAGAACCTCTATTGTTTGATCTTCTAGACCTTCTTCCACCGCCAAAACCTTCACCAAAAAAATCCTCAAAAATATCTGAAAAATGGTTTGAGAAATCAAAGTTGCCAAATCCTCCTCTTCCTCCTCCACCATTTTCAAAAGCAGCATGTCCAAAATTATCATAATTTTGTTTTCTTTCCGCATTTGATAGAACGTGATAAGCCTCAGATGCCTCCTTAAATTTATCTTCAGAGGCTTTATCTCCTTTGTTTTTATCAGGGTGAAATTTAACAGCTAATTTTCTGTAGGCAGATTTAATTTGATCAGGAGAAGCGTTTTTATTAATTCCTAAAACATCATAGTAATCTCTTTTTGCCATAACAAATTAGAGACAATCTGTTGTTATTTAGGCGCTTTTTTCTTTATTATCGTCTTTTACTTCTTCAAAGTCTGCATCAACAACGTTATCGTCTTTTTTTCCTTCTT
>MDSW01203393.1_pt1 | contig 19286 bp, 20 predicted proteins | sample 811171 | NCBI WGS metagenome assembly MDSW01 (sample SAMN05326641, study PRJNA326480) | marine metagenome | isolation source: seawater | place: Atlantic Ocean: North West | collected 2012 | reverse complement strand
GAATCTTGGAAGGTTGCGAGAGTGGACGATTCGGTCACCTTGGAAAGGTGATGTGGCCTCCGGGTCACCATGGGTTCGAATCCCATACCTTCCTCCAGTGCTAAAAGATCAAATTATGTTTATATGATTTTTTTTGTGTATCTTTGCCTCGTTTCTTACGAAGAGAAAGTCTGCTACTAGGCTTCGGTTCGATGGAATTCACGTCTCTGTATCGCCGTTATAGGCCCCGTTGTTTTGCGGACATGAAAGGTCAAGATCATGTAGTTGCTGCTTTGCAAAATGCAATAAAACACGATCGTGTTTTTCATTCATATTTGTTAAGCGGGCCTAGGGGAACCGGTAAGACAACTGCAGCGCGAATTCTTGCAAAAGCACTAAATTGTGAACACATCCAAGAAGGAGAACCGTGTTGTGAGTGTGATTCATGTTTATCCATCGACAAGGGCTCCTCTTTTGACTTACATGAATTGGATGCAGCCTCGAACAACAAGGTAGATGACATTCGTGACTTATTGTCAAAGGTCGCGTTGGGTACACCAGGTCGCACAAAGGTATATCTTTTAGACGAAGTTCACATGCTTACTTCTGGGGCAGAAAATGCATTGTTGAAAACATTAGAGGAACCACCTGATCACGTTATTTTCGTGATGGCAACAACTGAGCCTCATAAAGTTGTAGAAACGATAAGAAGTCGATCGCAACATTTAGAACTTAATTTGCTACCAAGTGAACAACTTCGAGAATTGCTTGAAGAAATTTCAAAAGATGCTGGATTGGAAGTTAGCGAAGAAGGTTTAAATCAAGCGGTTCGTGACGCTAGGGGTTCAGCTCGCGATGCGCTGTCATCACTCGACAAAATAGTTGCTGGCGGCTCAAATTTTCTTGAAAATTCTGTCGATGATTTATTGGATGGAATAGCAACAAGAGATTCTAAAAAGACACTTAAGGCAGTCAATGAAGCAATTGCAACCGGTAAAGAACCAAGATTTATTGGAGAGAGTTTGTTGTCTTCGTTAAGAGAAGCTTTTTTATTCTCAATGGGAGTGCCTTTGGAAGGTTTAGCTGAAGAAGAAAAAGTAAAAATAAAGAATTTTACCGAACAAGTTAACCCTGCTTTGATCACGCGATCATTGGAAATTTTAGGCCTTTCGCTTGTTGATATGAGAAGATCACCAGATCCGCGTGTAGATCTCGAAGTTGCAATGGTAAAAATTGCCTCTAATCAATCTTCTTCAGATTCTTCTGCAATTGATTTATTGGAATCCAGAGTAACTCTGTTAGAGGAAAAAATTAGAGATTTGAAATTAATGAAGGAAACAAAGGGCGAGCCCCACGTTGGTTCTTCTACGATTGAAAAATTAAATAATGAAAATCCAGACGTCAAGTCAGAACAAATTGTTGATGAAGATAAAGAAAATGACAAAATTCAATCTTCAGACGAGCCTTCTATAACTGATAGTGGAAAAAAAGACTTTCCGACTAAACAACAGTTTCTAGATTCGTGGGTAGAAGATTTATTACCCAAACTTTCAAAGAAGGCGAGGGCTAGGTTTGCAGCAGGTAAGCCTATTTCAGTTGATGAAAATGGTGTAACAATTGCTCTGCCAAACGAACCTCATTTAAGGCGCTGTAATGAATTGTTAGGTGAAGTGGAAACATCAATTAAAAACACGTTCGGTATTGTGGTGCCAGTTTTGCTTTCCGTTGATGCTTCATCAACATCTTCGATTTCGCCACCAGACCCTGCAAAACCGCCAAAGCCGACAAAGCATGATGAAGATTTAGATTTATCTGATTTGGTTGAAGCAGATCCTAATTCCGGTTCAGCTGTTGAAAGACTTTCTCAAGCTTTTCCTGGTGCCGAAATAGTTGCACCAGAATAGGGTTATTTAGAAATGATATTTTATGTACATTGATGCTGTAGAAGAAGTTATTGACGCTTTGGGTCGATTGCCGGGGATTGGACCTAAGTCTGCTCAAAGGATTACTTTTCACTTGATGCGGCTACCTGTTGAAGATATAGAACGTTTGACAAGTGCGATTTCATTAATGAAAGAGAAAATTAGATTCTGTGATTCTTGCTTTAATATTTCTGAACATGAATTATGTCCTATTTGCTCAGATAGTCAACGGGATAATGGGATTATGTGTGTTGTTGAAGAACCAAAAGATATTGTTGCTTTAGAAAAAACAGCTGAATTCAAAGGGCGCTATCACGTTTTAGGCGGGGCTATAAGTCCGATAGATGGTATTGGACCTGAGCAGTTGAAAGTTACAGAACTTCTTAGGCGGATCGAACCTGAAAAAATTGAAGAGGTTATTATCGCTATGAATCCAAATATTGAAGGTGAGGCTACTGCCATTTACATAGCTCGTTTACTCGAACCTCTGGGTGTGAAAGTGACAAAAATAGCTAGTGGACTGCCGGTAGGTGGAGATTTGGAGTATGCGGACGAGTTAACTTTAGGAAGAGCATTATTAGGCCGTTATCCAGTAAATGAAGAACATAAAAAAGTATAAAATGAACGCCTGCAACTGGGAAGCTAACCAGTTGCAGGCGTTCTAAAGTTGGGTGGAGGGAGTTTCCCAACACTTTACGGTTACATTACAAGATTTACAGAAATATTACAAATTTGTTACAGAATGCTTCAAATAAAGATAAATATAAGTAAAAATTACAGTGGAGAACTAATTGATATTAAATCAAATTGATCATGTAGCAATAGCTGTACATGATTTAGAAGCAGCTATTGAATATTACGGCAGAGCTTTTGGAGCTGAAGTATGCCATCGTGAGAAGGTCGAAAAAGATGCTGTAGAAGAAGCATTAATTAAAGTCGGGGAATCCTATATACAGTTAACGACAGGCACTAGTCCAGAATCACCGATTTCTATTTTTTTAGATAAGAGAGGTGAAGGAATCCACCATATTGGTTATCGAGTTGAAGACTGTCAAAAGGCTTTAGACAGTCTTATAAATGCCGGTGGACGAGCTATTGATGAAAAACCAAGGCCTGGTTCACGCGGTACTACTGTTGCTTTCGTTCACCCAAAAGGATCTTTTGGGACTCTTATTGAGCTAGTGCAAGAAAATCTTGAAGAATAGAAAAAACCATGGAAATTCATCTCGTTGATGGCACCTATGAATTATTTAGACACTATTTCGCAGTCCCCTCACATAAAACTTCGGAAGGGATTGAAGTAGCTGCGACAAGAGGGGTATTAGGAACTTTAGTTCGTTTACTTGAAGACGGAGCAACCCATATTGGAGTTGCTACTGACCATGTTGTTGAGTCATTCAGAAATGATTTATTTGATGGATATAAAACTGGAGAAGGAACACCTCCAGAAATTATGTCCCAATTTCCTTTGGTCGAAGCTCTGATTGAAGCAGCTGGATTTATAACATTTCCCATGATTGAGTTTGAAGCTGATGATGCTCTTGCTTCTGCAGCTCGCATAGCTAAAGAAGATTCAACGGTTAATAGAATTCTAATATGTTCTCCTGACAAAGATTTAGCACAATGTGTTACAGATGATGGAAGAGTTGTCCAATTTGACCGTCGACAAGAAATTATTTACGACGTTGCGGGCGTAAGAAAAAAGTTTGGAGTGTCACCATCCTCAATACCTGATTTTCTTGCACTAGTGGGAGATTCGGCTGATGGAATACCTGGATTACCTGGGTGGGGCGCAAAATCTTCCTCACTTATATTAGATCGTTACGGAACAATTGAAGAGATTCCGTTGGATCCAAATAAATGGGATGTTTCTGTAAGAGGGGCTGGAAAACTTGCAGAAACACTTTCTCAAAATTTTAATGAAGCACAATTGTATAAAAATCTCACAATCCTTCGAGAAGATGTGCCTGTCATGTCTAATGTTTCTGAACTCGAGTGGGTTTCACCTAAAGAACATTTCACTCAATTATGCGATCGGCTTGATGCTTCGAAATTAGCTGAGAGACTCAAAAATTTTTCAAGATAAAACTTATTCAAGAATTCTTAGATTTGAAATTAATTCTGAAACTGAATCGAAGCGAGAAATAATTGCTCTATCTTCTGGTTTGATAAAACCTGAAGAAGTAATGTGATCAAGCAGATCGACAAAACTTAACCAAAAACCGTTGTTATCTAATAACATTACGCTTTTATATTTTTCATGAAGCTTTAATTTAGTCCAAGTGGTTGCTTCAAAAACTTCTTCAAGAGTTCCTAATCCACCTGGCAAAGCACAAAAAGCATCTGCTCTTTCATACATAGTTTTTTTCCGATCATGCATTGTTTCAACTATGATCAGTTCATCCAAAGAAGTGTGGGCCATCTCTGTTTCTAGAAGGTTTTTTGGTACAACACCCATTACCCAACCATCATTTTCTAACACAGCGTCTGCGATCGTACCCATCACTCCGATTCCGCCTCCACCGTAAACTAAACCAATTCCGTTATTAGCAAGAGCCTTTCCTAGCTCTTTGACAAGTTCATGAACTGTTTCATCAGCCCCCATATAGGCTCCACAAAAAACTCCAAGCCATGTATTGGGGTATTTCTTATTATTTTCAGAATTTTTCATATTTTTACAAATACTTTAGTTTTGAATTGTTTAAAGTTGTCCGCTACTTGATGCTATATCCCACATGCAGGTTAACCTTTTTGCATGGTTGATTATTCAATGGCAGACCGTATTGACGATCTGCGACGTCGTAAAGATGAAGCAATAAATGCAGGCCCTGAAAGAGCCGTGGAACGACAGCATGAGAAAGGCAAACTTTTAGCGCGTGAAAGGATTGATTATCTTTTAGATCCTGGATCTTTTCATGAGCTTGACATGCTGGTACGACATCGAGCTCATGAAAGCGGTATTGAAGAAAGACCTTATACAGATGGTGTAATTACTGGTTGGGGAACGATCGATGGTCGTAAAGTCTTTCTTTTTGCTCAAGACTTTACTGTTTTTGGTGGTGCACTCGGAGAAGTTTTTGCTGAAAAAATTCATAAAGTGATGGATTTATCTCTATCAGTAGGTGCGCCACTGATTGGTTTAAATGATGGGGCAGGGGCTCGAATACAAGAGGGAGTGGTTGGTCTAGACGGTTACGGCGGGATTTTTTGGCGTAATGTTCAAGCCTCAGGAGTAGTACCTCAAATTAGTGTGATTTTAGGTCCTTGTGCTGGAGGTGCTGTATACAGTCCTGCAATGACCGATTTTATTTTTATGGTCAGAGAAAAATCTCACATGTTTATAACAGGACCTGATGTCGTTAAAACTGTTACGGGGGAAGAAGTTACTTTAGAAGAATTGGGTGGCGCTTCAAGTCACTCGACTAAGTCTGGAGTAGCAACTTTTGTTGGAGAGGATGAAAAACAAGTTCTTGATGAAGTAAAAACTTTGTTGTCTTATCTTCCATCTAACAATCTTTCTGAAGTGCCTTCATTCGATACCCATGATGATAGAGATCGTCTATGTCCTGAGTTGAATACTTTGTTACCAGAGAGTTCAAATCAACCTTATGAGATGAGAGAAATAATCCAAACTGTGGTTGACGATGGTGAGTTTCTGGAATACCACTCTTCATGGGCTACGAATATTGTTTGTGGATTCTCTCGTTTAAACGGTCGAAGTGTTGGAGTTGTAGGAAATCAACCAATGAGATTTGCTGGCGTACTTGATATTCAAGCATCTGAGAAAGCAGCACGTTTTGTTAGAACTTGTGACGCATTCAATATTCCACTTATCACATTTGTTGATGTGCCTGGTTTTTTACCAGGAGTCGATCAAGAATACGGAGGAATAATTAGACATGGAGCTAAATTACTTTATGCCTATTGCGAAGCAACCGTTCCGCGCATTCAGGTAATAACTCGAAAAGCATATGGCGGTGCTTATGTAGTTATGGATTCGAAATCAGTCGGGTCAGATCTTTCACTTGCATGGCCTACTGCAGAACTTGCTGTTATGGGGCCTCAAGGAGCGGTCGAGATCATTTATCGTCGTGAATTGCAAGAAGAAAAGAACCCTGATTTAAAACGAAATGAACTGGTTGAAGATTATCTTGAACGTTTTGCCAATCCTTATGTTGCTGCAGAAAGAGGATTTGTGGATGATGTTATTGACCCAGCAGAGACACGTAAACGACTGATTGATGGATTAGAGATGTTGGCTTCTAAGAGATCTGAAACCCCGAGACGTAAACATGGGAATATTCCACTTTAGGAAAATATGAAAGTTTTAAATATTGAAGCAGAAGGTGCTTCTGATGAAGAGTTAGAAGCGATAAAAATTGCGATCGAAGAAATGGCAGTTGATATTTTTTGCATAAATAATGAAAATGGATCAGATAACGAATCAACCGAGTGGAAATTTTCTGGTAGATGGTGGTTAGAAGGCAACAATGCTAATCATCAAAGTTCAGCTTGGGGGTAGAACTTTTATTCGATTTCTATAGTTACTGATCGGATAAGGAGTTGTCTTTTGGGTCCGCCTCCGTAAGGAGAGTTTTCATCTTTTTCGTATAAATTCATCATTTTTTTTAGAACAGACAAGCCTTGATCATCTGTTTCACCGAAAACTATGTAGCTGCCTTGGGTGTCTAGCAGGCTTACTTCTTCACCTGTTGAAAAGAAAAATTGTGCGCCAGAACTATTAAGACCAGATGAGCGTGCCATAATCAACTGTCCAGGTGAATATGTGAAAGGGCCTTTTACACCCCCGTTATTTAAAGGTAAGAAAAGCCCCCCCTCATCTGAAATCGTATAACCAGGCCCTGGATCTGACCAGTCATTGGTATGGGGTGAGCCGCCTTGAATAATTCCGATCGATGGATCAAGGCGGAAAAGAAGAGTGTTGTCGTAGTAGCCATAGTTCGTCAATACAACAAAGTTATTTGTTGTATTGGGAGTGAGAGAGGTATCTAATAGAACTCTAATTTCACCTTCTGTAGTATCGAAAACAGCGGTATGCGTTTCGTTTGTTTCGATGCACCGAGGAGGTCTTCTAATGAAGTCGATAGTTCGTGGTGATGATTTATCATTTTTTGGACAGTTTGTAGCGACAACATTGCTAGAAAATTCATTGTTATTTTCATCTGAATCTGAATTCGAGAAGACTAGGGCGATTCCGCTTCCTAATAGAACAAAAACTAAAAGAGCTGCAATAATTCTTGTTTTATTCGAATGATTTCCTGAATTTTGTATTGTTCGGCGCGTTTTTTTTACCATAGATAGATCATATTAATTTAAGTTGTCTTACCAATATTTAATTTGCGCAAATCTGATGCTTTACGCCCGCTAGCGTAGATATCTATGGGATTACTTGTTCAAAAATTTGGAGGAACAGCGGTAGGCGATCCTGAACGTATTCGAGCTGTGGCCGATCATATTGCACGCACGGTGAATAGCGGGAATCAGGTAGTTGTAGTTGTTTCTGCTATGGGTAAAGAAACTGATGAATTATTGCGTTTAGCTGAAGATGTATCTAGTAAAAGACCTGGTCGAGAAATGGACATGCTTATAACTGCCGGTGAGCGAAAAGCAATGTCTTTGTTATGTATGGCTCTTCATGATTTGGGAGTTCAAGCAGATTCATTTACAGGAAGTCAGGCTGGGTTTTTAACTGATACAAATCATCAAAATGCCAAAATTATAGAAGTAAAACCTGAGCGTATAGAGATAGCACTATCTGAAGGACGAGTTCCAGTTGTAGGTGGTTCTCAAGGAGTATCAGTTGATAATGATGTCACTTTTTTAGGTCGAGGAGGTTCTGATACGACCGCTGTTGCTTTAGCACATGCTGTTAAAGCTGACGCATGTGAATTGTACACAGATGTAACAGGTGTGTTTACTACTGATCCGCGTGTAGTCCCTTCAGCACGGCTTATGAAAAACGTATCTTTTGATGAACTTTTAGAAATGACAGCTACTGGCTGCCCAAAGCCAGCAATGCGATCTGTTGAATATGCTCGAACCCATGGAGTTAAATTGCATATTCGTTCTGCTTTTACATGGCAAGAAGGAACATGGGTAGGAGAGGAGAATATAGAAATGGAACAAGCAATAGTCTCGGCGGTAACACATGATACTTCTGAGGCAAAAATGACAATTTCAGGTGTCCCAGATAAGCCTGGTATAGCTGCGAGTGTTTTTCGCGCTCTTTCGGATGTTGATGTAAATGTTGACATGATTGTTCAAAACACTTCAGAGGCAGGTGTTACTGATATTTCTTTTACAGTTCCACATGGTGATCTTGAAACGTCAATGGTAATTGCTGAAAATTTAGTTGGAGATATAGGAGCTTCTGGAGTCACATCAGATACAGAAGTCGCGAGAGTCACTGTGATCGGGGCGGGTATGAGATCGAATCCAGGAGTTGCGGCTTCTATGTTTGAAACTCTTGCTGAGAATGGAATTAATATACAAATGATTTCAACTTCAGCAATTCGAATAAGTTGCATGGTTGCTGAAAATCAAATTAATAAAGCGGTTCAATTACTTCATGAAACTTTCGGATTAGCAGAATCTTGATTTTTATTCTTTCGCGAAAAATATTCACCTGGTAAAGATTATGTTCCGAAAAGCTATTTTGTTTTTGTTGGTAATGGCTTTATTGAGTTGTTGCAGTTCTGAAGTATCTGTTGAAAACAATAATGATGTGGTACTTCTTCCAGAAGTTTCGAGTCAAGCCAGTGAAGCGTCTAACTTTTTGCCACAAAAAGGTTTTTCTAATGATCTTGGGCTTTATAACCTTTCTGAATCTCAAATGAGTTGTGTAGTAGATCAATTACTTAATTTTTTTAGCCCGGAACAAGTCAGTGTTATTACTAGTGAAGGTCCAAGTGCTGAACAAAAAGATATTTCTCTTTCCGCATTAGAGGTATGCGATTTACTAGTAACGATTGCGAATTTAGGTATCTTGGAAGGAATAACCAATTCTTTTGGAACATTTCCTAATGATAATGATTGTGTTCTTTCAACTATTAGGGAAAAAGAATTAGTGCCAGTGTTTGAAGTCTTATTTTCTGAAATTGATTCAACTGAAATATCTGAAAAAGTAGAAGATATTTTATTAGAAAGTCGAATTTTGGATTTCTTGGTTACGTGTGTGCTCGACGCGAAGTTCGGCCATTATCAAAACAATGATCTTTTATGTAGTGGTTTATTTGATCGTGTAGCAAAAATGATGACAGCAATCATTCGTCGAGGCATCCAAGTTGAGGACGGTCCGACCGTTAATCCTGGTTTGTTAATTGAATTATTTTCAATATCTGATGAGATTTATATTTGGCTTTCAAAAAATGTTGACATAGAAGTTGCTGGGGATGCATCGATAGTTCGTGATGCATCTATATACGTTTCTGAAGTAATGATCGAGTCTTTTAAAGATTTGGGATCTGATGCTCAACCAGAAGAAGTGTTAGAAGCAATGTTTGTTGCTGTCATTAGATTAGACACTGAATTGGCTGAAGAGAGAACTTCTATAAACAATTCTCAAGAAAGATTAGAACAGTATTTAATTTCTGTTTGTGGCGATTCAGCAATATATCTTTTTAATTTGCTTTCTGGAATAGGGCAAAAGATTTGAGATTTTTAAATAATTCAAAAAAACTAATTATATTTGTTCTGATTATCACCTTGCTTACGGGCTGTGGTGCAAGTCTTCGTAATTCTGACAAATCTCAAAATGAGCCTTTTGACACTTTGGTTAAATCAGAGAATGAAGAAAATAAAACACTTTTAACCAATGAAGAAAATTCTTCAGATTTAAAGTTGACTCCACTTCCTACATACGAACCTTTAACTACGGAAATTCCAGAAGGTTTTTGTATTGCTCTTGCAAAAAAATCTGCACAGTTAATGATTGAAATTGAAAAAGAACTAGCAGCTATGGACAGAAGTGAAGCTGAAATTTTGCATCAATTAATTTTAAGATCTGAAGAATTAGTCAGTTGGGTATCGACACGTGTTCCTTTTGTAGTAGCTAATGAAATTTTTGAACTTGTTTCTTTTTATAAAGAGTTAGCTGAGGCATTAAATTCAGTTACATCTGAAAATATCACTACAGTTCGCATACAAGGTTTAATCTCTTCTTCTCTTCTTTCTAGGGATTCTGTCAATCTTGATTCTTTTTTGAATGCTTCAAATCAATTAGGTAGATATGTAGAAGATTCTTGTGGTCATGGGTATCCGCTATTAAGCACGTTTGCTGACTTGGCTTCAAGTGAAGAGGCGGAGAATTTAGAAAACTCAGAGAATGTTATTAACGATTTTTTGGATGTCTGGCCTAAAAACGAAGAAAAAAATATTGATACAAACTAATTTTCTAAAAATTTATTAAAAACGTCTAAAAATTTTGAACACCGATTTGAACGCCCCTAACCTGAATACATGAATATTGCTGTTGTTGGAGCTACGGGACAAGTTGGCCAAGTAATGAGGGCGCTTTTATGGGAACGTGAATTTCCTGTTGGAGATATTCGATTCATGGCATCTTCTAGGTCAGCTGGGAGTACGTTGAATTGGGGAGATCAAGAAATAACTGTTGAGGACTCTGCTAAGGCAGATTGGTCAAATGTTGACATTGCTTTACTAAGCGCTGGTAAAACTGCTTCATTAGAAATTTCACCTGTAATAGCGGCTTCAGGTGCAACAGTGGTTGATAATTCATCGGGATGGAGAATGGATCCTGAAGTGCCTCTAGTAGTTAGTGAAGTTAATCCAGAAGCTCTTGATGAAATTCCAAAAGGTATAGTTGCGAATCCAAACTGTACAACAATGGTTGCTATGCCTGTCCTATCACCCTTGCACAAACGTGCTGGCTTATTATCACTTAGAATTTCGACTTACCAAGCAGTTTCCGGAGCAGGTTTGGCTGGTGTAGAAGAACTAGAAGGTCAAATAAGTTCAGCTGCAGGCAAAGCTACCCAACTTGCTTACGATGGTAAAGCCCATCAATTTCCTGAACCGAGTTCTTTCCCGCAGTCAATTGCATTTAATGTGTTGCCTCATGCAGGCTCTTTTGTTGATGATGGCAGAGGAGAAACTGATGAGGAGCAAAAATTGCGGAATGAGAGTCGAAAGATATTAAATATTCCCAATCTATTAGTCTCACCTGTGTGTGTCAGAGTGCCTGTGTTTACCGGTCATTCTTTGGCAATAAATGCCGAGTTTGAAAATCCTATCTCTCCTGAGGAAGCCACAGAAATACTTTCCAATACTTCTGGCGTTACTTTATGCGATGTTCCGACACCAATTGATTGCACGGGCATTGATGAAACTCTTGTAGGACGTATAAGAAAAGATGAAACCGTGGAAAATGGTTTGGCTCTGTTTCTATCTGGTGACAATCTTCGTAAAGGTGCCGCATTGAATGCAATTCAAATTGCGGAAGAATTATTAAAACGCTGATATAAGAAGGAAAGGCTCAATTATGAAAGTCGGAATTACACTTCCCGCTCAATTCCCGTTTGGAAGTACAGAACAAATGCTTCCGATTTATGAAGAAATGGGAGCTGATTCTTATTGGGCTCCAGATCATTTGCTGGGGGTATTCCATCCAGCTCTTTGGCCTGAAATACCTCTTTCAGCATTAGCAGCTGATCCAGATGCTTTTTATGATCCCTTTGTTTATGGAGCTCGAATTTCAACAATGACAGATAAACCATATGGAATTTCAGTAACTGATTCAACTCGCCGTAGAGCTGCAGATCTGGCACGTACGGCACTTTCACTTAATGACTTAATTCCTGGTGGTTTTATTTTAGGAATAGGTTCGGGGGAGGCTGAAAGTCTTCTTCCCTTTGGATATCCATTCGAAAAACCTGTGGGTGTTTTTGAAGAGTGTCTTGTTGAGTTGCGTTCTTTACTTGATGACGGACATATGCCAGAAAATAAAATAGGACGAATGGGTTTACCTTTAGAAGCTGAAGGGAAAGGTAAACCAGCTGTTTGGATAGCAGGGCACGGTCCAAGAATGTTGCGTTTGACAGGCCAGTATGGTGATGGCTGGATTCCAGCGTGGTGGTTTTCACCTGAGGAGTACGCAGAAAAACTTTCAATTATTACTGAGCATGCAAATTCATTTGGAAGACCCGTTCCGGAGGCTTCTTATTTAGCTTTTATTCTGTTTTGTGAATCAATGGACAAAGCTGAAGAGATGTTCGAAAAAGAACCATTAGGAAAACTTTTTGGCCTTTTTGCGATGGGCGAGCTTTGGGAAGCGCATGGTCTTGAACATCCTTTAGGAAATGATTCAAAAGGTTTTATAGATGTAATAATCCACGATTTAGATGCAGATGATCTAAGGGACTTAGCGCCCACAATTCCTTTTGAGATGGTAAAAAAAGTTGTTTTTGTAGGTAACTCTAATGAGCTAGGTGAACAATTTGACGCATATGCAAAAGCGGGTCTTGAGCATCTAGTAGTTGGAAATTTGACGGGTGTAGTCGGAGGGATGGATGAGATTTTAGCTAGGGGGATGGAACTACCTCAGCTAATGTCTGTACTCAAAGAGCTTTAATTTTTCAAGGTGGATTTTCCACGTATCGTTGCATCGCTAAATCAAGGGTTAAGTCAAGTTGGTTAGCAAGACTTGCTAACCAAGCTAAAACGTCAGCCAATTCATGCAACTGTTCTTCACGCGATCCCTTTCTAACAGCTTGCGCTAATTCACCGACTTCTTCACACAGCCATGCCACAGTTGAGGGAAGACCTCGATTTCTATCTTCTTGCCCATATAGATTTTCCATCAAGTTTTGTAGTTCATTTAGTTCCATTTAAAGACCGTAATATGACTAGGTAAAACTTTCAGGTATCCCTGTATTGAGGGGTTTTTTGGGACACAATCTCTTTAAATGATTTCTGAAAGTGAAGCTACAAATCTTTTACTAGCACTAGATGCTTTAGATGAATTAGAACAAGCTGCTTTAAAGATGGTCCGAGCTGAAATTGAATGTGGACCTGTGATAGATGGGTTAATGGCAGATCCACTAACAGAAGGATCGCGTTTAGACCTTCTTTATGTAGTCGATACTTTAGTTGCAGACTTATTGACTGCTATGGGTAGGCGTAGAACTGTTGGAACATTGCTCCAAGAAGCACCTGCAAGTTCAGCTCGTGATGCATTGACAGCGCATCTATCAGAACAAGGCTAAGAACTAAGCAGGATCAGGTAGTTTTGCCAAATTTGTAATGACTTCTAGATTTTTAAGATTTAGAAGAGTGTTTGGACTTATTCTTATTTTCTGATCCCGACTTCCTCCCCCTACAATTATTGAAACTCTTTCCATAACTGCTTTATCCACCCAGATAGGTATTGGTGAGGGAAGGCCAAACGGTGTAACTCCGCCAACTATCATTCCAGTAATATTTTCGGTTTCTTCGCCGCCAGCGAAAGAAGCTTTTTTTGTGCCAAGCTTTTTACGTACTACGCCATTTACATCGAGTTTATGTGTTGCTAGTAAAATGCATAAAGAGAAAATTTTTGGATCTGATTTTCCGACAACTAAAATCGCGTTAGCTGAGTCTTCAGGAGAGATTCCATAATTTTCACAGAAACTGGCTGTATCAGCCAAATCTGGATCGCAAGGCATAATTTCATATTCAACATTTAATTCATTTAGCTCGGAGATTACCGAAATACTAGAATCGATTTTTTTATGTTCATTCATAATGACTCCAAGGTATTACCAAAAAGTTACTTGCCTGCTTTAATCCCATAAAAAACAGATGCCAAAACTAGTAATCCGCCGATAAAAGTTGTAAGTTCAGGAACTTCATCAAACCACAGCCAAACCCAAAGTGAAGCGAAAATAGTTTCTACTGGAGTGAACATACTCACTTCTGCTGCCGAGGCATGTCGAGTAGCTGAAACCATACATAGGCGTGCAATAGGGCCAACGAATAGGCCCATTCCAAGAGTGCATAAGAGAGCACGTCTATCTAGTGTGTCGAATTGGGCTGGAATAAAAGTAAAAAGCATTATAAAAATAGGGGCAATTAGAACAACGAGAGTTCTTGACATTTCCTTGAAATGTCTCCAAATCACAAGATTTGTACTGAAAACTAAAATTGCGAGAAGAGCCATTAGGTCTCCATCTATACCTCCTGTTGTTATAGAACCTGAAACAATTATTAGAATCCCAACAAATGTTCCACCTATAGCTGTCCAGGTTTTCCCAGAAGTTTTTTCCCCGATAGCAAATTTTGCTATTAAACCAGCAAAAATTGGAGCACCTGCCACAATAGTTACAACATTCGCGACTGCAGTTCGCGTGACAGCTTGAATGAATGCAGTGGTTCCTATAGCTGCTAGTGCTGAAGAGAGCAATAGTTGCCATTTAAATGCAGCAATTTCTGTGATTATGTTTTTGCCTAGTGTTCTCCAGACAATTATGGATATGGAAGGAATAGAAAAAACACCAACGAAAAAGGCGATAGTCCAACCATCTATTTCAGCAACTCTTGTAAATAAAGAGTCTGTTGAAACAATGAACATTCCACTAGCGGATAAAAACAAACCAAAAGGTCTACCCGACTGTGTAAATTGTTTTAGTTGATTTTTTCTCATCGGGGGACCTTACCTTGAAGCCCGATCAGGACACATGCTTTTCTATCTGAAAAGATTTGTTTGAATGACAATCAAAAAACCAAATGTTTTATTTATTACTATTGATCAGTTAAGAGCTGATTGTCTTGAAACACGTTCGGAACGTGTTGTCAAGACACCTAACTTAGATGCATTAGCCGCGCAAGGTGTCAGATTTGCTAATCATTTCACTCAAGCTTCACCATGTGGTCCCAGTCGAGCAAGTTTATTAACCGGCACATACTTGCATACTCATCAGTCAGTCTTTAATGGGACACCTCTCGATGACAAATTTACAAATCTTGCTAAAGAGTTTCGTGCAGCTGGTTATGATCCTTTATTGTTCGGATATACAGATACAACGATTGATCCTCGAACAGTAGATGAAAATGATCCACGTCTTTTAACTTATGAGGGTCATTTACCCGGTTTTAATGTTGCTCTTCCACTCCCAGAAGATAGAGAAGCTTGGTACCAATGGCTTTCTGAAAAAGGCTATGACATTTCGGATAGAGAGAAGTTCCTGAAAGGAGATGAGAAAATTGATATTCCTCATGGGAGAGGAAAAACATGGCCTCCATCTCCTTATGAGAAAAATGAGACTGAAACTGCTTTTGTCGTAGGAGAAGTTATAGATCGGTTAGAAAATTTAAATGAACCATGGTTCTTGCATGTTTCAATATTAAGACCACACCCACCGTTCGTTGTGCCCGAACCATACAACGATTTATACGACCCCGCAGATTTTGATGAACCCATTAGTCCTAGTGGCAGCGACCACCCGTTTATAGATTCACTTTCAACAATTGACTTTTTCAAAGCTCCATCGGAATCAATTGACAAGCTTCAATTGAAAGCGACTTATTCTGGCATGGTCACTGAAGTAGATGATCAAATAGGCAGATTAATCCGATTTTTAGACGAAAAAGAACTAGCTGATGAAACGATTGTTTTGGTTACATCAGATCATGGTGAACTATTAGGCGATCATGGTTTAGTTTCCAAGTTTGGTTTTCACGATAAAGCTTTTCATATTCCCATGATTATTCGATATCCAGCCTTAGAAGGTCCTAAAGGTTTAATAGTTGAAGAATTCACAGAGAATGTCGATGTTATGCCGACTTTATTAGATCTAGCAGGGTTATCAACTCCTACACAATGTGAAGGGTATTCAGTTAGGGGATTCCTAGAAGGAGAGAAGCCAAATGAATGGAGAAAAACGGTTCACTGGGAATTCGACTTCAGAGTATTTGCTGAGAGAATTGGGCTCCCTTTAAATGAATGTCGTTTGATTGTTCACCGTGACGGCAGAGGCAAACTTGTGCATTTCCTTGGCATGCCAGACATCTTTTTTGATTTAGAAGCAGATGAAAATGAACAGCATCCGCTGTTTGAACATTCTCTGATGGAAAGTTTTTCTTCAGAACTGAATGAATGGTTACCCAAAATTCCTGAAAGTCCTCTTGTAAATCTTTTAGCTACCGCCGAAGGAATGATTAATCTCAAAAATCCTGAATGATTTTTTTGAAAACTTTCCTCTACCTGACAGTGCTTCTAGGATTAATTAGTAGCTAAAAATTGGTAGTCAAAATTTTTAGGGGGGGGAAGAGGTAGTGGTGTTAATTTTCTTGGATTCAGATAATTGTCGAATCTAACTAAGGGTCCATCTTGGGAAGTACAAGAAAATTTTGAGAGATTCAATCAAGTAAACGATGTTTTTAATCGCGCTTTTTGGGATTCTGAAATTGCCACTGATGGTGCACGTGAGTTTTTTAGATCACATCGTGAACCCCTAAAAAAATGGCGTAATGCATCTGGTTTTGAACAGAGGGATTACGCGATTAGAAATGCCGCCTGGCATGTTGCAGATGTTTTTTCTGAAATGCGAGACGCAGATGATTTAAGAGATGGATTTCTTTCACCATTAAGCCAGTTACGGCAGGGTCCTGATGAAGCTTTTGATTTAGGAACTCCGGAACAAGCTTCAAAGACAATCAAGCAAGTATCAAAACTTTTTGGTGCTGATTTAGTTGGCATTTGTGAATTTGATGAAAGATGGGTTTACACCCAACGGTACGCACGAAGTTCTAGTAAAGGTAAACCTGAAGGTCTTCCTGTGGGTCTCCCAGAAAACCTTCAAGGGGTCATAGTGATTGGTCAAGCTATGGATCATGATCTTGTTGATACAGTTCCTTCGGCACTTTCAGGTGCGGCGGTTGGTCTTGGGTATTCAAAAGATGCATTAGTGCTTTTAGCAACAGCTCAATGGCTTTTAAATCTTGGCTATTCAGCGGTTCCCACTTTAAATGACACTGCCTTAGCAATTCCTTTAGCAATCCAAGCTGGTCTAGGTGAATATGGAAGGCATGGAATGGTGATAACTCGTGAATTTGGACCAAGAGTCCGGTTTGGCAAAATTTTCACAAATGCTCCAATGGCATTTGATGATCAAGTTGAGTTCGGGGTGACAAAATTTTGTGAAAATTGTAGAAAATGCACGAATGCATGTCCACCCAAAGCAATACCTGATGGCGAACCTTCATCAGTAAAACTAAATTTGTCATCAATTTCAGGTGTAAAAAAATGGTCAGTTGATGGAGAGAAATGCTTCTCTTATTGGGCCAAAATTGTGAGTGATTGCATGATTTGTATGCGAGTTTGTCCTTATAACAAAGACTTCACAAAGTTCCGTCACAAAATAGGTCTACGGCTAGCTTCTACAAGATTAAGGAGCATCATGTTAATTCTTAATGATTTCTTAGGTTATGGAGAGAGACTCAAACCAAAATTATGGTGGAATGGTGAAAGTCGTAGAAAAATTTGATTTTTAAGATTATTCGTTACTCTTCTTCAAGATCCTCTATTTCCTTGTTGAGTTTTTTAATTGTTTGACTCGCTTTTGTTTTAAAAAGAAAAGGGAAAAGAGCATGAAAAAATGCAGCAACTGATGCTATGCCTAAGGAGTAAGAAATTTTGATAGCTCTAAGAGCATGCTCGGACCATGTTTCTCCTACTGATGAAGGATGGTCTGAAAAAATACCGATAATGCACAATACCTAACAAACAGAATTTTAAAAGTATCAGGGAAGGTTAAGACACAGAAAGTGCATTTTCGAGATCTTCTAAAAGATCATCTTGTGATTCGATACCAACCGAAATGCGTATTAGATCTTCAGGAACTTCGAGTGGGGAGCCTGCAACTGATGCATGTGTCATTGCACCGGGATGTTCGATTAAAGACTCTACTGCTCCGAGAGATTCAGCTAATGTGAACACTTTTGTAGAAGCAGAGATTTTTTCGGCTTCTTGGCGACCCCCAGAAACAGTAAATGAGACCATTCCTCCAAAATCTTTCATCTGGCGTTCAGCAATTGCGTGTCCTTTATGATCTTCAAGGCCAGGATAGAAAACTTGCTTGACTTTAGGATGTTGATTCAAAAAATTAACGACAGCTTTGGCATTTTCACAGTGGCGGTCCATACGAACAGCTAGTGTTTTGATCCCCCTTAAAACTAGATAACAATCGAATGGGCTCGGAACAGCTCCAACCGCATTTTGAGTAAACGAGAGATGTTCTATAAGGCTTTCATTATTTGTTGCTACAAAACCTCCCACCACATCACTGTGGCCACCTAGATATTTTGTAGCTGAGTGAACAACAGCATCAGCACCTAAAGAAATTGGTTTTTGTAAATAAGGTGTAGCGAAAGTGTTATCGACTATAAGCAACCCTCCAAGTTCATGAGTTATTTCTGAGATTTTTTGAATGTCCACAATATTAAGTAAAGGGTTGGTTGGAGTTTCAAGCCAAACTATTTTTGTCTCCTCAGTCCAAGCCTCCTTAATTGAATCTGGTTCACTCAGGTCCATTGCCTTATGGGAGATTTTATTTCGACCATATATTTTGTCTATTAGCCTGAAAGTTCCTCCATATGCATCATTTCCTAAGATAATTTCGTCGCTTGGTTCTAATAAACGAAGCAAAGAATCTTCTGCTGCCATTCCGCTAGAAAATGCAAAACCATGTTGTGCGTATTCGAGACTTGCAAGGCATGTTTCATAAGCATGTCTAGTTGGATTCCCGGTTCTTGCATACTCATATCCGAATTTTGGTTGCCCTACGGCATCTTGTGCAAATGTGGTTGACAGTGAAATAGGTGTGACAACTCCACCGTTTCGTGCGTCATGTGGTTGTCCTGCTCTAATTGCGCGAGTCTCAAAACCAAAGCCTTCAGGATCTTCAAATCCTGAAAAAAGGGGATCTCCACCGTGTGTTTTCATTTATTCACCGTTCACTTCATTATCAGGATCTTTATAAAATTTTTCAATATCAGATTTAGAGAGAGTAGTTATAGGTTTCCCTCCATCTAATACCAAAGCAGTTTCTATTTCTTCAAATAATGTAACAATTCTAGGGAAAAGATTTTCTCCTACACCAATTAGTTCAAGAGGTGATTCTAAAAAATCTTTAATAGTCAGTCCGTCACCATTATTTGAATGGTCAGTCAAGATTTCTTTTGAAACAGAACCTATTACTTCGGCTGCTGCTAGTGGAATTTCACCAATGGCTACGGGTAAATGAGAAAGCCCATTTTTTTTCATTGTCGTCAAAGCTGATGAAATAGTTTCTTCTGGTTTAGCGTATTTAAGTTCAACTTTTTTCAGATTTTTAGATTCTATTAGGTCGGAAACGGTTCTATCGGATTGTG
>MDSW01134755.1_pt1 | contig 19287 bp, 12 predicted proteins | sample 811171 | NCBI WGS metagenome assembly MDSW01 (sample SAMN05326641, study PRJNA326480) | marine metagenome | isolation source: seawater | place: Atlantic Ocean: North West | collected 2012 | reverse complement strand
TGCGGGTATCTATTTTTTTAGTCATCCGCGCATTATATCAGAGATATTACTAAGCCGGGTTAATAGTATTTTCTATAACTTAAAATATCGCTAACCGCGCTAGGGTTTCGTGAGAGTCGACGGTCAGCGGTTAAAGAATCAAGGAGTCCCGGATGGGGTCAGTTGTTGGTTTAGCGCCAAAGTGTTCAACTCGCTGGCGCCCTTGTTTACCAAGCGAATAGAATCTTAAGCTATCCTCTTCCGGATCGTAAGTTTCGAGCAGCTCATTCTTAAGCATTGCGAACTGAGCCGGATCAACTTCACATTCAAATACAGAGTTCTGAACCCGGACGCCATAATCTAAGCAAATCTTCGAGATAGTTCTCAATCGCCGGCTTCCATCAGCGCTGGTAACACTAACGTCGTATGTAATGAGTATCAGCATGTCATTTCACCACGTAGGGAGTATAATAATCTGTGTCGCCCCTCAAGTGGCGTGCCAGGAGCAATGCTTGGCAATGCGGCAATAAGCCAATAGGAATCTGTTCCTGTAGGTATGGATGAGTTAGCTCCACTTGCTTTCTCTCCTGATATAACGTCAAAATTTTTTTTCTCGCATCATCCTTTAGGCGTACCGCACCACTTACCTCTGTAACAAAGTCTTTCGTTTGAACCTGGCGACGATTAATCACTGTAAGCACGAAGCGATCTGCCCACGAAGCACGGAATTCTTCCAGCAAGTCAAGTGCAAGGCTCGCCCTTCCCGGCCTGTCTCTGTGTAGAAATCCCACATAGGGATCCAAACCGACTCCGTAGAGCGCTGAAACACACTCCTGTGTGACCAGGGAGTACACAAACGATAGTAGAGCATTAACCGGGTCCGTTGGTGGTCTTCTCACCCTGCCACCGAAGGCAAACCCAGAACCCCGAATTAGTTCATCAAATACAGCAAAATAACAGCTAGCTGCATCACCTTCAACACCGCGAATTTCGTCAACAAATTTAGCTACCCTCACTCGCCTCATACTTGATGACAACCTCAACTCAGCTGACTTTAGCGACTCATTTTCACCGTGGTTTCGAAGCTCCCGCAACAATACAGACCGGCTATTAGCAATTTTAGCAGCCACGATCAAACGAGCAATTTCGGCAGTACGCTCCTTGTCGTCAGCCCAGCGATACTGGGTTCGTCGCAATAAAACATTTCCTGTCTGTCGCCCCTGCACACGAGCAAGAAATCGACCGTACTCGGTGTAGAAGGCGATACCGATACCGTTCTCTGCACAATAGCCCATCAGAAAGGGCGAAACAGACACTCGACCAAAACAGAGGATTGCTCCGAGTGAAAGGGCGGGGAACTGTCCAAGCTTCTCGTTACCCTGTTTGATAACAATAGTCTCTCGGTCCTTTTTCAGATAGCTTTCCTGCCGCGTTATGTAGAGCGTATTAAGTAACTTTTTCACAATTCAAATAAGTTCCTTGCATAACTGGCCGACCTGTCCCTCCGGAACCGTTCCGGTCGACATAAATCACGCAAAGAGCAGGCTTTGCAGCGACTTTCAGGCACCGCAGGCCTGGGAGTTTCCCCGCCTTCAATTAACCAATGACAGGCGTTAATGGCAGATATCGTTGATTCACGAAGGTCGTTCGTTAACGCAACGGTTTCACGACGGCGTACTTCCCAATACCAAATAGCGCCCTCACTTACCTGAGTGGATCGCATTTCTTCAATACAGAGCGCTTGCGCACAGACCTGAATTCTGTCCCAATCCTGTAGCTTTGGTTTACCTCGCTTGTACTCCACGGGAATATAACAATTGTTGCTATAAACTTCGACAAGATCGAGCTTTCCCGTCAAATAATACTGTACCGATCGCAGCATAACGCTTCTCTCAAAGCGAACTTCCTTGCGTTGTTCTGCATCGCCAGAATCTACACGATCGTGCAAGATTCGCCCCTCGGCGGTATAGCGATTCTCAACCCACGCCCGTTCTACGTGAATCAATGCGAACTGCCGTGGACAGTAGGCATAATGCTGTAGTGCGGAAATGGGCAGAAACTCATCCATTGGGCGACCTATAATTTCTCTTCGACGGTGACACCTTGCGGAAGTGATTCTGAATCGACACTCACTTGGTAGTCACGGAAGTTCCGAGCGGGTGTATCATCATCACCACTGACTCGAACGATGTTAACGGATTCGAACAGCTTGTGAGCAGGCGCATTGCCCATTGGATTATCATGTTTGAACACAATCAGTTTGCGAGCAGCCATCTCGCCACGTGCAGCAGACCGATCGTGTTCGAACATATTTATCAGCGAGCGCCACAGAAGCTCCAGATCATCTTCTGAGAAGCCGGTGTGCTCAGCCAGCTTGGCTGAAATATAACCGTGAGCTCGGTAGAGGCCGTAAGGGACGATGTGTTTTCGGCCCATCGTGCGTTCTTTTTCCAGATCCCGCTCGTTGGTCACAGCCATACGAGTGATGGACACCTCCATCGGCAAGACCGGTTCAATGGAGGAAGCAAAAGCAATTTGGATTGGCCCACGAACCTGTCCCGCATTAACCTCAGTAGTCATAACGGCCCCAAAAGAACGAACATCGAAAAAGTTTTTGCACATCCATGCTGTCAACTCTTTTGCTTTTGCCTCTTCCTTGGGAAGTTTTTTAGATACAGGTTCAATATCAAGAGCCTCGTACGCCAGTTTATGCTGGTTATTGAGTACAGACTTTTCCTGCATATAAATTCCATAGCCCGCTTCACCTTCTTTTTCCAAACTCACGTAATTGCGAATTTTCCTCTTGAGGCATACATCAGTCACGAGGCCCTGATTCGTTTCCGGGTCCAATCGAGGCAAATTACCTGCATCCGGGTCTCCGTTGGGGTTCCCGTTCATCACATCAAACAGATATACAAACTCGTATCGGTTAGCGATGGCTGTCATTAGTCTTCTCCTTCATTGGAATCAGTTTCTTGGTTACTAAAGCGAGCTTTACTTTGATGGTAGTAGCCGATCGCAAAGCGTCCCTGGGCTTCAATTCGAAGACTCTTAGGAAAGCTCGGAGGCAACTTGTCGACAATCTCATTGATCTGCTTTTCCAGGTTGACCGCGGCACCCGGCCTGTCTTTACGTAGCCGACTAAGGTGATGTTGGGCATTCCTAACCAGTACCGGAAAAATACTGGCTGGGGTAGCAGAACCCGCGCCGTAGTAACGGTCTCTGATTGTCGCGTTGATGTCGCGGCCTAACGCCGATTGCTGAATATTCTCCAAAGTAGCAAATAGTCGTCCCAGCAAGTAGCCAGGGTCAGTATTCTCAAGATCAAGACCCATCGGAATCTCCTTTTGTGTAGTTTTATTTGAAATTCGCGCATCACGGACAAGCACGGCTTTACACAGGGCGACACGTAGCGGAGAAATATCGCCATCTGCGCGCATACGCATAATCAGGTTAGAAAGTAGGCTGGCGGGATAGCGAAGGCCTGTCAGTATGGCTCGGATCATTTCACCAGCGAGTTGAGGTGGAATATCATCAGACTTCGGTTGGCTGCCTGCTCGGTGTGGCACTGTTTCTAGCAGCAATCGCCAAACAGAAGCCTCCGTTTTCCAAGGAAGAGGCCGCAATTCCAAATCACGGTAATGCTGTGCAAGGCGCTCTGCAAAGGAATGTAAGGAGCCCGTTTCCCAGAAACGTACTGAAAGACGGGACGCATTGGGAGCAAGGCCGAGCACATAGATAGCGGTATCGTCTTCCAGATCTGGATTCAGGCTTTTTAGCGGTCGCCCTTTCGCGATCAGATCAAGCACCGACCTCAATCGATCCGACTCAGAGGAATCCGTAACCGGCGGATTTAACAGGTTCGCGAATAATCCCTCCACTGCATGAGAGCCCTCCATGGTACCGCTCTCTGCCCAGAAGACGACCGAGGCATCTCCAAGTTGGAGCCGCTGGCGGCTGCCTTTGCGGAGAAGGTGGTTGAGCGTAGTGGTGTAAGCAAATGTAGCCTCTTCTGAAATTGGGGCATTTTCCCCCTGAGATTTACCGTACGATGTAAAAGCATCGAGGTTGAAAGAGACGATTGAAGCGCCGGCGGTTTGGGCTCCATACACGCCTTTAATAGAAGGGTGTAACAGTGCTACTGGGGCATGTTTCCCGGTGACCAGACACGCTTCGCTACGGGCACCGGACTGCTGGAGCATCGCCAGACGAATCTTCTGTGCCTCTGGGTACTGATGCATGTATTCCAGATCGCCATCCAGGCGGAATACATAATTGGCATCCAACATATCTTCGGACAACAAACCTGACTCCTGCCATGCATCAGGCTCCCAGCGATCGAGAAATGTCAGCAACGCTTCTAAACGAGAGCTATTGCATTTCGCCAATAGTTCTTTATGCATGTCTTTAAAAGATTGGTGAGTTTCCTTGTTCCTCTTCTTTGATCTTTCATCGTCTGCGACGCTGACCCCTAACACGTAAGACGATTTATCCCAAAGGAAACAGGGCGCAATGTTTGCAGATCGTTTAGGTGGTTGAGGAACAGTAAGAATTGCGGGAACTGGCTTTTTACCACGGTTATCACGAATATCTTGAACATCAAGCAATTTCCCGTCCTGAGACAGAATCAATGCATAGCTGATTTTTTCTTGGCTAAAGCCGAAAGACGCTATGCCTTCCTCATGATGGCTAACCAAACGCTGATAGTAATTATGTAAAGCCGAGAGGATCATCCCTTAACCTCCTCGCTCGTAAAATTCGGAACCTCTATAAATCCATCACGTAAAACAGCTCGAAAGTAACGAGGTGCAATGTCATTCTGGAAATCAAAGTCGTGAAGCATCCAACCAAGATCACGCTCACCTTCCAAGGAAGCGTGGGGCAACGGATCTGGATCACCATCTTCCACAAGGCGGAAGTTCGCCGGAAACTCTCGCACCCCCAGGCACGGAGCATGAAAATATTGCCCCTTCCTGGCTCGACGATTGAAAATATCCAAGTGCTTTCCTTCACTGTCCTCATTACCCGCTTTCCCGGTAAGCTCGAAATGCGCTTCGATTACGTAGGCTACGTCGCGCAGCACCGTAGATGCTCGCTGTTGACGGTCCTGATCCACACAGTTCACCAGTCCTTCGGTAGTGCCCGCCTTCATCGCCGATCCAACATTTCGTGCACTGATTTTACTGCCCACTTCATTGCGACGAATGGATTCAAAACGAACCGGCTTCAAAACACGAATTCCGTCAATAACCCAACGAATGGATGGCTTCCAGTGAATCGCTTCCAGAATTCCACGTGCCGCCGAAGGGGTGATTACGTCGTAGCTTACTCGCTCCACCTTCATTTCCGGCCTCGTGAAGCATGCACGCTCGCCCCACACCATTAGTTTTACTCCATATGCCATTTACCTTCTCCCCAATTCATTATTTATCCCGGTCTATGACGACTGAATCAAATTACCGATTTTTCAGCATTAATAAATGATGGCTCATCCCAGTCCAGCCCGTATTCGCTGTGATATAGGTCTTCATTGACCAGCTCCATAAATTGCTCACCAAACTTCATCTCCTGAACGGGCTGGATAGCCCCTGTTTGCCTCAGTGAGCGAAAGCTCTTCTCCGGTAACTGCACTAGGTAAGGCTGTAACTTACGTGCAATCACCCCGCAGGATTCAGCCCAGGAGAGTGCGCGCAACGTCTCACGCGCGGTCTCGTCGTAAGGAATAATCACGGGCAGCATAGGGCTATCGATCATTTGAAATGTCTTGGCCAGGGTTTCGTAAGGAATACCATCGATTCGGCCGACCTCAACCATTTTCAGCATATCTGCCCCCAACTGCTCCTTTCCCTTAATCCAGTACAGCTCGCGGAAGTAATCGCGAATCGCGTCCAGTGACAATGGCTTGTCGTATCGCCGGAATACCGAACGAGCCGCTCCCGCAAATTGCTCGACATCTGGTGGCGTCGGCCAGTCGCTTGCAACAGAAAATACGTAAACATTGCTCTGTTCTATGGGCCGCTTACCTTCGCGGTTACAGCGGCCAGCGGCTTGGGCGATAGAATCCAGACCAGCCTCAGCACGAAACACGGTGGGGAAATCGACATCCACCCCGGCTTCGATGAGTGAAGTCGCTACGAGACGACAAGGCTTTCCATCCTTGAGTCTCTGCCGAATTTCAGCCAGCGCCTCGCTCCGGTGTTTGGCGCACATCAACGTTGTTAGATGCCGCGCTCCTGGAAAGTGAGAAACACCTTGATAGAGACTGCGAGCGTGACGTCGGCTGTTGACGATACAGAGCACTTGTTCGCTGGCAGATAGCTCATCAATCAAGTCTTCATCCGTGACGGGGCCTCGATAATGAACGCGAACACGCTCCAGCCTTCTTTGTAAGCCCTGCGGATCAGGGGCCAGTTCGCGCACATTTTCCAGACCGCTGACGAAGCCTTCTTCTGCCTTCAGCGCAGGCTGAGTCGCGGTGCAAAGTACCAGGCTCGTCCGGTAGTTCAGGGCAAGTTCATCCATGGCTGCCACACAGGGCATCAGCAGCTTGAGGGGCAAGGTTTGAGCCTCGTCCAGAATCGTCACACTGCCCGCGACATTATGAAGCTTTCGACAGCGTGAGCTGCGGTTGGCATAGAGACTCTCAAAGAACTGCACGGAAGTGGTCACGACGATGGGCGCCTCCCAGTTCTCCATCGCCAACCGCAATTTATCTTTGGATTCCGGGCTACCAGTACTCTTGCCTTCACCGGTAAATGCACTGTGATGTTCCAGCACAGCCTTTTCACCCAGCTCCCCCAGCGCTTCACGGAATACCGCAGCGTTTTGCTCCACTATACTCGTAAATGGGATCACAAAAATGACCCGGCGTAACCCGTTAGCAATTGCGTGATCCAAAGCAAACGCGAGAGATGCCAGTGTTTTGCCGCCACCCGTTGGCACATTCAAAGAGAACAATCCGGGTGATTGATTCGCTTGGCCTCGAACATGAGACAATATCTCGGCCCGCACACGATTGACCTCAGAATCTGCTTTGAACCCCCCCAGGTGTTGATCTAGTTGGGTTCGTAACTCTTCAAGAGAAGGAAACGTCTGATCCCGCCCTTTCGTCCTCTTTTCTCGTAGAAGATAGAAGGCTTCTGTGTCCAGGTAGTCTGAATCCACCAGACATGAAAACAACATTCGCCCCAGGAATGCGAGCTGAAAAATACCGCGCTCTGCCATCGGGTGAAAGCCTTCAGGCTCCAGAGAGCCTTGTGGAAGCTCTATTTCGGCTTCCCAGACTGGCAGGAGATGTGGTAGTTCCTTCTTCAAGCGCTCCTGAAGGCAGGTTCGCTCACCGTTGTCCCGCCCGTTAGCAAGCCCCGCGTGATGACCGGCTATCGCATACGCCAGCAGAAGACCGATCTGGCCAAAGCGCTCAAAAGCCACCACCGCGCCGTGAGTAGCGTGATCTACGCGGGTTGGGTTACCTTCCAGCCGCTTCTGGAACTCTTCGGTATATTTACCCAGATCGTGTAGTAGGCCCGCAGTTTCCGCCAAACGGCTGCTGCCGAACAACGATGCTTTTTTATTTGCGAGCTTACCTACCGTGCGTAGGTGATCCGACAGTAGCTGCCATTCCGCCTTGGTTTCGGCACCGCTGATGGAGTGCGCGTAGAAACGATTTTCGGGAGCCTCGGACATACCCACTTTCACTCTTTCTGTTTAGTGTTTGCCAGTCTAGCAACCCAAGTTGTCAAAACCTGTGCTGGTCATTTATCCAGCATTTCGTACCTCATCGCCTGCCAGAATCAACATTCTGACTAGACCCTTATGACCCGTCCCACGAACCGTCCCAGCCCATCCTGCAACCTGTTTTGCACTTTCCGCCTGAGCGCCACGGGTGCCTCTACGTACACATTGGGAATATGCCTTAGGATGTCCTGCACCAGCTCACGGTCATCGGAATAAGGAAAAGTTAGCAGGTAATCCCGTCCGTCCCATTCCCCCGCTTGTGCGGGATGCCATTGCTGGCTGGCGATCTCACGAGCAATCGCCCCGTCAAAACGCAACTTCGCGGTATGAGTCGATTTCCCGGCAAAGATCCCATAAGACTCGGCGAAGTGCTGTTCAAGTTCTTCGGACGGAACAGTCTGCCGCCTTGCCTTACTTATACTGGACCTTTCGATACGGGAAAGGTGAAAGGTGCGCAACTCCTTGCGCAAATGGCACCAGGCATCCACATACCAATTTTCGCGGTAGTAAACCAGAGTTTGCGGGCTGATCTCCCGCTGGGTTTTCTTATGGTTATAGCTGCAGTAGCGGATGGATACCTGTCGCTCCTGCAACAGCGCCTCGCTGATAATCTGGAAATGTTGACCAGGCACCGGGCGGTGGGCAATCGGTAGGACTTTTACGCGCTCACGGAAGGCGCTCGGATTGATATCCCGTACCTTGAGTAATTTCTCAATTTCGCGCTCAACGGGGCGCAGCTCGTCACTCAGCAGGCCAGGGCCGAAGTCATCCAGCAAACTGAGCAGCAGACCAAGGGATTGGAGCTCCCTGGCGGTGAGCCACAGGCCAGGCAACTCGAAGCGCCTGTTCTCGGCTTCCTGATACCACCAACCCCGGCCTTGTACGTAAACGATGGGTGCGTCTAGCTCCAGCTGCATGGTGTCAATCATTCGGCGTACAGTACGCTCGCTGCATTCGAGGCGCTCTGCCAGCTTGCTCAGGGGTATCGGGAGGCGATGACTGCGGAACAGACGGTGGAGTTGCTGTATGCGGTCGAATTTATCCAATTACTTATTCCCTGGCTGTTTACAATATGAAAGCAGCTTCGAATCCCTTGACTTACTCACCCTACCAGTACGATCACTCCCACTCAATCGTCGCCGGCGGCTTCGATGAAATATCGTAAGTCACCCGGGAAATGCCCTCGATCTCATTGATAATGCGGCTGGAGACTTTTTCCAGCAGGTCATAAGGCAGGTGCGCCCAGCGGGCGGTCATAAAGTCGATGGTTTCCACCGCCCGCAGGGCCACCACGTATTCGTAGCGGCGGCCATCACCGGTGACGCCCACGGATTTCACCGGCAGGAACACGGCGAAGGCCTGGCTTACTTTGTGATACCAGTCCGAGCGGTGCAGTTCTTCAATAAAAATGTGATCCGCCTGACGCAGGATGTCGGCGTATTCTTTTTTCACTTCGCCGAGGATACGCACCCCCAGCCCCGGGCCGGGGAACGGGTGGCGGTAGACCATGTCGTAGGGCAGCCCCAGTTCCAGGCCGATTTTGCGCACCTCGTCCTTGAACAGTTCCCGCAGTGGTTCCACCAGTTGCATTTTCATGTGTTCCGGCAGGCCGCCCACGTTGTGGTGGGATTTGATCACATGGGCCTTGCCGGTTTTGGAGCCGGCGGATTCGATCACGTCCGGGTAGATGGTGCCCTGGGCCAGCCACTTGATGTCGTTGAGTTTGCCGCTTTCGATATCGAATACGTCGATGAAGGTGTTGCCGATGATCTTACGCTTGTGCTCAGGGTCCGCCACGCCATGCAGCTTGCTCAGGAACAGGTCCTCCGCATCCACCCGGATTACCCGGATGCCCATGTGCTGGGCAAACATGGCCATCACCTGATCGCCTTCTTTCAGGCGCAGCAGGCCGTTGTCCACGAACACACAGGTGAGTCGGTCGCCGATGGCCTTGTGCAGCAGGGCCGCCACCACGGAGGAGTCGACGCCACCGGATAACCCCAGCAACACTTCATCTTCGCCCACCTGATCCCGCACCCGGGCCACCATGTCGTCGATGATGTTGCCCGGGGTCCAGAGGGCATCACAGGCGCAGATTTCCCGCACGAAGCGTTTTAGAATTTCGCCGCCCTGTTTGGTGTGGGTCACTTCCGGATGAAACTGGACCCCATACAGGCCCTTGCGTTCGTGGGCCATGGCGGCAATGGGGGCGGATTCGGTTTCAGCGATACACTCAAAACCCTCCGGCAGGGTCACCACCTTGTCGCCGTGACTCATCCATACGTCCAGTTTGCCCTTGCCGAAGTGGTCATCCAGCCCCTCCAGCAACTTGCCGCCCACCTTTACTTTCACCTCGGCGTAGCCGAATTCCCGATGATCGGAACCGGCCACCTGGCCACCGAACTGGGCCGCCAGGGTCTGCATGCCGTAGCAGATGCCCAGTACCGGCACCGCCAGCTCGAACACCACATCCGGCGCCCGGGGCGTCCCCTCGCCGGTCACCGACTCCGGCCCGCCGGAGAGGATAATGCCATTGGGCTGGAAATCACGGATGGCGTCAGGGTCGGCATCACAGGCCCAGAGTTCGCAGTAAACGCCGATTTCCCGCACCCGGCGGGCAATCAATTGGGTGTACTGGGAGCCAAAGTCCAGAATAAGGATGCGCTGAGCATGAATATCGGTCATGGTGTTTGGTTTTCCATGGAATTGACAGGAATCACTGCCGGTCAGGAGCGGTAGTTGGGCGCTTCCTTGGTGATGGTGACGTCGTGCACGTGGCTCTCCTTGACCCCGGCGCCGGTGACCCGGACAAAAGAGGGTTTGGTACGCATTTGTTCAATGGTGGCGCAACCGGTATAACCCATGGAGGCCCGCACGCCGCCCATCAACTGGTGGATAATGGCGGAGATAGGCCCCTTGTACGGCACCCGCCCCTCAATACCCTCGGGCACCAGTTTTTCCACCCCCTGAGAGGCATCCTGGAAATAGCGGTCGCTGGAGCCCTGGGTCTGGCCCATGGCCCCCAGGGAGCCCATGCCGCGATAGGCTTTGTAATAGCGGCCCTGATACAGTTCCACCTCGCCGGGGGCTTCCTCGGTGCCCGCCAGCAGGCCCCCCACCATAATGGCGTGGGCGCCGGCGGCCAGGGCCTTGGCCAGATCGCCGGAGAAGCGAATGCCCCCATCGGCAATGATGGGAATGTCGGTACCCTTAAGGGCTTCCGCCACGTCCGCCACCGCCGTGATCTGCGGCACGCCGATCCCGGAGACGATACGGGTGGTGCAGATGGAACCGGGGCCGATGCCCACCTTCACGCCGTGGGCACCGGCTTCCACCAGGGCCCGGGCGGCGTCGGCGGTGGCGATATTGCCCCCGATCACCTGAATGTCCGGGAAGTTACTGACCACCCAGCGCACCCGCTCGATCACCCCGCGGGAATGGCCGTGGGCGGTATCCACCACCAGGGCGTCCACACCAGCCTCCACCAGAGCCTGAACCCGTTCCTCGGTGCCCTCCCCGGTGCCCACGGCGGCGCCTACCCGCAGCCGGCCCTGGTCGTCCTTGCAGGCATGGGGGTAAGCCTCGGCCTTCAGCAGGTCAGTGTTGGTGACCATGCCTTTCAGGTGAAAGGCCTCATCCACCAGCAGTACTTTTTCGATCCGATAGCGTTGCAGCAAGCCCTTGATTTCCTCGGTACTGGCCCCCTCGCGGGCAGTCACCAGTTTCTCCTTGGGGGTCATGATGGCGGACACCGGCTGATCAAAGCGGTCCTCGAACCGGAGATCCCGGCTGGTAACGATTCCCACCAACTCGTCCCCTTTCACCACCGGCACCCCGGAAATATTGTTAGTCTGAGTAATATCAATGAGTTGGCCCACGGTGGTGTCCGGGGTCACAGTGATGGGGTCCCGCACCACGCCACTCTCGTATTTTTTGACGCTTTTCACCTGCCGCGCCTGCTCCTGGGCGGTCATGTTCTTGTGCAGGATGCCGATCCCGCCCTCCTGGGCCATGCTGATGGCCAGGCGCGATTCCGTCACCGTGTCCATGGCGGCGGACAGTAGCGGTATGTTGAGGGTGATATCCCGGGTCAGCCGGGTTTTCAGCTGCACATCCCGTGGCAAAACGTCCGAGTAGCCGGGCAAAAGAAGTACATCATCGAAAGTAAGTGCTTCCTGGGCGATTCGTAACATGCAGTGTCAGCCTTGTAACCGGGGGGAGGTAGTGAACGCGCGATTATAGCAAAGGCGCCTGAGGCTGAAAATAAGCGACCCATTGCGGTTAAACTATGAAAAAAGGCCATTCTACTGACGATTTTGACCCAACAAACCGCTGGGTGGCCCGCATGATCTGGTTATAATCGTATATGGTTTAAACACAGCACCCAACCTGGATACTGCATGCAGATCGACCCCTATTTCCAGATCCCCCAACGGCCGGTTGCCACCACCCGGGGCCCGGTTCAGCTTCCTATGTTCTTTAAGGAGGGGGACTACGTACTGGCGCTGTTTTTGGCGCGCCGGGACCGGGTTCAGCATCTGTTGGCGGACAGCAGCTTCACTCCGGCCATGGTATTGGGGCGGTATGCGGTGGTGTCCCTGGTAATGGCCAATTTCAACGTCTGCAGCGACCGGCCCCATGCCATTGCCTCCCTCGCGGTGCCGGTATGCCGCAAGCACGGATTCCAGCCGGTCTCCCCCTGGCGGGAGTTGTTCAACCGGGCCGATCAGCGCCACATGGGATTCTATCTGTTGCACTGCCTCACCGATGACGATCATTCCATGGTGGTCAGCCGGGAGATCTGGGGCCATCAGAAATCCATGGCGGATATTGATCCGCAGCTGAATGGCGGCCGCTTGAACTGCCAGGTGCGGGAATACGGTGCCGGTCAGCCCTTGTTGGCCTTCGGCGGCGTGGGGCCGCGCCTGGGGCGCTTGCGGCCCCTGAGTTTCACCATGTTCTCCTGGCGTAAGCACCAGTTGCTGCGCTCCATATTGGACAGCCGGTTCCCCCTGGATTGCCGCTTTGCCCTGGGGTTCCGGCTGTATTTGGGGGATCAGGATCACCCCGCCATCAATGATTTTCGGACGCTGGGCCTGAATGGCAAACGGCCGTTGGTGCTGCTGAGCAGCGACTGTTATCAAGGGCGTTATGACGAAGGCACGGTGATTGAAGAGTTGCAGGAGGCAAAACCCAGCAGCCACCGGCTGCGTCCGCTGGCGGGCAGCAGTTTGCGGGTGTGACGCTACAGCCGTATCCGGTACACCTCAGCCAGTGCGATACGGCCCCGTCGGGCCAGACTGAGGGCGTGGTCCGTGAGCGGGATCATGCCTTCGCCCCTGGCCTGCTCCGCCAGCCGTTCCGCCGGCACCCGCTGCGCCAGCAGATCACGCAGTGCCGGCGTCATTTGCAGCAGTTCGTAGACGGCCATCCGCCCCTCAACTCCCGTGTTATGACAGAGCTCGCAGCCCTGGCCCTGATAAAACACCTCGTCCTCCCCCACCCCCAGTATCTGTCTTACCGCCGGCTCCACAGGCTCCGGTACCTGACAGTGCGGGCAGTTGCAGCGTACCAGGCGCTGGGCCAGCACCCCAATCAGGGCACTGTTCACCAGATAGGGTTCCACCCCGATTTCGATCAGACGGTTCACCGTGGTGGCGGCGTCGCTGGTGTGCAGGGTGCTTAATACCAGGTGGCCGGTGAGCGCGCTTTCCACGGCCATTTTGGCGGTCTCCTGGTCGCGGATTTCCCCCACCATAATCACGTCCGGATCGTGCCGCAGGATATGCCGCAGGGCGCGGGCAAAGCTGTAACCGGTGTCGTGGTTCACCTGGATCTGGGTAACACCGTCCACGTGATATTCCACCGGATCCTCCACCGTGATCACATTCACATTGCGGGCCCGGATATGATCCAGGGCGGTGTAGAGCGTAGTGGATTTGCCGGAGCCGGTGGGGCCGGTCACCAGGAAAATACCGTTATTGCGGCTCAGCAGGTGACGCAGGGCCTGGGCATCCCCCTCGTTGAATCCCAGGGCCTCCAGACTTTTGAGGGCGAACTGGGTGTCCAGCAGGCGAATTACCACGCTCTCGCCATGAATGGTGGGAATCACTGACAGCCGCAGATCCACGGTCTTATCCAGATAATGAATCCGGGAGCGGCCATCCTGGGGCAGGCGATGTTCGGAAATATCCATGTTACCCACGATCTTAATACGACTGACCACCGCCGGCAGCAGCTTCTTGCTGAAGGAGCGAATAGGCTGCAGCACGCCATCCACCCGGAAATACAGTTCCACCAGGCTCTCCCGGGGCCGGATATGAACGTCCGATGCGCGCCGGGCCATGGCGTCGGCAATCACACTTTGCACCAGTTGCACCACCGGCCGTTCGTTACCCAGGGCTTCATCGCCATCAGCATCCAGGTGAAACGGCTCATCGGCGGAGAAAACCGCCAGATCGTCCAGCGCCGACTGCATCTCCTGGCCGCCATAGTAGGCACTGATGGCGTAGGCGATGTCCGCCGGGGTCGCCAGGCAGAATTCCAGCATCTTGCCGGTCATGAACCGCAGCATGTTGATCAGTTCGCTGTCCGAGGGATCGGGGATGGCGATCAGCAGCCGGTCGGCGTCCAGCAATATTGGCATCACCATATGCTTGCGGGCGAAATGACCGGGCACCAGCGCCACCGCCTTGGGGTCCACGTCAAACTGCCGCAAATTGACGAAGGGTACCCCGAACCGCTCACACAAGCCTTTAAGTACCGCCTCGCGTTCCACCACTCCCTGCTCGATGAGCACCTCCCCCAGACGTTTGTGGGAGACTTTCTGTTGCTGCAGCGCCTGCTCCAGCTGTGCCGGGGTGATCAACTGCAAATCCATCAGGATTTCCCCCAGGGGGCGGGAAGAAAACTGATAATATCGCTGTTGATGCTCGCGCCACTGCCGGGAATTGGCGATGGGGTCGGCACAGCGGCACTGGGGGCCATGATGAACCGTCTGGGGAACTGCCATACTGCTTGCTCTGGCCTGGGGCGGTTATGGACGAATAACCTAAGTATGGCAAAATTTACGGGATTCTCGAGTCCCCGGCACCCCGCCGGTCAATCCAACAGCTTGTTGAGCTTTTCCCGCAACTTACGCTTAGCGCGTTCTTCTTCCGCTTGCAGCTTGTCCTGCACTTCCTGCCGCAACTGTTGCTGATCTTCCGCCTCCAGCCCCAGTTTGTCCCCCAACTCGGCGGCGGATTTGTTTTTCAGGGCGTCGCCGGCGGCCTGTTTCAGGATGCTACTGATTGCACTCAGGTCCGGACGACACCAGTCCGCCGGAGCCCCGGACAGCTGACCGGCACAGTGCACCGGCCAGCGGGCGCCGTGCAAATATTTATTGCGCTCAAGGGCCGACAGCGCCACCCCGAAATCGAACACAAAGGCCTGTTCCAGCAGATCCACCCGGCCCTGGGCATCAATGCCGCTGGCGCCGGTGTAGAACGCGAAGTCCGGCATGATCAATTCCCCGTTTTCGATCCGGGCCCGGGCCTGCAGGCGGCTGATGTCGGTGTCCTCCTGCAACTGCCGGGGCAGGTACTCCTGGTAATTGGGAAACAATTGCTCCACCCGGCGCAATTGATCCCGCAGGGCGTCCACCACAATGGCGTTCAGATTCACCCCGTGCAGAATGCCTTCCGCCACATTAAGCTGCAGCTCACCCAGGGCACTGCGCAGCAGTTCATCGGTGGTGTTGCCGCTGGCAGTGCTGTCCAGCAGCAACGAGGCCCGCCCCGAGATCAGGTTCTTTTCCATCAGCCGGGAGCTGACCGGCGCCAGTTCCAGTTGCTCCACGTCCAGCCGGGTGGTCATTTGCGGCGCCGGGCCCCGCACATCCAGTCGCAATGACCCGTTCAGCGCGCCGTCCAGCAACTCCGCCTGCAGCGGCTCCACCCTGAGCAGGCCATCCCGGGCGTTGACTTTGATCCGCATGTCCCGGGCGGATTGCTGCCAGTACTGCAGTTCGCCCACCTGCAGAGTGCCGGCAAGGTTCAACTGGCGCAGGGCTTCCACCGGCAGCAGTTGATCATCCCCGGCAGGCGCGTCGCCGGAGGTACCGTCTTTGCCTTCTTCCGCCGGGGAAGGCGGCAGGTAGGCGTCCAGGTTGATACGGTCCAGCTGCAGATCGAAGCCCAGGGCCATGGCCGCAAAGTCACCAATACTCAACTGGCCGGTCAGAGTACTGTCATCCAGTGTCAGTTGCAGATTATTCAGTAGCAGGCGCTCGTCGGTGCCGCTGAGCCGGCTTTTGAATTGCAGGTGTCTGAGGACGTCGTCGCCCATCGGGGGTGGTTCCAGCCCCAGGCTTGTAAGCAATTGACGGGGCGCCACCTTCCGGGAATCCAGCTGGCCCTGCAAGCGCGGGCTTTGGTTGAGGTCGGTGGCTGTGAGCTCGCCAGACAACACCAGTTGCGCCAGGGAGATTCGCTCCAGATTCAGCCGGGCAGTGCCCTGCCCCCAGTTCAGCTCGCCCCCGGCCTGGAGCTCTATGGGCACAGGCTGGGGCGTCAGGCCCGCCAGTTTTAGCTGCAGCTTGATGGCGTCCAGCACTATCCGCTGCTCCGCCAGCCGGGGGCTCAGCTGACTTTCAAGCGTCACTGACACCGTCAAATCCGGGCCCTGCTGGATCCCGGCTTCCAGATCCAGACTGATGGGGTCCTGCCACTGCACATCTTTCAACCGCAGCCGGTCCAGGGTCAGCTGCAGATCCGTGCCCGCAGTCTGATCCCGATAGCTGAATCGGGACTCCGTCACCATCAACAGCGGGATGGTCACCGCCTGCAGCCGCTGCTCCAACGGCGCGCCCTCATCCCCGCCGGCGGCTGATCCGGCACTGGCGGGTTCTGCTGCCACCTGGGGGCTCCAGTTATTGTGGCCCTGTGCATCCACCTGCAGGTTGGCCTGCAACCCCGCAATGCGGATTTCGTCCGCCTGCAGTTCCCCGGAAAACAGCGGCAGCAGTTTGACCCCCAGGGCCGCCTGTTGCCAGCGCAGGAAAGGGTCGGTTTGGGAATCCACGGCCAGGCTGCCGGCGCCGACATCCAGGCCCAGCACCGGGAACAGACTCCAACCCAGGTCACCCTCCAGCGCCAATTGGTAACCGCTGCGACTTTCCACCAGCTCACTAATGCGCCCTTTATGGGCGTTGGGGTCCACCAGGAGAATAACCAGCACCACCACCAGAATCAGTAACGCCAGCAATCCCCCCAGAATAATCCCGATTCGCTTTGCCATTGCCATGTACACTGTTCCTCAAAATCGCTGTCAAAAGCGTTATGCAAATGCGGCACCGGGCCCGACAGGGCACTTCATGCGCCCTGATAGCGCCGGCTAACCCCGGGCCGGTTTGTAAATATTACACCCCAGCGGCGCTTTTTCCGTGCCGCAACGCCAGTAATGGGAGCCCGCTCCCCGAGGCACCGGGCTTCGCCCGGCAGGGCGAGGCTGGCACAGTACCTGCTTGATTACCTTTCATAATCCAGACAAGGCACAGTTTGACAGGGAGATACCATGCAAGCCTCCGCACTGTTCCACGAAAACGCCAACTGCTGGCGCAGCAGCTATGCCAGCCACGGCACGCCATTGGTGGACTGTGAACATTATTACCGGGCACTGTATCACGCCATCCTGGCGGCCCGGGAATCGATCTTTATCGCCGGCTGGGACATCGACAGCCGTATTGCCCTGCTGCAGGGGGAAGAGGCCGAAACCGCCGAAACTCCAGTGGTGATCAGCGATCTGCTGGCGTGGAAGGCCGAACAAAATCCGGAGCTGCAAATGTTTCTGTTGCGCTGGGATTCCTCGCTCGCCTTCTTCAGCAGTCGCGAGCTTTGGGCCAAGGAAGTGTGGGAGGAAAAAACCCCGGCGAACGTCCACATCTGCCTGGACGACACCATTCCCATGGGCGGCAGTCAGCATCAGAAAATCGTGGTGGTTGACGATCAGTTAGTATTTACCGGCGGCATGGATGTGGCGGTCAGCCGCTGGGACACCCGTGACCACCTGCCCCACGACCCGCGCCGGGATGACCCGGACGGACCCTATGGCCCGCTGCACGATGTGCAGGTGATGGTGTGCGGTCCGGTGGTTCAGGAATACGCCAAACTGTTGCGCTGGCGCTGGCAGCGGGCCACCGATACGGAATCGCTGCCGCTCGGCTCCCCCGCCATACAAGGTGAGCTGCCCCCCTGCTGGCCGCGGCAATATCCACCGCTGCTTGAAGATATTCCCTGCGCCATCGCCCGCACGATTCCTTTTATGGATGATGTGGATCCGGTGCAGGAGGTTCGGCATATGTTGCTGGATCTGATTGAACAGGCGGAACACTTTATCTACATCGAAAACCAGTTTGCCAGCCGGGAGGAAATCGCTGAAGCCCTGAACCGCCGCATGAAACAAAAGCCGGAACTCAAGGTATTGATCGTCAGCTCCTACGATCCCAAGGGTACCATGGAGTGCGAGGCCTACTGGGCCGGACGCATCGACTTCAAGGCTATCCTGGAGCAGGGGCTGGATTCCCATCGGGTGGTGCTGACCCATTCCTCCATGCTGGACGATCAGGGGGAGCGGGCGCTGAAACGCGTTCATTCGAAGGTTATGACCATCGACGACCGCTATCTGGTGATCGGCTCCTCCAATCTCAGTAACCGCTCCATGGCGCTGGATACCGAATGTGATTTGATTTTTGCCGGTGACACCGAGGCCCACCGGGAGTCCATTCGCCGGGTGCGGGACGATCTCATCGCCGAACACACTGGCCGTGATATTGCCGAAGTCAGTCGTCTGATCGCCGGTGACCATCCGCTGGAGGATCTGATGCAATGCGACGATCCCCATCGTTACCATCTCGAGGAAGTCAACGACGAGGCTTTCACCGACAAATCCTGGCAGGATGTCCTGACCCCCCTGTCGGATCCCGAAGAACCTCTGGTGCCACCGTTATCGGTACCCGGAGCACGCCCCATCAGCGTGCCCAATCCCCGCAAGAAGTCCCTGATTATCGGCAGTGCAGTGCTGTTGTTTCTGTTGCTCGCCGGTGCCATCCTGGCGGCGAATCATTATTTCAGTTGGTTCAACAGTGACAATCTGAGCCAGTTTCTCGAGGAAAGCCGGAATACGCAGTTCGCTCTGCCCTCGGTCTTGGCGGTGTATGTCATCGGTGGTTTGTTTTTCTTTCCGGTGACGGTGATGTCGCTGGCAGTGGCGGCAGTGTTCGGGCCGGTGTGGGGCCCGGTGTATGGTATGGCCGGGGCACTCTGCAGCGCCTGGCTGATGTTTCTGCTGGGCAAGATCATCGGTGACCGGGGCCTGCGTAAACTGGGTGGCCCCAGGGTGCGCAAAGTGGATGAGAAGTTCACCAACAGCGGCGTGGCGGGCGTAGCCACCATCCGTCTGATTCCCGTGGCGCCCTACAGCCTGGTGAATCTGGTGGCGGGAATCTCCTCCATCCGCTTACTGCCGTTTCTGCTGGGCACATTCCTGGGCATGCTGCCGCCGATGATTGCCAAGGGGCTGGTGGGTGATTCC